>Ga0335394_10003191_pt1 | contig 18577 bp, 20 predicted proteins | sample MAT03_FD_205741 | JGI IMG/M metagenome (GOLD analysis project Ga0335394, IMG submission 205741) | Freshwater microbial communities from Lake Fryxell liftoff mats and glacier meltwater in Antarctica - MAT-03 (spades assembly) (version 2) ... | reverse complement strand
ATTCATCCCAATGACAACCAGTCATTCTCAAATATTTAAGGAGTTCTAAATTTCCTTCTTTAGCTGCAGAAGAACATGTACGAATTTCCATAGTTGATTCAGACATCTTGTGATAATATTTCTGAGATTTTTACAATCATACGTTAATTATAGCTTTAAAAATTATATATCCAGTATTTTTAATATCCAATCCATTCAAAAAAGCAGCTAATTGTTATAAAATATGTCGTCAAAACAAATGTAGAATTATCCCAAGAACAATCATTTAACAATTTCCAAATGTCTTCGTTTAACTACAATAAAACATACCAAAAACAATCATTTAATCTTGCCCATTTCTAAATATTCTCCTTTAGCTGCACCAGAACAAGTAAATTCATTCCAATGACAATTATTTGATCTTAACCATTCAACAATTTCTAAATGTCCTCTTCTCGCTGCAACAGTACAAGTAAATTGATCCCAAGGACAATTAGTTAATTTTAACCATTTCTAAATGTCCTCCTTTAGCTGCATTATAATATGTATTATTATTCCAAGGACAACCATTTAATTTTATCCATTTAAGAATTTCTAAATGTCCTTCTTGGGCTGCATTTGAACAAGTAGATTTACCCCAAGGACAATCATTTTCTCTTGCCCTCCTTTAGCTGCATTTGAACAAGTAAGTTCAGTCCAAGGATAACCATTTTGTCTTGCCCATTTAAGAATTTCCAATTTTCCTTTTCTAGAAGCAATTTCCCATATCTGATTATTGCATAATTTCTTGAATTTCCAAATGTAATTTAAAATGTTTAATTCATTTCTAGTAATTATCTCATCGTAAAATAATTCCGATTCTTGTTTGGGAAATTTACTGTTCCAATTTTTATTCACCAAACGTAAAATTGGACCATAATTTTTTAAAAATGAAAAAATATGATTGGAAACATCGTTATTTAAATTTGTAAAAGACATATATAATTTTCAAATAGCGTAAAAATTCAGATCTCATGATAAGTAACCATTTTCTCTTAACCAATTAATAGTTTCCAAATCTCCTTTATTGATTGCATAATCGCACACATGTTCATCCCAAGGACAGCCATTTGTTATTGCCAATTTAAGAATATCTAAATTCTTATAATCGATTGCATTAAAATACGTATTTTTATCCCAAGGACAACCATTTAATCTTGCCCATTTAAGAATTTCTAAATGTCCTCTTTTAGCTGCATAAGAACAAGTATCTTGATCCCAAGGACAACCATTTGTTCTTAACCATTTAAGAATTTCTAAATGTCCTTCAAAAGCTGCATAAGCACAAGTAAGTTCATTCCAAAGACAATTATTTTCTCTTAACCATTTAAGAATTTCTAAATGTCCTCCTCTAGCTGCATAAGCATAAGTCCATTTATCCCAAGGACAATTATTTTCTCTTGCCCACTTCAAAATTTCCAAATATCCTCCTTCAGCTGCACATGAACAAGTATTTTCATTCCAAGGACAATTATTTTCTCTTGACCATTTAAGGATTTCTAAATGTCCTTTTTGAGCTGCATAAGCACAAGTATTTTCATCCCAAGGACAATTATTTGCTTTTGCCCATTTAAGAATTTCTAAATGTCCTCTTTTAGCTGCATATAAACAAGTAAATGCATCCCAAGGACAACTATTTACTCTTGCCCATTTAAGAATTTCTAAATGTCCTCCCAAAGCTGCATAAGCACAAGTATTTTTATTCCAAGGACAATTATTTTCTCTTGCCCATTTAAGAATTTCTAAATGTCCCCCTTTAGCTGCACAAGAACAAGTATATTCATCCCAAGGACAATTATTATCTCTTGCCCATTTAAGAATTCCTAAATAACCTCCTTTAGCTGCACTAGAACAAATATGTTGATTCCAAGGACAATTATTTTCTCTTGCCCATTTAAGAATTTCTAAATAACCTCCTTTTGCTGCATATGAACAAGTATATATATCCCAAGGACAATTATTTGCTCTTGCCCATTTAAGAATTTCTAAATGTCCTCCTTTTGCTGCATATGAACAAGTATATTCATTCCAAGGACAATCGTTTGCTCTTGCCCATTTAAGAATTTCTAAATGTCCTCCTTTTGCTGCATATGAACAAGTATATTCATCCCAAGGACAATTATTTTCTCTTGCCCATTTAAGAATTTCTAAATAACCTCCTTTTGCTGCACTAGAACAAGTATATTCATTCCAAGGATAACCATTATTTCTCGCCAATTTAAGAATTTCCAATTTTCCTTTTCTAGAAGCAATTTCCCATATCTGATTATTGCATAATTTCTTGAATTTCCAAATGTAATTTAAAATGTTTAATTCATTTCTAGTAATTATTTCATCATAAAATAATTCCGATTCTTGTTTGGGAAATTTACTGTTCCAATTTTTATTCACCAAACGTAAAATAGGACCATAATTTTTTAAAAACGAAAAAATATGATTGGAAACATCGTTATTTAAATTTATGAAAGACATATATAATATAATTTATAAAGTTTTCAAATAGCGTAAAAATTCAAATCTCATGATAAAGAACCATTTTCTTTTAACCAATTAATAATTTACAAATCTCCTTTGGTTGCATAATCAGATATTTTTATCCTATGGACAACCATTTGCTTTTGCCCATTTAAGAATTTCTATATTTCCTCCTTTAAATGGACCACTACAAGTATATTCATCCCAAGGACAACCATTTGCTCTTGCCCATTTAAGAGTTTCTAAATGTCCTCCTTTAGCTGCATATGAACAAGTATATTCATCCCAAGGACAATTATTTGCTCTTGCCCATTTAAGAATTTCTAAATGTCCTTTATGAGCTGCACTAGAACAAGTAGATTCATCCCAAGGACAATTGTTTTCTCTTGCCCATTTAAGAATTTCTAAATGTCCTCCAATAGCTGCACTATAACAAGTAAGTTCATTCCAAGGACAATTATTTGCTCTTGCCCATTTAAGAACTTCTAAATGTCCTCTTTCAGCTGCATTATAACAAGTATATTCATCCCAAGGATAATTGTTTGCTCTTGCCCATTTAATGATTTCTAAATGTCCTCCCTTGGCTGCATAAACACAAGTACCTTCATCATAAGGACAATTATTTGCTCTTGCCCATTTAAGAATTTCTAAATGTCCTCCTTTAGCTGCACATGAACAAGTAAATGCATCCCAAGGACAATTATTTTCTCTTGCCCATTTAAGAATTTCTAAATGTCCTCCCTTGGCTGCATAAGCACAAGTAAATTCATTCCAAGGACAATTGTTTGCTCTTGCCCATTTAAGAATTTTTAAATGTCCTCCAAAAGCTGCATATAAACAAGTATGTTCATCCCAAGGACAACCATTTTCTCTTGCCCATTTAAGGATTTCGAAGTGTCCTCTTTTAGCTGCACTAGAACAAATATGTTGATTCCAAGGACAATTATTTTCTCTTGCCCATTTAAGAATTTCTAAATATCCTCCTTTAGCTGCATATAAACAAGTAAATACATCCCAAGGACCACCATTTTCTCTTGCCCATTTAATAATGTCTAAATGTCCTCCTTTAGCTGCATATGAACAAGTATTTATATACCAAGGACAATTATTTTCTCTTAACCATTTAAGAATTTCCAATTTTCCATTTCTAGAAGCAATTTCCCATATCTGATCACTACATGATTTCTTGAATTTCCAAATGTATTTTAAAATGTTCAATTCGTTTCTAGTAATTATCTCATTCAAGAATAATTCTGATTCTTCTTTATATTTAGGAAATTTACTGTTCCAATTCTTATTTACCAAACGTAAAATAGGACCATAATTTTTTAAAAACGAAAAAATATGATTGGAAACATCGTTATTTAAATTTATGAAAGACATATATAATATAATTTATAAAGTTTTCAAATAGCGTACAAATTCTCATCATGAATAACCATTTTCTTGATTCCGAATATTCTTATTTGATTATATAATCACCTATATTTTTATTACAAGGACAGCCATTTGCTATTGCCCATTTAGGAATTTATAAATGTCCTCTTATAGCTGCACAATAACAAGTAAATTCATCCCAAGGACAATTATTTTCTCTTGCCCATTTAAGAATTTCTAAATGTCCTTCCGAAGCTGCACAAGAACAAATATATTCATTCCAAAAACAATTATTTAATCTTGCCCATTTAAGAATTTCTAAATGTCCTCCTTTAGCTGCATTAGAACAAGTATATACATCCCAAGGACAACCATTTGCTCTTGTTCATTTAATAATTTCTAAATGTCCTCCTTTAGCTGCATTAGAACAAGTAAATACATCCCAAGGACAACCATTTGCTCTTGTCCTCCTTTAGCTGTATTAGAACATGTAAATTTATCCAAAGAACAATTATTTTCTCTTAAGAATTTCCTTTTCTAGAAGCAATTTCCCATATCTGATTATTATATAATTTCTTGAATTTCCAAATGTATTTTAAAATGTTTAATTCATTTCTAGTAATTATCTCATCGAAAAATAATTCCGATTCTTGTTTGGGAAATTTACTGTTCCAATTCTTATTTACCAAACATAAAATAGGACCATAATTTTTTAAAAACGAAAAAATATGATTGGAAACATCGTTATTTAAATTCGTAAAAGACATATATAATTTTCAAATAGTTTAAAATCCTATTTATGGACAACCATTTATCAATATTCTCATTTAGCTACATAAAAACAAGGATAATCATGTCTATTCAAGAATTTCTAAAACTACATTTCAAAGACAAATCATTTTCTATTACCCACTTGGTGATTTATATAAACATTTTCGATATTTCATCACTTAATAATTTAGTGAATTTCCAAATGTATTTTAAATCATTTCTGGTAGTAATTTCTTCTAAGACAACTCCAAGTTTTATTTATCAAATGCAAAATTGAAATATAGTAGAAACAAAATAAATGGAAAATATTATTTAATATGTTATATTAGAATATGGATCATTTAATTGTTTTAACGGTAAGCACGGATCAGACTGATGCATCTGATAATTTCGAAAAAATATTACAATATTATGGATACGATTACCATTTATTAGCAAGAGGTGAAAAGTTTATGAAATGGCAATGGAGAACTCAAAAATATATTGATGGTATAGAAAAATATTCACTATCTTCTCTGGATATAATAGTCTTATGCGATAGCAATGATCTATTTTTTGTTGATCATGTGCAAAATCTGAAAAATAAAATAGAAAAAGTAATGAAAAAGACAGGAAAAGATATCATTGTTGGTGGAGAAGCAATGGTATTTAGTTCACATAAATGGAAATCTGGAGAAAAAAGAAATGCCATTAAAATAATGAATAAATTATGTCCGAACAGAAGATCAAAATTTCCAAATGGAGGTTGTATATTAGGAAAAAGAGATCAGTTATTGCAACTGTTACGTGATAATCTTGTTCATGTTGATGATCAAAATGGTTATCTCCGATTATTTATTCAAAATCCGAATAGATTTACTATAGATTTTGACTCAGAAATCATAGGAAATGTGCCGAAATTGATACCAATTTTTATGCACCATTGGGGAGATAACATGATTAAATTGGAAAAAAATTATTGGGATTTTTCTGATAGAGAAGGTTATCATGCGATAAACAAAATATCAAAATCATCACCTAGCATTTTGCATTTTTCTGGAAATTATTACGAAATTTATAATCAGGTAGGGAATCTTTTACCAAAGAAAATAAATTTTAAAAATATTCCCTCAAAACCATTGAATGATCCTGTAACACCTGTAATAATAGTTTTCGTTACAATTTTGATAATAATCATTGTAATATTACTTGTGATATTTTTCATTTTCAAACCTCGAAAATAAACTATCTTACATAAAAGAATTTTAGGGTTGCATATATTTCTTTTTAGTCCTCATAAAGCCACTACTTTTTTACTCATCCAATCTAATATAGGATTTAGATCAGATACAAACATTAATTGTTTTCTTCTAGTTATTAATTTATCCAATTTCTCTTGTATAATTCTACATTTGTTTTGACGACATATTTGAATATATTTTATAGCAATTAGTTGCTTTTTTGATTGGATATTAAAAATACTGGGTATATAATTTTTAAAGCTATAATTAACGTATAATTGTAAAAATCTCGGAAATATTATCACAAGATGTCTGAATCAACTATGGAAATTCGTACATGTTCTTCTGCAGCTAAAGAAGGAAATTTAGAACTCCTTAAATATTTGAGAACGACTGGTTGTCATTGGGATGAATCTACTTGTGCTAATGCAGCTTTGGGAGGATGTTTAGGAATTCTTAAATGGTTAAGAGAAAATGGTTGTCCTTGGGATGAATCGACTTATGCTAATGCAGCTTTGGGAGGACATTTAGGAATCATTATATGGTTAAGAGAAAATAATTGTCCTTGGAATGAATATACTTGTGCTTATGCAGCTTTGGGAGGACATTTAGAAATCCTTATATGGTTAAGAGAAAATGGTTGTCTTTGGGATGAATGGACTTGTTTATATGCAGCTAAAGGAGGACATTTAGAAATTCTTAAATGGGCAAGAGAAAATGGTTGTACTTGGGCTTATTATACTTGTGCTTCTGCAGCTAAAGGAGGACATTTAGAAATTATTAAATGGTTAATAGCAAATGGTTGTCCTTGGGATGAATCGACTTGTTCAATGGCAGCTAAAGGAGGATATTTAGAAATTCTTAAATTGGCAAGGGAAAATAATTATTATTGGGATGAATCCGTTTGTGCTTATGCAGCTTTAGGAGGATACATAAAAATTCTTAAATGGTTGAGAAAGAATGGTTGTCCTTGGGATTCATCTGCCTATATTTATGCAATCAAAGGAGACCAATTAGAAACTCTTAAATGGTTAAGAATTAATGGTTGTCCAAGGACTGTAAATATTCTTTCATATGCAGTTAAAGGAAATTTAAAAATTATTGAATGGTTGAAAAAAAATAATTTTCCTTACGAAAGTTATTCGGAAACTCTTCAATGACTGAGGAAAAATAGTCATCCTTGGAATCAAGTTAAAGAAGAATGTTTAGAAATAAATAATACTTCCTGAGATTATACTATATATTCTTATGGAGTTGAAGGATGTCATTTAGAAACCCTTAAAATAGTTATCATATAATTGTCATTGAGATTAATAAACATGTTCTATTGTGGTTACAAAAAGATATTTAGAAATTCTTAAATGGGCAAGAGAAAATAATTGTCCTGGATGCAGCTAAAGGAGAATATTTAGAAATGGGCAAGATTAAATGATTGTTTTTGGAATATTTACGTATGTTTTATTGTAGTTAAACGAAGACATTTGGAAATTGTTAAATGATTGTTTTTGGGATAATTCTACATTTGTTTTGACGACATATTTTATAACAATTAGCTGCTTTTTTGAATGGATTGGATATTAAAAATACTGGGTATATAATTTTTAAAGCTATAATTAACGTATAATTGTAAAAATCTCGGAAATATTATCACAAGATGTCTGAATCAACTATGGAAATTCGTAAATGTTCTTCTGCAGCTAGAGAAGGAAATTTAGAACTCCTTAAATATTTGAGAATGACTGGTTATCATTGGGATGAATATACATGTTCTTCTGCAGCTTTGGGAGGACATTTAGAAATCCTTAAATGGTTAAGAGAAAATGGTTGTCCTTGGAATTCAGTAACATGTTCACATGCAGCTTACGGAGGACATTTGAAAACCCTTGAATGGGCGAGAGTAAATGGTTGTCCTTGGGACGAATCCACATATTCGTATGCTGCTAAAAGAGGACATTTAGACATTCTTAAATGGTTAAAATCAAATAATTGTCCTTGGGATGAATGTACTTGTTCTTATGCGGCTGAGGGAGGACATTTAGAAAGCCTTAAATGGTTAATATCAAATGGTTGTCCTTTGGATAAAGATACTTATCATCGTGCAGCTGAAGGAAAACACTTCGAAATCCTTACATGGTTAAAAGAAAATGGTTTTTCTTGGGATGAAGATACTTATCATCGTGCAGCTGAAGGAAAACACTCGAAAATTCTTAAATGGGCAACACATAAATTGGAAAAACCTTGGTCATACTAATAATTTATAATATTGGAATTTTACGCTACTTGAAAATATAATGTTTCTTCCATATTTAAATGACGATGTTTCAAATTACATTTTTTCATTCTTGACAAATTATAGTCCTATTTTGCGATTGGTAAATAAAAATTGGAAGAGTAAATTTCCAAAGTATAAAAAAGAATCTGAATTATTTTTGGATGAAATTATTACCAGAAATGATTTAAATATTTTAAAATACATCTGGAAATTCAAAAAACTATGGATTGGTAATATATGTTATACTGCTTCAAAAAAAGGAAATCTAGAAATTCTTAAATGGGCAAAAGAAAATAATTGTCCTTGGAATGAAGATACATGTTCAAGTGCAGCTTCAGAAGGACATTTCGAAATCCTTAAATGGGCAAGAGAAAATGGTTGTCCTTGGGATGAATTAACATGTTCTAATACAGCTTACGGAGGACATATAGAAATCCTTAAGTGGTTAAGGGTAAATAATTGTCCTTGGAATGAAGAAACTTGTTCAATGGCATCTGAAAGAGGACATTTTGAAATCCTTAAGTGGTTAAGGGTAAATAATTGTCCTTGGGATGAAGAAACTTGTCAAATGGCAGCTGAAAGAGGATATTTAGAAATACTTAAGTGGTTAAGGGCAAATAATTGTCCTTGGGATGAAGATACTTGTTCAATGGCAGCTTATGGTGGGCAAGAGCAAATGGTTGTCCTTGGGATAAATATACTTGTTGTTCTGCAACTGAAGGAGGACATTTCGAAATCCTTAAATGGGCAAAATAAAATGGTTGTGCTTGGAATGAATCAACATGTTCTGCTGAAGGAGGACATTTCGAAATTCTTAAATGGGCAAAAGACAATGGTTATCCTTGGAATGAATCAACATGTTCTGCAGCAGCTCGAGAAGGACATTTAGAAATTCTTAAATGGGCAAGAGCAAATAATTGTCCTTGGAATGAATATACATGTTCAGCTGCAGGACATTTTGAAATCTTTAAATGGGCAAGAGAAAATAATTGTCCTTGGAATGAATATACATGTTCAGCTGGAGGACATTTTGAAATCTTTAAATGGGCAAAAGAAAATGGTTGTCCATACTTAATATTGATTCGAAATTTTCACTAAATCTAAATACATTTTATTTTGAAATATTCATTCTGAGTAGATTTGAAATAATGATCGTTAAAGAATTTAGATGGTTTATTAGTTTGAATAAATTAATTACTGCAAAGTTGTTTTTTTAATATTTGAAAAACGATTTTATTTTAATTGAATTTATTTATTCTCACTATATTTCAAAGAAAAATTAAAATCGGAAATAGCGATTTAAATTCGAAATAGTGATTTGTACGGTTTTAATTCGGAAATATCTTAACCGTTTAAAAAATAAAGTAAAATAATGATTTGAAAAAAAAACGATTATAATTAATTTGAAATATACAATCTAACTTGATTTATATTTGGATGATTAAATTTATCGTAAAGTAGTTTTTTTAATTTGGAAATATTTAATCGATTGAAAAATAAAATAGTGATTTAAAAAACAATTCTAATTCATTTTAAAAATAAAGATTGTAAATTCATTATAATTGGATCTAGAATAGCGATCCAAACTAAAATAGTGATTTGGATGCTTTAATTATTGCAAAGTAGTTTTTAATATTTCAGAGTATTTTTAATTTGGATATATTTTAAAAACAAAGCGTAAAAGGAAATAGTGATTTGGATGCTTTAATTATTACAAAGTAGTTTGATTTCTGAAAATAGGATGTTTGTGAAATTAAAGTTTGTAAAATATAATTTCTGAAAATCAAATGTTTATGAATTTAAAATTGGAAGAGTTTAATTTCTGAAAATCGAATGTTTGTGAATTTAGAATGTTTCTGCATTTAATTTCTAAAAATCGAATGTATTTGCATTTGAAAATCCAAAGTTTATAAAATTAAAATTGTTTAATTTCTAAAAATCGAATGTTTGTAGATTTGGAATGTTTTTGCATCTGAAAATCCAAAGTTTGTGAATTTATCTACTGGAAATCAAATGTTTGTGAGTTTAATTTCTAAAAATCCTGAGTTTTTGTCATTTAATTTCTGAAAGTATAATTCCTGGAATATTTCTACATTTTTTGTTTAGATATTTTTTTACTGAAAATCGAATGTTTAAAATTGAATTTCTGAAAATGGAAAGTTTATGAATATTTTAACGGATTGAAAAATAAAATTAAATAGTGATTTAGAAAAACGATTCAAATTGATTTTGAAATGGTGATTTATATTTGGATGAATTAATTATTACAAAGTTGATTTTTCTAAATGTATTGAAAAAAAGATTCTAATTGGAATAGCGATTCGACTCATTTTATAATACTCGAAGCTATTAAATTTATCCTCAAATCTAATTCGAATGAAAATAATATCTTGTTTTATAATGCTATATCGAGATAACTATCATATATTCAAATTAGATACTAATAAATTTCGTCATAATAAGAAAGGATGAAATAATATCGTTTTATTCAGATTCATCCATTTCATCATCTATAGGACAATCGTTTTCTTTTAGATATTCAATAATCTCTAAATTTCCTTTAGAAACTGCCATTGAATATGTATTTTCATCATAAGGATAATCATTTTCTATTACCCATTTAAGAATTTCCAAATGTCCTTTAAAAACTGCCATTGAGCATGTATATCTATTCCAAGGACAACCATTTGCTCTCAACCATTTAAGGATTTCTAAATGTCCTCCTTCGGCTGCATTGGAATATGTATCTTCATCCCAAGCACAACCATGTGATCTTGCCCATTTAAGGATTTCCAAATTCCCTTTCAAAGCTGTCTCATAACATGTATTTTCATCCCAAGGACAACCATGTGATCTTGCCCATTTCAAGATTTCTAAATGTCCTTTTTCGGCTGCATTGCAACATGTAGATTCATCCCAAGGACATCCATTTTCTCTTAACCATTTTAAAATTTCCTCCTCTAAGTATAAAAAAACATTAAGTAGCTATTTTGAAATATCCATTTAAAATGACGATTCTAAATTCATTTGAAATAGCGATTCGAATTGTAAATATCTTTTTTATTGGATTAAAATTCAGATATAGATTCAATTTAGAAATAACTAGATTAAATGTGAATTAGATTTGAAAAAGGAATAATTTCGCCAACAACTAAATTTCCAATTCGTATTTTATTTCTTTGGAGATTCTTAATTCCCCAAAAACGAGGAATAGAGTATAAAATATCTTTATTACATATGAATTCCCGTGAATATCCATACATTATCTCTAAATTCATTAGGAATTTTGAATTTATCTTTGATTAATTCTCTCATTCCTTCTTGGGAATTTTTAAATAAAGGATGATTTTCGATGTTTGTGTGTATATTTTTGAAAACATCGAATGAATTCATCTACTGATAGAGTTCCTGTTGAAAATACTTCAAAGTTTTCTGAAAAAGTTTATTCGTTTTCAGATATTGATTTTTTCGTTTTTCTGCTAATAAAGAACTTATAATTATACTTTGATTGAGAAAAATCTGTTCTAAAAGATGATCGCTTTCTTCACCAACCCAATCTGTATTTACATCCATTCTGATATTAAATTGAAAAAGCTTCGTTTTATTACGAAAAAAATCAAGTATAAATATTGTAAGCGAATTATTTTATATATAAGCTGGATTTTTTATTGTAAATATTAAATTCTTCCAAATTATTCTCTAGCGATTCTTCCATTATTCTCTAACAATTCTTCCATTAATAAGTTTTCGACATTATTCTCTAGCGATTCTTCCATTAATAAGTTTTTGGATCAATTAATAAATGCAAGATATCTTTAAAGAATATATCTTTTATTTTCCGGGACAAAATGTAATTACATAACCGGTTAAAATTGGTGATCCCGGTTTGCTATTACAATAAAAAGTTGAAGTAGCATCATCATAAGCAAAACTATATCCAGTAGGGCAAGCATTTTTTACCAAAGGAGGATATAGATTGTATGGATTAGGCCATTGAGAAGTAATGCAAGTTTGATTAGAATTATATTGTCCTCTACAACAAACTTGATCCGTATCTATCTTTTGACAAGGACTGATGCAAGAAACGATTTCTCCTTGATTATTTTTCAATTGCAATTCCGAAGGACATTGATTGAAATCGATATTTTCCGTACATCCTGAAGAACCACAACTGAATCTATCATTTGGATTCTTGTTTATAAATGTATCAGGAATAAGATCGATAGATATAGTTTGGGATATAGCATCGACAAAAGAAATATCATAAAAATCTTGATCATTATTTGGACCAGAGTCAAGAGTGAATTCAGCCAAAGAAACATTTGGAGTTCCCCCTCTTCCATTGCATTGTAATCGACCACAATCTCCAGTTTCACAATTTGCTCCATTTACATCGCAACCAGTTCGTGGCCAAAATCTTCCTTGCCATCCCTTTGGTATATACAAAGTTGTAGTAGTTCCTGAATCCATTTTCCAACCTCCATTATTTGGAGCAATCATTCCACTGTTTCCTAATGCTCCCGGCCAAATCGTATATGGACAATTATTCACAAAAACAAACTTATGAAAGAGTTGAGGAGATGTAAAATCCAATCTGATACTATTAGATGAATGTGGTGTTGCGTAAATTATAATCAATATTATCGCAACAGTAATTACCAATCCTACGATAATAATAACGGGTATAATCCACGTATCATTTTTTGATTCCATGGAAAATATTTGTTCTATTATAACATATAAAAATTTATCGAAATAATGGTTATTTGGATCAATTTAATCTTTAGAGAATTTAATCGAAATAATGGTTATTTATTATTTGGATCAATTTAATCTTTAGAGAATTTAATCTAAATAATAGTCTTTTTAAATTTACATCATCAATCCATTGTCGATAATTGTCATTGAGATTAATAAACATGTTCTATTGTGGTTAGAAAAGGATATTTAGAAATTCTTAAATGGGCAAGAGAAAATAATTGTCCTTGGAATGAATCTATATGTATTGATGCAGCTAAAGGAGAATATTAGAAATGGGCAAGATTGTTTTTGGAATATTTACGTATGTTTTATTGTAGTTAAACAAAGACATTTTGGAAATTGTTATTGGGATAATTTTAAAATTCTTGAAAGAAAAATGATTTACATTGATATAAAATCGAATGCAAAAAAACCTACAATAATAATTAAGACTTTGCTTTCTAGATTCGAAATGAATTATTTAGAATTTTTTTATTAATTCCAAAATTTGTTTAGCATTTTTTTACATCAGTGGTTGATACGTTTGATTTGTTTTGCAACATCAAAACTCCATATTTGATGTTGTGTATAAGATCTTCATAATCACTTCTTTTCGTATTTTTTATTGGAGAAAGTTCCCACTGACTAGAAGAATTTCCATGGATAAGAATTTTGAGTTACAGAATTTTGTTCGTGAAAGATAATGGTAAAATTAAAGATGTTTGTATTCTTTTAGATCCGATTCATTCATCGAGGTAATAGATACTTCTAGATAAGAACTCATCTTGCACATTATTTCTTCTATGAAATCGAATCAAAAATTTATATAAAGGAATCCATCACTCCGTTTGTTTTTTTTCGTATAATTCTACTAAATCCGAATTCTCTTTCAGAATATATCCATTGGTGAAAACATGTAATGGTTTAATAAATAGCAAACATTTGTTTCTAATCAAAAAAGGACAATTTGGAACATAAATGTGTTTGAACTACTAATGGTATAAGTTTTTCTGGTTTTGTAAACGATTCGTTAGGTTGAATAGTTTTTATTCCATACAATTTATAAAAAATTGCATTGACATCTTCAAAAAGAGAGCTTTGTTCCATTTAGGGGTTTCATAACATAAATTCTTCTAGTAATGGATATTTTGTTTCTAATGTGAAAATTGACCACTGCAAATAATTCCATAGTTGATTCAGACATTAACATTTACTAATTATAGTATTAAAAATGTATACCCAGTATTTTTAATTTGGAAATAATATTATCTTTTCCGGAAACTGTTTTATTTTTGGATAATATCATATTCAATATATGGAAGATTATAGCTGAGAAAGAAAAAATAATTATCGATATTTAAATGCAGTTAAAAAGAACATTTTGAAATGGTTAAAAGAAAATCATCAAGAACTTACTAACAGGAATATAAAATTTGTTTCTTTTAAATTCAAACTAGGAATTAATTATTACCTTTTTTAATCGGTCAATTTAAGATCGAGTATATATAAAGTGTAATTTATTTCTAGCATTTTCATACTAATAAATTAGAGTTTATTTATATATTTCAAAGTTTTTTTAGCATATTTTATATCTTCGTTTAATACACATAGACTATGTTTCAAATCTTGAGCTTTGATTTTGATCTTTTTGATTAGGGTTTCGTATTCATCAAGATCTCTTGTTCTCTTCTTTACCAATTGAAGGTTCTGTAAAAATAAAAGCTTTAAATACCGAATTTTCCTTCATATAAGTAATTTCCATTCTTTTCGATTTCCTCTCCATCTAGTTCTTCATAACGAGTAATAGATACTTTCAGATACGAATTCATCTTTTCTATTATTTCTTTTGTAAAATCGATAGCGAAGCAATAGTTAATACAAAGATATCCATCATTCCGCTTGTTGTTTTTGTATAATTCTTCTAAATCTGATTTCTCTGATAGAAAAATTCCATTGGTGACCAAATACAGTGGTAAATTACATGGTAAAATATTATCTCTAACCATAATGATCAATTGGTTATAAGTAGCTTCATTTAGAACATAAATGATCTTCTTTTCCGGATCATCCTCATTTGTTTGAATTATTATTGGTATATATTTTTCTGGTTTTGTAATAGGTTTGTCCAATATGGTAATAATAGTTTTTCCGTACATTTTATCAAGCATCTCATTCACATGTTCAAAAGATGGCTTTGTTCCCTTTGGAGATTTCATGACATAACTGCTTGTGGATATGGTTTCTTTACAATAAAACTTGAATAATGCACAAATTTCCATATCTGATTCAGACATCTTGAAGTTGATATTGAAGATGAATTTAAAATTATTGAATAATTATATTTTTATATGCTTTAAGAAAGTCTTGCATATTATTCCAAATTAGACTTATAAAAAGCACCCCATTATTTTATGGGAATAAAAAATACGCAAACTCAGAATTATCGTAAAATTTATTTTCGGATTACATCGAATTTTATATTTTTGGTTTTAAAACACAATAGATCTATGTAATTGCTTGTGGAATGGGTAAAAAAAAATAATTATCATTGAGGGTGAAATAGTTGTTCTTATTAGGATTACGTTAATGCTCAAGGAAAAATACTTTACCATCATAGATAGCATCTCCAAAACTCCTTTTTTTATTTCGAAAAGATTTTATCAATAAATCGGTATAGTTTAAATAGGAGGTGATATTACTTTTATTTCGTAAAATAGAGATATTATCTTGTTAAGAACTATTATTTTTCATCATGGAAATTAAAGTTTGTATATTTTGCAGATTCATAAACTCGTTGAATATTTATATTTTTACATCATAGACTAAAACGCGTTTAAACTTTAGGTATTAATTTTGTAAAAAAACAGAGCTAAATTTTGTTATAAGTAATTAATCGGAATGTCTTATACCAAAAAAGAAATTGAAGATTACCAAAAAGAATTAGAAAATACAAATATTCATCTCTTGAAATTACATCAATTACTCTTTTCTTTCGAAGATAAAATCCAGATCGAAAAATGTAATCTAGATAATGGAGATAAACAGATTGCTGAAGTAAAATCAGAACTCAAAATTGCTAAAATTAAGAGATTTAAAGAAAACCAAACAAAAGAATTCCAAAAAAATCTCGAAAAGATTTCTGTTTTGGAAAACAAATTGCAAGAATTAGAATCAAAACGTGAATTATGCCTCTTGGAATATTCCAATAAGAATATACAAATTCAAAACCACAGAAATGCGATCAAAGATAGAGAAAACAACAATATCATTTTGGAACATAAAATCAAATATAAAGGAACTAAACCACCTCCTCCATTTAAATGCATGTATTGTACGAAAAATGATTTTATGTCTATTGGAAAAGTTGTAGAACACCAAGATTCCGACCATCCTGATAAAGGATTCGAATGTGGAGAATGCGGAGATTTCTTCAACAGAAAATACCTTTTAAATTCACACAAAAAAGAATTTCATCCTAATAATTCTGATCCTTTTAAATGGGTCAATTTTCACAAGAAAAAGAGAGCTAGAGATAATAGACTGATTAACTTGTAAATAAATAACCAATATAAAAATTACATCGACCCAAATAATATATTTTTGATTCTTTAAAATATACCAGATTCTGCAAACAATTAAAAGGTTTTATAACTGTTTTCTTGTAAAATTTAATTTCATCTTCAAAAGTAAAATATACGTTGGATTAATAGATAACATGTTCAAGTTTATTAGTAGCATTTTATCATAAGTGAATGTTTCTTTTTGATTTAAATATCAATGTTTTGGATTATATTTTTTCATACCTGAAAAATTATAGTCCGATTTTACGTTTGGTAAATAAAAATTGGAAGAATAGATTTCCAAAATATAAAAATGAATCTAAAATATTTCTTGATGAAATTATCAATGGAACCTATATAAATACTTTAAAAAAATATATTTTAATAATATATGTGCCATTGCTTTTAGAAAAGGTAATTTAGAAATTCTTAAATGGGCAAAAGAAAATAATTGTTCTTGGGATGAATCAGAGTGTCCTAATGCTGCCTATAGTGGACATTTAGAAATCCTCAAATGGTTAAGATTAAATAATTGTCCTTGGAGTGGATTCGAGTGTTCTAATGCTGCTGAGGGTGGACATTTGGAAATCCTCAAATGGTTAAGATTAAACAATTGTCCTTGGAGTGGATTCGAGTGTTCTAATGCTGCTGAGGGTGGACATTTGGAAATCCTCAAATGGTTAAGATTAAACAATTGTCCTTGGAATGAAGATATATGTTCTAGGGCAGCTTTAAATGGGCAAGAAGTAATGGTTGTCCTTGGAATGAATATACATGTTCTAATGCTGCTTATGGTGGACATTTGGAAATTCTTAAATGGGCAAGACAAAATAATTGTCCTTGGAATGAGCTTACATGTTCAAATGCAGCTTCAGGAGGATATTTAGAAATCCTTAAATGGGCAAGAAGTAATGGTTGTCCTTGGAATGAAGATACATTTACATCTGCAGTTGAAAGAGGATATTTAGAGATTCTTAAATGGTTAAATAATTGTCCTTGGAGTGAATTTGTATATCCTAATGCAGCTAAAGGAGGATATTTGGAAATCCTTACATGGTTAAGGGAAAATAATTATCCTTGTTATGAATATATATATACTTTTAAAATTTACGAATGAAATTAAATCGTTGTACTTGAAATAAAGATATAGGCTCTCTTCTCATTAAGCTAGGATATCTGAATATTCTTCAATGTGTAATAGAAAATGTTTGTTCAAATGCAGTTTCCGAAACATATTTTAAGGATTTTGATTAGATAAAAGAAAATAATTGTCTTATATTCGGATCTATTTTATTTACATAATTTAAATTTGTAAAAGACATATAATTTAGATAGTTTAAAATCTTATTGTGGATAACCATTTTCTATTAACCATTTAAGAATTTCCAAGTGTCCTTTTGTAGCTCCATTATAATAAACATTATTATCCCAAGGACAATTATTTGCTCTTGCCCATTTAAGAATTTCCAAGTGTCCTCCTTGGGCTGCATAAGAACAAGTATCTTCATTCCAAGGACAATTATTTGCTCTTGCCCATTTAAGAATTTCTAAATGTCCTCCCAAAGCTGCGAAAGAACAAGTATATCCATTCCAAGGACAACCGTTTGTTCTTAACCATTTAAGAATTTCTAAATGTCCTCCCTCAGCTGCATAAGAACAAGTATATTTATTCCATGGACAACCATTATCTCTTGCCCATTTAAGAATTTCTAAATGTCCTCCTCTGGCTGCATAAGAACAAGTAAATATATCCCAAGGACAATTATTTTCTCTTGCAAATTTAAGGATTTCTAAATTTCCTTTTGCAGAAGCAATTCCACATATCTTATTAGTCCATAGTTTCCTAAATTTCCTAATATATTTTAAAACATTTAAATCGTTTCTAGTAATTATTTCATCAAAAAACAATTCCGATTCCTCTTTGTATTTAGGAAATTTATTCTTCCAATTTTTATTTACCAAACGTAAAATAGGACCATAATTTTTCAAGAATGAAAATATATAATTGGACACATCGTTATTTAAATTTGTAAAAAACATATAACTATAATTTATAAAATTTTAAAGTAGCGTAAAATCTAAAATCTTATAATGGACAACCATTTTTACTTTAACCATTCAAGAATTTCTAAATATCCTCCAGA
>Ga0335394_10003184_pt1 | contig 18597 bp, 14 predicted proteins | sample MAT03_FD_205741 | JGI IMG/M metagenome (GOLD analysis project Ga0335394, IMG submission 205741) | Freshwater microbial communities from Lake Fryxell liftoff mats and glacier meltwater in Antarctica - MAT-03 (spades assembly) (version 2) ... | reverse complement strand
CTCTTCACGGCGGCATGCGGTGATAGCAATGGGCCTGGCACTGGGGGCGTCGCCGCGATCCCACCAAGCTGCACCGGCACAGGCTGCACCTGCCCGGCAGGAGGCAGCAGCTGCACGTGCAACGCCAGCGCGGACTGCAAGCAGACCTGCGGCGCGACAGGCTGCTCACTGACCTGTCTGACGGCCGCCAAGTGCAATGCTATGTCTGACGGCGCCGTGACACTGTCCTGCGCCGATACGTCGGAATGCAAGGGCAACGCAGGCGATCAGAGCAGCATCACGTGTGACGCATCCTCTAAGTGTGAGCTCAAGGCCGGGGCGGACTCGACGGCGACTTGCCGCGCATCGGCGGGGTGCAAGCTTGAGCTTGGCCCGCGCAGCACGGTCTCGTGCCTCGACAACTCGACCTGCGACGTCAAGTGCGACGGCAACTGCACAGTGACGTGCTCGAAGGACGCGGCATGCACGCTAACCTGTGGTGCCGCAGGTACAGCCGGCACGCAATGCTCCGACGAGCGTGTCGTCTGTGGCAGTTGCTGAGACGCTTCCCTGTTAGCTGCGCTCCATGCCATTGACTCTTAGACCCGCACTCGCCAACGACAAGCTTTGGGTTAAAGAGCTTCAGTTCGCCGCCTACCGTGATCTCGTCCTCCTGCAATTTGGTGTCTGGGACCCTTCCGATCAGACCGCGCGTTTCGAAGAGAAATGGGTACGCCGCGAGTACCAGATCATTTCCAGTGATGATCTTCCAATTGGTGCTCTTTGGGTATCGCTCGCGCCCGATCATATGTTTCTCAACGAGATCCAGCTTCTGCCCGATCACCAAGGAGCCGGCGTTGGCTCGCGTGTGATAGACGAACTCCTCGAGAAGGCTGCCTCGCTTGGCCTGCCAGTTCGCCTCCGCGTGCTTCTTCGCAACCGCGCACGATCCCTTTATGAACGCCTCGGTTTTCGCGTCCACGATTGCACTGACACCCACCACCTCATGCAGTGGAGCCCTAAAGCGCGAGACTAAGATCTACCACCGGGCCCTTCGGATAACATGCTCCCACCTTGGGAGCATGTTATCCGAGCACGACCGCATTGACGCTAACAAGGTTTGACCAACCATGATTAAACCCGTTGTAGATTCGGCCACGCACAAGAAGGCGCTTGAGCCATTGATCGGATCGCGCGCGCGCGTCTCCGAAGTCTTGACGGGTCGGCGCCCGCTCACCCTGCCCATGGTCAGGTGCCTCCACCAAACCCTTCATATGCCTGCAGAGATTCTGATCTCCGAACCCCGGCCACCTCGGAAGTCGCTCTGCTCAACTCAAGGCTAACCGTCATGGAGCACCTGCCCACCCCGTTGTCTCGAGTAGAGAGCGACGCAATGATCACTCGAATGGAAGAGCACTTCGAACGTCACAGCTTTGGGGCTTGGGCGGTGGAGATCCCCGGTGTTACTCCGTTCGCAGGATTCATTGGGCTATTCGTACCGCGCTTCGATGCGCACTTTACTCCTTGCGTGGAAATCGGCTGGCGTCTCGACGAACCCTATTGGGGGCAGGGGGCAGGCGGGAAAGGTCGCGGGACCTGAGGGGGATACGGAAATTTGACGGGTGGATTGTACGGATCTGTTGAAGTACAAGTTGGACGGACTCACGCCGCATGAACATCACCGTTCCAACTGGGGCTCGACCGTGTGCCCGCGTGCTTGTGTTGAATGAAAGCGATCAGATCCTTCTTCTTGAAGGAACCGACTCGGAAGGTCACCGTACTTGGGAAGGTCGCGTCCACGATCAGTACGAACGCTTCTTTGTCGCGCGCGCCACTGAAGGCCCCATCGCCCCTTGCGAACCCGATAGCGACATCATCTCCCATCGGTGGTGGAATCTCTTCGACATTGTGCCGGCTCAGCAGGAGTTCGCACGACGCCTCCTCACAAAAGTTAACATCTCCGCTCTGACTCTCGCAGCTGAAGCGCGGTACGTTATGCCGCTTGACAACCATCACCGCTGAACGAGGAGCCTGAGTGTCCGCGAAGGAAGCCACAGCCCGCATCAAGATCAACAAGCTGCTTGAAGCAGCCGGCTGGCGCTTCTTTCCCCAAGGCGACAGTTCCGCCAACATCCGCCTCGAACCCAGCGTCACGATCAAGTCCGCCGACCTCGACGCGCTCGGCGACAACTTCGAGAAGGCCAGCAAGGGCTTCGTCGACTTTCTCCTGCTCGACACCAAGGGTTTCCCGCTCATCGTTCTTGAGGCCAAAGCCGAAGACAAGAATCCGCTGGTCGCCAAGGAACAAGCCCGGAAGTACGCGCGCTCGCAGAACTGCCGTTTCATCATTCTCTCCAACGGCAACCTGCACTACTTCTGGGATCTCGAACGCGGCAACCCCTACGTCATCACTTCGTTTCCGACGCCTGACTCAGTCATCGGCTACCAGAAGGTCACGCCCGATCCGCAGCGTCTGATCGCGGAGCAGGTGGGCGAGGACTACATCGCTCTCACGCAGCGCCCGGGCTACCAATCGGAGGCCGCGTGGCGGAACGAGGCGGAACGGCCCGGCTACATCCAGGCCAACAAGCTCCGCTTTCTCCGGCCCTATCAGCTGAAGGCGATCCATCGCCTGCAGGCCGCAGTCGGAGAAGGCAAGGACCGTTTCCTGTTCGAGATGGCCACCGGCACCGGCAAGACCCTGATCGCCGCCGCTGTCATCAAGCTCTTCCTGCGCTCCGGCAACGTAAGGCGGGTGCTGTTCCTGGTGGACCGCTTGGAGCTCGAAGACCAGGCCAAGAAGGCATTCGCCGCGCTGCTGTCTGCCGACTTCCAGACGGTCATCTACAAGGAGAACCGCGACGACTGGCGTCGTGCAGAGATCGTCGTCACCACGGTGCAATCCCTGCTCTCCAACAACAAGTACCAGCGGCTCTTCTCGCCGACCGATTTCGACCTCGTCATCTCCGACGAAGCGCACCGTTCCATCGGCGGCAATGCGCGCGCCGTCTTTGACTTCTTCATCGGCTACAAACTCGGCCTGACCGCGACGCCGCGTGATTACCTCCGGCGGTTTGACGGCTCGAACCCGGGAACACGCGACCCGCGCGAGGCCGAGCGTCGCTTGCTGCTCGACACCTACCGAACGTTCGGGTGCGAGAACAGCCAGCCGACCTTCCGTTACTCCCTGCTCGACGGTGTGAAGGAGGGCTACCTGATCAGCCCCACGGTGGTTGATGCCCGCACCGGCATCACGACCCAGTTGCTCTCCGAGCAGGGCTTCGTCGTCTCGTTCACGGACGACACCGGCGAGGACCAGCAGCAGACCTTCAAGCAGCGCGAGTTCGAGAAGCGCTTCTTCGCCGACGCCACCAACCAGCTCTTCTGCAAGACGTTCCTCGACAACGCCCTGCGCGATCCCGTCAGTGGCGAGATCGGCAAGTCGATCATCTTCGCCGTCAGTCAGAACCACGCGGCCAAGCTCGCGCAGATCCTCAATCAAATGGCCGACCGCATGTACCCGGGCAAGTACCAGTCCGACTTCGCCGTGCAGGTCACCTCACAAATTCCCGACGCCCAGCAGTTCACCGTCAACTTCAGCAACAACAACCTGCTCGGCTCGGGCAACTTCATCCCGGCCTACAAGACCAGCAAGGCGCGGGTCTGCGTGACCGTTGGGATGATGACCACCGGCTACGACTGCACGGACCTCCTCAATCTCGGCCTGTTCCGCCCGATCTTCTCGCCGACCGACTTCATCCAAATCAAGGGCCGCGGCACCCGCAAGCACGACTTCCTGGAACAGCTCTTCGACGAGAGCCTCAAGGACGGCGTGCAGAACCCGTCCAAGACCGCGTACAAGCTCTTCGACTTCTTCGCCAACTGCGAGTACTTCGAGGAGGAGTTCAACTACGACGAAGTCCTGAAGCTCCCGCCGCCAAGAGGAAAGGGAAGCGAGGAAGGCGGCGGCCAGGGCCCCGTGGTGGTGGGCGGCACCTACGAACATCTCCGCGCCGACATCCTCTTCATGGTCAAGGAAGAGACCATCGGCTACGAGGGCATGAAGATCGACCGGATGCTCTTCGAGAGATTCGAGGACGCTGTGCGCGCCGACAACACCATCGCCGCCGCCGTAGACCGGCGCCTGACCCTGCGCGAGATCCTCGAAAAGGTCTTCGGGCTCATCCCGCGCTTCAAGTCCAAGGACGAGCTGCTGGAAGAGGAGCTCGCCAAGTTCGTCGCCGACACCAAGCCCGACGAGGCCACGGCCATCCCGGCGATCAAGACCTACTTCAAGGCCTATGTCACGAGCGGGCGCGTGCGCGACATCATCGACAGCCGCCATTTCACCGATCTCGCGACCAACCCCGGCTTCTCAACCCGCGACTTCAAGGCCGTGCCGCAGAAGTACCGCTCCCTCGTCCCGGAATACGTCAAGGATTACGTCTCCTTGAATCAGTTCGCCGCATAGGAGCGTTCATGAGCAAAGCCAGAAAAGCAACCATGGAAGTACAAGGAACGGAAATAACGGTCATGTCGCACTCAGCGGGCGACTTTATCTCTCTGACCGACATGCTGAAGGCGAAAGACGGCGATTTCTTCATCTCCGACTGGCTCCGCAACCGCAACACGGTCGAGTTTCTTGGTATATGGGAGCGCATCCATAACCCCGATTTTAACTATGGCGAATTCGCCACAATTAAAAGTCAGGTCGGGCTAAACAGCTACAAGATCAGCGTCAAAGACTGGGTTGCCAAGACCCATGCCATAGGGCTGCGGGCAACCGCCGGAAGATACGGCGGCACCTATGCGCACCAGGACATCGCCTTTGAGTTCGGCATGTGGATCAGCCCTGAATTCAAAATCTACCTGATCAAGGAGTTCCAGCGCCTTAAGGAGGACGAGAATAGCCGCCTCTCGTTGGCCTGGAATCTCAACCGCACCCTCTCCAAACTCAACTACCGCATCCACACGGACGCGATCAGAACCCACCTGATCCCGGCGGTTGTCACGCCTGCCCAGGCGGCCATCACCTACGCCACTGAAGCCGATCTGCTTAACGTCGCCCTCTTTGGCCACACCGCAAAGCAGTGGCGGGATTCCAACCCCAAGCTCGACGGCAACATGCGCGAGTACGCCACGGTCGAGCAGCTGCTGGTGTTGGCCAACATCGAAGGCATGAACGCCGAGTTCATTCACATGGGCCTTCCCCAAGGCGAGCGGCTCAAGCGCCTTAACGAAATCGCCATTCGCCAAATGCAGGTGCTGACGTCGGTGCCTGCCGTCAAACAGCTCAAGGAATAGCCGCTTGCTCGACACCGACACCAAACGCCGCATCGACACCGCCCGCGACATCCTCGTGGGCAAGGTGCCCGACCCCAAGAGCCAGGTCGAGCAGATCGAGGGCTACCAGAAAGTCATCAACGGCGCCCGCGCCGTCCTCGACAACTACCGCCCCCACATCCCCATCCACCCCGACTGGCCGAAGCGTCCGCTTGGCGAACTGGCTGAGAACTTGGATTCACGGCGCGTCCCCATCACCAAGGGAGATCGCAAGGAAGGCTCGATCCCCTATTACGGAGCGTCGGGCATCGTCGATCACGTTGGCGACTTCATCTTTGACGAAGACATTCTGTTGATCTCGGAAGACGGTGCCAACCTGCTCGCGCGCTCAACTCCGATTGCGTTCTCAGTGTCTGGCAAGTGTTGGGTCAACAACCACGCCCACGTCTTGAAGTTCGAGAGCCCAGCGACGCAGAAGTTCGTTGAAGTCTATCTCAACTCTATTTCCATCGAGGAGTTCGTCACGGGAGCAGCGCAACCGAAGGTCAATCAACAAGCATTGAACAGCATTCCGATTCCGCTCCCTGACGACATTGCCACCCAGCAAGCCATCATCGCTGAGATCGAAGCCGAGCAAGCCCTCGTCTCCGCCAACCGGGAACTGATCACCCGCTTCGAGAACAAGATCCAGGCCACCCTCGCCCGTGTGTGGGGGCAAGAAAAAGGAGAAACACCGAAATGATCGCACCTGAACAAAAGAAAGTAGCTTCCGCGTTTCGGGCACCAGGCGCGATCGACTGGCGTGAACTGGTGGCTGAGAACGCAGCCGACGAGGACCAGCCAAAGGTGGCCAAGAATGCCAAAGGAGAACTGAAGAACGTGCTGCTCGCGTCCTTGCAGATGCAGCACCTTGTAGTCCTCGCCGGTTCCGGATGTTCGCAATCCGCTGGTGGACCATCGATGCAGGACCTGTGGAATGGCGCAGTCGGTGAAGAACCAACGGCTGGCGCGAAAGCCGCGGCGGGAAAAGTCAACCACGATCTCACGGATCAGAATATCGAAGCGCTCCTTTCCAGGGTCGAGGCCTTCTTGGTGGTGAATCAGGACAAAGACGTCAGCAAGTTTCGGGACTCGAGCAAGCAGGTGATTCTCGACAGGTGCTCGGCGTTTCTCAACAACGACAAACTTGTGGCTCACAAGACCTTTCTGCATCGGCTCTCCCGTCGCCGTGTTCGGGATCAACGCCTGCGGGTGTTCACCACGAACTATGACCTTTGTTTTGAACGGGCCGCCGCCGAGTTGGGCGGAGTGGCACTGGACGGGTTCTCCTTCACCGCTCCTCGCCGTTACGACCCACGCTACTTCGGCTACGACATCATCCGTCGACCGCGCAGCGGCGACGATCTTGGGCATTACCTCGAGGGCGTGTTCCTACTCTACAAGCTCCATGGATCAGTGAACTGGGCGAGGGGACCGGATGGAGCGATCCACGAGAAAGACAAGCCGTCGCCTGCGGAAGCCTGCTTGATCTATCCCGCGACCGGAAAGTATCAACAGAGCTTCGTTCAACCCCACCTCGAATCGATGGCGCAATATCTTGCTGCCGTGCGCGAGCCGAATACCTGCGTTCTCGCCGTTGGCTTCGGCTTCAATGACGATCATCTCGCCGAGCCGTTGTTGGCTGCGGTGCAGTCAAATCCACATCTGCGCCTGATCGTGGCGGACCCTGGGGCACAGTCCAACGCGACGAACGCTACCGGGTACTGGGAGCGGTTCTTCGCGCTGAGTCGTCGTGGCGAAGATGTCTGGTTCATCAACGCTTCGTTCACTGACTTTGCTCAGATGGTCCCTGACCTTAAATCGCTGACGCCAGCGGACTCCCTTATGAAGGCCATCAAGGGCGTGACGAGGGAACCATGAGCAAGTTGAACATCGATGAGGCTTTCCCCAAAGGACTGTTGCGCCCTGAACTCTTCCTGGGTGTGGCGTCCTCGGTCACGGCCCGGACGGTCGGTGTAAATCTCAGCGAAGCCGGTCAGCCGAGCGGGTCCCATTTCGCGGGTGGCCGCTATGGCCGCGGAGAGGTCGGCGAATTCGTCTTGATCGAAGGCCAGCAAAGCCTTCTGCTGGGCCGTATTGCCGAGATCCACCTCCGCGAACCGGAGCGCCGCTCCATCAGGCCCGACTTCGTCGGCAACAGCGACCTGGACGCCCTCGGACAAATCCAGCTCCTGGGCTGCGTTTCCATGGACGACCTGCTGGTAACCGCAGGCGTCGATGCGTACCCACGCCTCGGGGATCGCATCTACGCCGCGCCGCATCCGTTCATCGCGCTCCTGCCTCGACTCATGGAGCGAGAGGAAGGTGACAGCGAACCTGTCACCTTGAATCTCGGCGCGATCGATGTGGCGCAAAAAAGCCCCGTCAAGGTGAAGCCGGAGCGCCTATTCGGACGTCACTGTGCGATCCTGGGCGCAACGGGAGGCGGCAAGAGTTGGACCACGGCGCGGATCATCGAGGAGTGCATCAAGCACAATGCGAAGCTGATCCTGATCGACGCCACCGGAGAGTATCGTGAGTTCCATGGGGGTCATGTATTGCATTGCCAACTGGGGAATCCGGTTGAGTCGGCGAAGAACTGCATCCCGTGCCGGCTCCCTCCCGCGTGCTTTGCGGAGTCAGATTTCGTAGCGATGTTTGAGCCGTCGGGGAAAGTACAGGGTCCAAAGCTGCGCGCGGCCATTCAGAGTCTGAGGCTCGCAAAACTGAAGCCGGCGCTTGCGGCAAATGGACTGATCGTCAAGGCAAATCAGGAGAAGGCGAACTTCAACGAGGCGATGTCAGAGCATGCGGCGGAGGTTAATGATCCGAAGCAGGAGTTCGATGTTCACAAGCTGCCGCAGCAGATCGTCTTCGAGTGCGTGCAGGACTACGGCGATCCGAGATGGAAGGGGCCGAACGAGGCTGAGGTCGGCTACTGCGCATCACTCCTGACGCGAATCAATGGGATCCTCAGCTCTACGGAACTGGAATGCGTATTTCGAATCGATGAGAAGCCGTCTCTGACTACAAAGATTGAAGAGTTCGTGGCGGACGCAACCGGCAGGCTACTGCGAATCGATACGAGTGCTATCGCCTACGAGTATCACGCGCGCGAGATCATCGCGAACGTCATCGGTCGTCATCTCCTGAACAGAGCGCGTGCCGGTGCGTTCCGGCAGCGACCCACTGTGGTGATGGTCGATGAGGCTCACAACTTTCTCGGTCGTCACATCGGCACCGAGGACTACGCCGCGAAGCTCGATGCCTTCGAATTGATCGCCAAGGAAGGCCGGAAGTATGGTCTGAATATCTGCCTCGTGAGCCAACGCCCGCGTGACATCACGGAGGGCGTGCTCAGCCAGATGGGCACCCTGATCGTGCATCGGCTGACCAATGATCTCGATCGCGAGGTGGTCGAGCGCGCCTGTGGCGAGATCGATCGTGCGGCGTCCGCGTTCCTTCCGAACTTGCGGCCGGGCGAGGCTGTGATCATCGGCACCGATTTTCCGATCCCGCTGACGATCCAGATTCACGAGCCCAGCACCAAACCGAGATCAGACGGCCCCAAGTATCAGGAGCATTGGGCTGCCAACCCCGATCCAGCGGAGGCGTGAGCCATGGAAGACGCCGCCGAACTAGGCAACTACCTGCCGCTCTCCTTCAAGAGCCCGAAGGAGCAGGAATACATCGAGTTCCTGTGGGACGCGTTCGAGACCAACTACACCCACGAAAAGTACCAGTTCGCCTTCCTCGCCTACCACATGCTCACCATGAGCTTCGTGTACTTCAACATCTGGCAGATCAAGCAGACGCGACGAGCGGATTTTGAAATGGCGATGGTCGGGTTCAACAAGGACCTGGAGAAGGAGCTGCTCGACGCCACATCCCCCTTCACTTATTGGCGGGTGAACGAGAGCAGTGTCATGCGCTTTCTGAAACTCATCGGCTGTGATAACGGCAACGTCGGTAGTTACGCGGCGCTCGTGAAGGAGCGCAATGACACCGCCCACCCCAACGGCAACATCTTCTTCAGCACCCGAGTGGCGCTCGACACCAAGATCACCGAGATCCTGCGCGTTGTGGACGAGATCCAGACCCACCCCAAGCCGGTCATTGAGCACTGCTACCGCCAGTTCCTGATCGAGAACAACGTCCCCGAGGAACGCGCGTATCCCGACGCCGCGGATCAGATCCGCGAGATCCTGATCCACGAGAACTACCTCTCGCAGAAGGACATCGAGATCTGTCTCGGCTTTGACCTGGCGAGCCTCGGCGACGCGGTACCCTCGGAGCAGGCGCGCGAACTGCACGACGCGCTGGTGGCTAAGTATGGAATGGACGATGAGCGCGGCGAGGCACCTGCGATCGCCCTCGACTCGGTGACGTGACCATGACCGTTCTCGAAGAACTCCTGGAGTGGTCCCAGGACCGCCCGGCTTGGCAGCGCGACGCCCTGCGCCGCCTCCTTCTGAACGGCGAGCTTTCCGTTGACGACATCAGAACGCTCACCGACATCTGCAAAAGCGCACACGGGCTCGCCGAACCACAGGACATCGAACCGCTCAACAAGGAGCACGTGCCGGAGAGGGTCGCTGCAGCCGCGCCCGTCTCGCTGGTTTCCATTTTCCATCACCGCGGCGTGAACGCGCTCGCGGAGGACCAGACGCTTACGCTCTCACCGCGTCTCACCGTGGTCTACGGCGACAACGCCGCCGGAAAGACGGGCTACATCCGGATCCTCAAGAGCGCGTGTCGCGCCCGAGGGCAGGAGCAGATCCTGGGGAACGTCGTCGCCGGCACAGCACCGCCTTCGGTCGTGGTGTCGATCAAGTACAGGGTTGGAGCAGAACCCGAACCGCGGGAATGGGCGGGGAACGGTGAGGATGAGTTCATATCCCGCGTGAGCGTGTTCGATACGCAGTGCGCTGCGGTCTACCTGACCGAGAAAACGGATGTTGCGTTCCGCCCCTTCGGGTTGGACTTGTTCGACAAGCTCGTAAGAGCATGCAAGGCCGTTCGTGCGAAACTCGAGAGTGAACGGCGCGCCTTGGTTTCCAGCGCCTTAGCCACGTTGCAACCTCAGTTTCCGGACGGCACTGCCGTGGCCAGGTTTCTTGCGAGCATCAGCTCTCTGACGCCTCCGGAAGCCGTCCACAAGCTCGCACGCTTGACCCCGGAGGAGGAGGCCCAGCTTGCCTTGCTGGAAAAGTCGCTGCTCGATTTACAGGCCAACGATCCCGAGAAGCTGATACGGGCGCTGACCCTTCGCGCCGGTCGAGTCAAGGCGCTCTCTGGCCATCTCACGGCGATAGAGGCGGCGCTTTCCGACGAGGCTGTCGCGGCCCTTCTCGCCGCGCGAACCGAGGTCCGCAGAAAGAGCAACGAAGCCAGTAGACTCCGCGACGCGACGTTTCCGGCCAGCATGCTGGCCGGTACGGGTTCGGAACCGTGGAAGGCGCTTTGGGAGGCCGCTCGCCGCTTCTCGCAGGAGCAGGCCTATACCGGCCATGCGTTCCCCTTCGTGGACGACGGCGCACACTGCGTGCTGTGCCAGCAGGACCTCGATGACGCCTCCGGACCGAGATTCCGGCAGTTCGAGGCGTTCGTCGCCTCGACGACGGAGCGTGAGCTCCGGCAGGTCACGGAAGCGCTTGCCCGGATACGAAGGTCGGTGATCGATCTCAAGACCACGACCGAGGCCGTTTCCGAGACGCTCAAGGAGATCCACATCGAGCACGAGGCGGTCGCGGACGCCGTGAGTGGCGCGCTCGCCGCGAACGAGAACCGCCGCGAGGCCGTCGCTCTCGCATTGACCGAAGACAAGGATCTCGCACTCGACCGAGGATCGCAGACGAACCACCTTGCCTTGCGGAAGGTCGACTGGCCATTTACGACGGTGCAGGAAATGCGTGCGGATTGCCCACGCGAAAAGCCCATCTCGGCTTCCAATCATCGCTCGCAGCGATTCCCTGTTGCCATTCCAGAGAACTTCCCGTCTGACAAAACGCTTCGTTGTCCGTCCTGCGAGCCGCCATAACTTTAGATATAGCGACAGATCAAGCCAGATGATGAGCTCCGCTCGATCCAGCAGCATCCTGCCCAACTTGCTGTCGTAGTTCCCATCAACCACCCAGTCATCCGTCAGGGAAAGCTCTTCAGCAACACGGCCTCGCAACTCCTCCGCCGTCGCAGGCTTCCAGTTTGGCCCGTGATACAATCGGTCTAGCTCGATGTGTGGAAGCCCGAGGTAGCGTGACATTCTCGCTGCGCAAGTAGTCTTGCCTGAACCTGATCACGGGCCGTGATGAGAACTCGGCACAGCTTCGCTCGTCGGACGAATACCTACGAAGAGCAAGTAACCGATCATCCAGAATTCGCCGAAAGTAGCGGGCACGGTGAGCCCCTCAACCAGCCAGGACGGGACTTTTCCGAGGCCGTTCGACAGGAAAGCGCTAACTAGGTAACCGCCTCCGCCAACGATGAGCGTCAGGCCAAGCCACTTCGGCATGCGACCGGAAGTTGCGGCGACATAGCCCATTGGGATCAGCCAGAGGCCGAAGAAAAGCGCGGCCACACTCCAGAGTTTTGAACTCAGCTCGTACAGCAATTGGACAGTCGCGGCGACGTCGCCGCTCGGAGCGAGGCTGGCGTCACCGGATACCGCCACAGCAGTCGCCATGAACGCGGCGCTACCGAGGATGGCCGTCGCGTTGACGAGGCCGAATGCCGCCAACGAACCTGCGGCGACGGAATTCAGACGGCAGAACAGCTTGTAGAACCACACGGCGGCTAGCGTCTGGGTTACGACCACTCCAAGTTCCAGCGCGACGCCGAGCCGCGCGAGCTGCGCGTGTTCAACAAGGTTCCTGGCGGTTGCGGCTGGGTTGCCTGGGGCGTGGATTACTGGACGGACCAGCAAGAACCCGAGAGCGCCGGTGATGGCGAGTCCGAGGTACCAAAGGCCGGTGACGCGTGCTGTTTTTTTCAGATCATTCATCGCTGTCTCGTGACCGTGAGGTTGGGATAGATTGTCGGGCTTGCAGCGCGCCGCCCAGGGAGATTACTCGAGTGTTCGGACCCTGACGGAGAATTATGACACTTGGTAGCACCACGCCGATTCTGCGCATTTTTGACGAGACGAAGGCCAAGGAGTTCTACGTCGACTACCTCGGATTCTCAATCGACTGGGAACATCGCTTTGAGCCCGAAATGCCTCTCTACTTTCAAGTGTCGCGGGATGGATGTCTTCTTCACCTGTCCGAACATCACGGTGACTGTACGCCTGGCGCCGCCATGCGAATCGAGAGTTCCGACGTTGACGCCTTGTGCGCGGAGCTCCAGGCGAAGAAGTACAAGTACTACCGCCCCTCGGTGGAGGAGATGCCGTGGGGTTCCCGCGACATGTCTGTGACGGATCCATTCGGCAATCGACTCACGTTCACCAACGCGATCTTCGTCCGCAAGACGTAACTAGCAGTCGCCTCACCCCGGGATTGGAATGCTGCAGCCAACGTCTCGAATGCACGCTGATTCCACCGCCACCCGCCTAGGGAAGGTCGCCGGCATCCTCGTGAGCGGTTTCTTACTCGGCATCTTGGCCGTGGCCTACTGGAACACGGGTTCCGGAGCAGTGATTGCGAAGTGGTCACAGCCGTCCACGATCAACTACCAAAGCTTTGATCCTTACACGCTCGTTGTCTTGGAGAGCGGGTCATATCCGAGGGTCTTCTCATCGAGACCAACGCACGTGATCGCGGTCGTGCATCACGACGACCTCTCGTACGGCCATTTTTTGGAGTTCAGTTTCAACTCCCAGGGCGAGCCCGTGGATCTGTTCATTCGCAACTCAAAGATAGTCTGGACTCCGGAGGGGGTGACGCTCGAAATTCCGAGTGGACACAAGCTTTTCATTCCGAAGAAGGCGTTCATCGGTGGACGATAAAGACCCAAAGAGCGGACCAACCCTCGTTGTGCTTTCTCCGACCTCTAGGCTGACACGATCTCGCTTCGCAGTTCGGCGTGGGCATTTTTGTGCTTGATTCCGAGCACTACCACGTGCAGCCACAGAAAACTCACAGCGACCAGGGCGAAGAGCACCACGAAGGGCGTCTGCGTCCAGCCGGTTAACTGCTTCATGTAGCCGAATATTAACGGTAGGAAGAACCCGCCAAGTGCACCGAGAAGTCCGACCAACCCTCCAACAGAAGCAACGTCTTTCGGAAAATATTCTGGGATGTACTTGAATACGGCTGCTTTGCCGACGCCCATCCCGATGCCCAAGAGGAACACGAGTGCTGTGAACCCCCTGACACCCAGCTGGAGCATGCCGGTCGGCAAGGCTAATAAACCTGCAGCGCCGGACATCAATGCGAAGACGGAATACATCACGACGCGAGCACCGTATTTATCCGACATCAAACCGCCGAGCGGGCGAAGCAGACTCGCAGGAAAAATGAAAAGTGCTGCGAGCATGGCTGCAATGCCCAAATCGAGATGATAGACCGACATATAGTACTTCGGCAGAGCCAGCGCTAACGCGACGTAGGCACCGAACACGACCACATAATAGACACTGAAGCGCCAGACGCGTGTCTCGCGCAACGGGCGCAGCATTTCCCTAAGCGGACGGCTTTTACCGGGCTTGCGGTCGATCGTTGGCGAGAGGAACCACGCGGCGGCAGCCATCGCAATAAGCAGCACGGTGTAGAGCACCGGCACAAACCGCCAGCCACCTGGAATCCTACCCCCGGCGATGCCGGCTGCTGGCACCAGCGCGATGAGCGCCGGGCCGATCAGCTTGGTCACTGATGCGCCGACGTTTCCGGCGCCAAAGGTGCCAAGTGCGATACCCTGTCGGCTTTTCGGGAACCAAGCAGAGTTCCAGGAGATACCAACATTGAACGAGTTGCCTGCCAGGCCCACCAGAGCCGCGAGCACCATCAGTTCGGTGAAACTGGTAGCTTGGCTTACCCAGTAGGTCGGGATCGCAGTGAACAGCAAGAGGCCTGTGAACATCGCCTTGCCGCCGATGCGATCGGTGAGGATCCCGAATGCCAATCGCCAAATCGAACCGCTGAGAATCGCAATCGACCCGAGCCAGAAGAACTGCACATCGCTCAATCCCAATTCCTTTTGGATCGGGATGCCGATGACGGCGAACATGAGCCACACCGCGAACAGCAGCGTGAACGAGGTGGTGGACAACGTTAGCACCCGCATGGCGGCAGCGGTGTCCGTGGCGGGGGCGGTAAACGTAGCGGAAATGGCATCAGTGGGACCGGGGGCGGATGACGAAAGAGGCATGGTCGAGTCTCCCTGCGCTGAAACGCGCGCGTCGAAGGAAGTAGAGTGTATGAGCGATATTGATTCGGAATAGGTTCTGCTGCGCAGTTAACTAAGATTCAATAGAGCTAGCTGATTTCCCCGCCACGCTCCACGCGCACTGCAGAGGCTTTGTACGCAGGCTGACGGGAGATCGGATCAAAGGCCGCAAATGTGAGTTGGTTGACGCGTTCGTCGTGCATCGGAAGAAAGACCTGCCCGGGCTTCACCGAAGGCGTGACAAACGCGCGCGCCACCAAGCTGCCACGCTGCGAACTCACGACAACTTCTTCATTGGGCAGAATCCCAAGCTCACGCGCATCCTGGGTAGAAATCTCGAGGTGTAACTGTTGCGGCGAAAGCTTGCACAGCACTGGAGAACGCTTGGTGCGTGTTTGGGTGTGCCATTGGCTTGAGCTACCGCGACCGGTGAGCAGCAACAGTGGAAAACGGCGAGTCGTCAATTCGGGGAGCGGCCGTGGCTCATCGAAAAAGAATTTGGCTCGCCCATCTTCGGTGAAGAATCGGCCATCTTCGAAGAGGCGACGCTCTTTCATTTCCGGGAGCCCCGGTGCCACGCCTGCCGGCAGTGGCCATTGGATGCCCCCTAAACGATCCAGCTCTTGGTAGCCAGAAATCCCGGTGATGTCGCAGGGCTTGCCGCGACTGAGGCGCTTGAGAATTTGGAACACAGCTTCCGGGCTTGACCACTCCGAGAAGAATTGGTCGACGCCAAACGCTTCAGCCACCAGCCGGAAAATGTTGAAATCCGCGAGCGCCTGTCCGGGAGCCTTGACGACGCGTTTGATCACGCCGATGCGTCGCTCCGAGTTGATAAAGGTACCTTCCTTTTCGCCCCAACCCGCGGCAGGCAACAGGATATCCGCTGCCCGCGCGGTCTCGGTATCGTGATACAAATCCTGGACTACCAAACAATCGAGCCGAGCCAGCACATCCTTCAGATGGGATTGATTGATCCAGGAGTGCAGTGGATTGGTTCCAATCACCCAGAGCGCACGAATGCGTTGCGCCAATATGCCGTCGATGATCTGATCGTAGGCAAGGCTCGGCTTGCTCGGCACAAGATCCACGGGAATGCCCAGGATCTGCGCTACTTCCTCGCGATCTTCGGCATTTTCAAAACTTCGCCCGCCGAACAGGTTCGTCGTGTTGCTAAAAAGGCGCGACCCCATCGCGTTGCATTGGCCGGTGATTGAATTCGCTCCGGTGCCCGGACGCCCGATGTTCTTGGTCATCAACGCGAGGTTGATTAAAGCCTGAGCCGTGCGGACGCCTTCATGGCTTTGATTGACACCCATCGTCCACCAGAAGCTGACGCGCTGGCCTTCTGCGATCAGCTCGGCCAGCTCAACAATGCTTGGCTCAGCCAAACCGGTAGCGAGGCTTGCTCGTTCTATGGAGAATTGAGCCACATGTTCGCGGAAGGCCTCGAAGCCGTTGGTGTGCTCGGAAATGAAATCCTGGTCGATCTTGCCCTGCGTGATCAGCCAGTTGGCTACCGCATACAGCAGAACCAAATCTGTCTTAGGCGCGGGGGCGTAGTGATGAGTCGCACCCATCGCCGTTTCTGTCGCTCGCGGATCGATCACGACGATCTTCGGCTGATTCAGATTCTTGCAGATACGCTCCCAAAGAATCGGGTGCGCAATACAGAGATTAGAGCCCACCAAGATGATGACATCCGAAGCCTCAAAGTCGGCATAGGTGAAGGGCGGGGCGTCGAAGCCAAAGCTTTGCTTGTAGGCCGTGGCGGCCGTCGCCATGCACTGCCGGGTGTTGCCATCTCCGTGCACGATCCCGAGGCCAAACTTTGCGACGGCTCCCAGAAAGGCGAGCTCTTCAGTCGGCAGTTGACCGCTGCCAATCCAGGCTACCGCCTCTGGCCCATACTGCTCCTGAATCGCTCGAAAGCGGAACACCATCTCGCCCAGTGCTTCGCCCCAGGTGGCCGTCTTCAACTGCCCATCGCGACGCACCAGAGGTGTCATGGCGCGGCCCGGCCCCTTCAGCGGAGTGAGCGCTTCCCAACCCTTTGGGCAGGCCATACCCATGTTGACCGGGTACGCCTTGCTCGGGACGAGACCCACCGCTTCTCCATTCTTCAGCAGCACATCCAACCCACAGCCTATGGAGCAAAATCCACACGTCATGGTCGTCTTTTGATCAGGCAGGGTCCGCGAAGGCAAACGCCCCAATCCAAACGCACTGGGTTTTTGCAATAGCTCGCGAGTGAGTGGCCCGTCGCTCTTTACCAGCAAGCGACGTACGGCAGACTTGAGCTTTAGAGTGACGTGCTTCATGGAAGAGCTCCGGGCATTTGCGATGCGGGTGCGGCACAAAAGAAGAGGTAGCGCTCGGCGAATTCACCCACGAGCAAGCCCAAAAGCAACAGGGGCCCGAGCACCCCCACTGGCCAGGTGGCGGTGCCCAAGAGCAGCCACATGCTTGGAAAGACGACGCCCCACACCAACGCCGCTCCAAAGCGCCAACCTGTGGCCGTGCGGAGCGGCCCGAGCAGCAAGAGCGCTTGGCGCTTCTTAACCGACTGTCGGCGATCCCGAACGTGCGCCAGGATCTGCGCCTCAAGGGCGAGCTTCACCAGGGTTGTTCCAACGATCAGCCCAAGCAGTGCCCGCACATCTTGCATGGCCAACGGCGTCTCGGAAGGTGCGGCACTGGCGGTGAGCACCGCCGCGGGTCCCAACAAGAGCATGCTCCCGAAAAAACGGATCCCTGTTTCCTCGGCCTGCCACTGCGCTCGTTTCGTGGCCACATACACCATCACCGATGAGAACACGCCCAAGGTACCGAAGAGAGCGGCACCAACACGCGAGATCCGAGCAGCATTTTCAATCCACAACGCGGAGGGCAAAGGGAGCTGAGCTAGATTCGGCAAGGCCAACAGCAATCCGTGCAAAATGGCGAATTTTGCGAAGAGTCCAAAACAGAGCGCCTCACGGCTTAACCACGAAGTTCTCAAGCCCAAGACTGCGCGATAGAAAAGCCACGGCCGCCCCAGATGGAACACGCTCGCTCCGAGCGCCAACACGGCCAAAAAGCACGCCAAAGCTGCCTGAGCTAGTGGGCTTCCCAAAGCACGGCCCGTCAGCTTCTCGAGACCGAAACCGAGCACGAAGGCGCCGACTGAAAGTTGCGTCAGCGTTAACATGACGACCAGAGCTGGATGAGAATGCTCAGTCTTTACCGCATAGAAATCAGCGGCCAGCATATTGGCCGGCAGCGCTTTGCTTGTTTTGTAACGTGTGGTTGGCAGCGTATTCTCAGGCGAAGGCGTTGAAGGCAAGAAGCTCTGCGCTTCGCTGGCCTGGATCACCGCTTGCTGGTCAACGACCCGGATCGCGATGGCCCCGTTCGGGCAGGCCTCAACACAGGCCGGCGCTTCACTATTCTCAAGCCGGCTGCTGCACATGTCGCACTTGCGCACAATGCCGAGACGTTTGTTGTACTTGGGCGCATCGTACGGGCACATGAGCGTGCAATACTGGCAACCAAAACATTGATCATCGAGGTGCTTGACGATCCCGGTAATCGGATCCTTTTCGTAAGCCTGAACTGGGCAGCCCGCCATGCATGCGGGCTCCACGCAATGATGACATGAGGAGGTGACCAACCGAGCTGCTGGCGTCTCAGCCGTGCCACCACTCAAGAGCCCTACGCCGCGCCAGGTTTCCCCTTCGTCCAAACCATTCATGGTGTGGCAACCTGCGACGCATGCCTTGCAACCCGTGCAAGCATCCAGATCCACCTCAAACGCGTACTGCTGGCCTACCCCGGGTTTGCTGAGAGGCAGGAGTTCGCTGTAAATCTTGTGTTTTTCTGGCACTTCCCCCGCATCATGCAGGCTTGAAAACCGCTCCACCGCGGTCAGAGTCTGCTGCTCACTCAAGAGCGCATCGACGGATAGCAATGGCAGCTTACGGCGCGGGCGCA
>Ga0335394_10003174_pt1 | contig 18623 bp, 14 predicted proteins | sample MAT03_FD_205741 | JGI IMG/M metagenome (GOLD analysis project Ga0335394, IMG submission 205741) | Freshwater microbial communities from Lake Fryxell liftoff mats and glacier meltwater in Antarctica - MAT-03 (spades assembly) (version 2) ... | reverse complement strand
AAGGGACGGACGCGTCGAGCTTGCGCGTGAGCCAATCGGGCGATGTCGGCGAGCTTGAAGCCGATCATATGGCCGGTCAGGTTAGCGCAAGCTCGTTCACACACGGGCGAGCTCATAGCAACCGGCAGACACGTTCGGGCCGCAGTGTTCAGCGACAGGAATCCGGTAAGCCGGTGCCTATAACTGCGAGAACGGTGTTTCCATATCCAGAAAAGAGCCGCCTAGCGTTAAACCGCCTGCTCTCTGATGACCAGATTGAGTCACTTGCAAGATTTGCCGGAAGCGGTCCAAACGCTGTTCTAGCAGCACGCATACTTCGCGCCTCAGAGGGGCAAGTCGCGGTTGTCGTATCGGCACGTGACGACCTATTCGAAGCCGTGATCGCTAGCGTGAAACTTCCAAAGGATGAAGCTGGCCCGGAACAAACGGTCGCTAACGTAGCTGTGAGGTTCAGTCGTCAGGCTGACGGGAAATTCCTATTCGAATTGAAAGCAGGCCCGACCACACTTTTCGACCAAGGTGGCCTTGCAGCCAGTGCAATGTCGGACAGCGAAATCGGTTTGTCGTCTGGTAAAGGACCCACTGTGATCGTTCGATCGGATGCCAAGAGCGGTCAACGCGATATTGTGGGGGATGTGGGGCCCTTCGAGATTGAAGCACTGCGACTCACCAGACTGCCCGATGCTCCCGCCGGCAGCGCAGTGGAGAAAGAAGCGATCCAGCAGATAACCCAAAAAGCGCAGGAAACACGCCGTGAGCGGAAACAAGAAATCACCTTGGGCGCAGGTGCGCAGTCCGGCGCAAAATTGGATCCAGTGTTTTCCGCATCCTGGCGAATGAGCATCAACCCCTCGGTAAAGACGGCGGGTTCGGTGCAAATCCCCTTGCGCATCGATATTGACTATGCTCCCAATAGCTCCGTACTGGTTGGAGTATCAGCTGGGGGAGAGGTGGCAATTCCGACGAAGCTGCCCGTAAATGTGCGAATTGTGGGCGGGATAGCAGGCGGAGCGCTCGAAGGGACTACTCCGGGAGGTGGGAAGACTCCTCTTTTACCTGTTATCGGTCCTACGATCGGTGCGGGAATTGGGATTGGGAGTAAGACCTTCCGCATGGAATTCGATTATCAACGCCTTCAGAACCTTGCCCATTCTAGTCCTAACGTCGATACATTTATCGTGAGCGGTGGAGTGAAGTTCTAAGGCTGTTCAATGAATATAATCTTCGCAGGGATCGGAGCAAAAGGGCAGCCATGAGCATGCAGCGGCAAACAGCGAAAATCGGGCAGGTGGTGACACCGACGCAGGGCGGGCTGCTCCAGCGGGCCTGCGCCTGCGGCAAGCATACCGGCGGCGGCGAGTGCGCCGAGTGCAGGCAGCAGCGCGAGGGTACGCTCCAGCGCAAAGCTGCCGATCTGATTGTCGGCCCTGCATCTGACCAGTTTGAGCAGGAAGCGGATCGGGTTGCTGCCATAGTTATCGGCGGCGCGAGTGTGAGCGGCGCAGCAGGCGCACCATCCCGACTCCAGCGCAGGACCACGACCGACGACTCGCTGAGTATAGCGCCGCCGATCGTTCACGATGTGCTTCAGTCACCAGGACAGCCGCTGGACACTGCCACGCGCAGCTTTATGGAGCCGCGCTTCGGCCACGATTTCAGCGGCGTGCGGGTGCATTCTGGGGCGCAGGCGGCTGAGTCGGCGCGGGCGGTGAATGCGTTGGCGTATACGGTCGGACGCGATGTCGTGTTTGGGGCGGGGCAGCACCAGCCGCAGAGCAGCGCGGGGCAGCGGCTTATGGCCCATGAGCTGACGCATGTGGTGCAGCAGTCTGGGATTCCTGGAAACAGGGTTGGTCAAAATAATGGAACTTCTGAAGAGTCGCTTAGCACTCAGCCTATCAAGCAACAGACTAGCTTGCACCGAAAACCTTTGAGTATTCAACGAGACATTGTGGACAGCAGAGAATTGCCAACCGGTAAGTTTGAAATCAAGTTTAAGAAGTTCGAAGGAACTGCGGATGCAATCGATGCTGGTGTGAGTAAAGCTGCAGATTATGCAGCGCGTGCCGGAGAGGAAGGAGTCATCAAGTTCACGCCGAGCGCAACTGCACCAAAATCTTCGGCAATACGATTCTTGCAAGTTGCCCGTCTTACGAGACCCGACACAAAAGAATTGGCGGATTTCGAAGGCAAGAGCAAGGCGCCTCTCAATGAAATCAGATCTCGTCCCGGAGAGTACGCTGAAGGGGGTTTCTTTGTGGACACGTTACCTAGTTATCTCACTAAACGGTCCAGAAAATCAGACCTCCCCCGAGATTCTTTTTATAACAATCCTGATTTACCCTCACTTCCGCAGAACCACACCGGCTCAAATATGGGCGGAACCCTTGACCCCGCAGTCTTGGAAGACAGACCTAGTACGTCCAATCCAAGAAAGTACGAATTCATATCGACTGCAAAGGCTAGTGATACAGGGGCCTGGTATGGCAGCGTAATCTGGAGTTTTGAGGTTTTTCTTGATCGCCGTAGGGCGAAGGTAAGGGGTGAAAGTGTGGAGTTCGATCAATGGAAAGGCAGGGATACCTCTAATGCAGCGGTTAAAGCATTCGATGAGTACTACCGCAACCCTGGCGCGTCCACAGAACCAAGCATTCCCTGATAGGTAGGAGAAAATGAGCGTTGCTTACATCATCAGCGAGATCTAGCGCAGCGAATGGTCACAAACGAAAGCTGTAACCTATGACCACCTTCCCCCGCTCCCCCCGCCTGATCCACGGCGGCATCGCGCTGCTGGACGTCGCCAGCAACACGGTGCTGCGCGTGATCGCGCTACAGTACAACCCCGACACGCTTACCCGCACCCTGGCACCCCAGGCGGTGGGCGGCGAGGGCGGCGGCGACCGCTCGCAGGCGCTGCGCCTGAAGGGGCCGCCGGTCGAGACCTATAAGCTGGAGGCCGAGATCGACGCCGCCGACCAGATGGAGCTGGGCGACGGCATCGTCGGCCGCTTCGGCATCGCGCCGCAGATCGCCGCGCTGGAGACGATCATCTACCCGCCCAGTGCCCAGCTCCAGAGCAACCACGATCTCTCCCGGCAGGGCAGGCTCGAGATTACGCCGGTCGAGATGCCGCTGACCCTTTTCATCTGGAGTCAGCAGCGCGTCGTGCCAGTGCGCCTGACCGACCTCAGCATTACCGAGGAGGCCTTCGACCCGCTGCTCAACCCGCTGCGGGCCAAAATCAGCCTGGGCATGCGCGTGCTCAGCGTCAGCGACCTCGGCTTCAACCATCGCGGCAGCGGGATCTATATGGCCTATCAGCGGCAGAAGGAGACTCTGTCTAAGCTCAGGGCTGGCACCGACTTCGGCCCGCTGGGTATCGGAGGTATCTCGTGAGCGAGCAGCTCGACCGACTCCAGGCGCTACTGGCGCCGCCCGCCCTGGGCGCCGGCATGTTCCCGCCCAACAGCCGCTACGCCGGCATCGCCACCGCCACGCTGGTGCAGGACGACGGACGCCCGGTGGTCTACCTGCGCCGCCGCTTCGTGCCCGCGCCCGAGCGCCTGGGGCTGCTGGGCGAGCATCTGGTCGTCCAGGGCGAGCGGCTCGACCAGATAGCGGCCCAGGAACTGGGCGACGCCGAGGGGTTCTGGCGCGTCTGCGACGCCAACCGCGCCCTGCGCCCGGCCGATCTTACGGCCGAGATCGGGCGGCGGCTGCGCATCACGCTGCCCGAGGGCATGCCTGGGAGCGACGATGCTTAGGAATATCAACCTGGCGCTGTATGTTGGTCCCGTCGTGCCGCTGCGCGTCTCGCAGGAGGTGATCGAGTCGCTCACCGACGTACAGGTCAATACGTCCAGCACCGGGCCGGCCGCCTTCGAGCTGAAGTTCACGCTCAGCAACCGCGCCTCGCTGGTGCAGACGCTGTTTCTGCTCTCCGGCGGCGGCGTGCCGCCGCTCATTCGCATCGTCGTCGCGGTGGTGGTCAGCGGCGCGGTCGAGGTGCTGATCGACGGCGTGGTGACCAAGACCCAGCTCGCGCCCGATACCGGCGGCGGCGGCACAATGCTCACTGTGCTCGGCGAAGACCTCAGCCATGTGATGGACAGTGTCGATTTTAGCGGCCTGTTCGTCTACCCGGCCTGCCCGCCCGAGGCGCGGGTTGCGCTGATCCTGCTGCGCTACGCGATTCTGGGCATCATCCCACTGATCATCCCGAGCGTGATGCTCGACATCCCGCTGCCGACCGAGCGCATCCCCTCGCACGTTGGCACCGACCTAGCCTATATGAAGCTGTTGGCCGGGATCGTCGGCTATGTCTTTGTGATCGAGCCTGGGCCAATCGTCGGCACCAGCGTGGCCTACTGGGGGCCGATGATTCGGCTCAGCCCGCCGCAGCCGGCGCTGAATGTAGATATGGACGCCGAGACCAATGTCGAGTCGATCAGCTGTAGCTTCGACGCCAACCGGCAGAAGATGCCGATCATCCTCATCCAGAACCAGCTCACCGGCCTCCCGATCCCGATCCCGATCCCGGCGGTCAACCCGCTCAGCCCGCCGCTGGCGCTCGTGCCGCCGCTACCTAAAAGCTTTCCGATCGCCGCCGACACGGCCCACAGATCGTTTATCGAGGCGACGCTGCTCGGGCTGGCCGCCGCCGCCAACAGCTCACAGGCCACCACCGCCACCGGAGCGCTCGACGTGCTGCGCTACGGGCAGGTGCTCAAGCCGCGCCGCCTGGTCGGCCTGCGCGGCATCGGCGATGCGTTCGACGGCCTCTACTACGTCGATATGGTCACACACTCGATCAAGCGCGGCGAGTACAAGCAGAGCTTCACCCTCAAGCGGAATGGCCTGATCTCAACCCTGCGGAGGATCCCCACATGAGTATTGTGCAGAGCCTTCTCGAAGATGCCCTTGGCGTGCCGCCGCCCAAACAGTACCTCGGCAAGTATCGCGGCCTAGTTGTCAACAACATCGACCCGTACGGCATCGGGCGGATTCAGGTCAACGTACCCGGAGTGCTCACTGTCTTATCGAGCTGGGCCATGCCATGCCTGCCGGTTGCCGGCCCACAGATGGGCATCGTCACGGTGCCGCCGCCAGGATCCAAGGTGTGGGTCGAGTTCGAGCGCGGCGACCCAGACTACCCGATCTGGACCGGCTGCTTCTGGGGATCGAAGCTCGAGGTGCCGCTGATGTCGCAGGTGGTGCAGCCGCCGGTGCCGGGGATCACCATGCAGACACCGCTCCAGAATACCATCCAGGTCAGCGATAATCCGCCCTCGCCGCTGAGCGGCGGGATCATCCTACGCAGCGGTACTTCAATGATCGTCGTGAACCAATCGGGTATCTATATTTCCAACGGTCAGGCGATGATCACCATGATCGGCCCAACGGTCAACATCAATTTGGGCGCGCTGGTGATCACGTAATGAGGAGGGAACTATGCCGGGTTTTGTCCTGCATATGAGCGCGAGTGTGCTCTGTAGCCACGGCGGCCAGGCCATACCGACCGCGATTGTTCCGCGCGTGCTGGTGAGCGCGCAGCCGGTGGCGGTGCAGGGCGCGCCCTACCTGGTCGCAGGCTGCGCGCTGCCGCCGCCAATCGTCGCCAACGGCCCCTGCATCAGCGGAATTTGGCTGGCCCCTTCGCTACGGGTCAAAGCGTTGGGCATGCCGCTCTTGGTCGCCCCCTCACCCTCGATCTGCGCGCCGAGCGGCACGCCGATGATGGTGATGGCAGTGCAGGGGCGGGTTATCGCAATGTGAGGCCGAATGAATATCGATTTTCCCTTCCACTTCGACCAGCGCGGGCGCAGCGCCGCCACCGATGACGATGAGCATATCCGCGACATGATTGAGCAGCTGATCTTTACTAATCCCGGCGAGCGGGTCAACCGGCCCGAGTTCGGCAGCGGGCTGCTTCAGCTGCTCTTCGCGCCCAACAGCCCTGAGCTGGCGGCCACCGTGCAGTTCACCATGCAGGCCGCGCTCCAGCGCGAGCTGGGCGACGTGATCACGCTCCAGGGCCTGGAGGTGAGCAGCGAGGACTCCACCCTGCGCGTGCTGGTTCAGTATGTCGTGCGGCGTAGCGATGAGCAGCGCGCCGCCAGCTTCGAGCGGAGCGTCCCATGAGCGACACCGGCCTGACCTGCCATGACGAGCGCCGCCGCGCCGCAGTGCGGGCCAGCCCGCTCAATGGCCTCGATTACCTGGAGATCGAGACCTTTGCCCTGCCCGATGGCTCGACCGCCACGGCGCTGATGGTCTTCTTCCTCGACAAGGCGCTGGAGTTCGAGCTGGCGAACGTGGTGATCGCCGGCGGCCTACGCGGGCGCGATCTGCATGCCACCGAGGTGGATATCTACCGCCAGCCCGAGCGCGACCGCGACGATTGCGCGATCATCTACCTTGACCGGGTCGGCGATCTCTCGCCCTATACGCTGCGCCTGGTCGCCCTCGATGCGCGCGGCCGGCCCACCAGCGCGCCCCTGCCGGGCTTCGACCCGCGCTACGACCAGCTGAGCTTCAGCTTTGCGGCGACCTGCCCGAGCGAGCTCGACTGCGCCGACACGCCGCCCTGCCCGCCCCCGCCGCGCCCGCAGCCCGAGATCAACTACCTGGCCAAAGACTATGCGAGCTTTCGCCGCGTCATCCTCGATCGCCTGGCGCTGCTGATGCCGGACTGGCGCGAGCGCCATACTCCCGATATCGGCATTGCCCTGGTGGAACTGCTGGCTTATGTGGGCGACGAGCTGAGCTACTACCAGGACGCTGTCGCGACCGAGGCCTATCTTGAGACGGCGCGCCGGCGGATCTCGGTGCGTCGGCACGCCCGCCTGGTCGACTACCAACTGCACGAGGGCTGCAACGCCCGCGCTTGGCTCTGGCTGGAGGTCAGCGCCGACACGCAACTCGATGCCGACGAAGTCTTTTTTATCACCGGCTACGCCGGCGAGCCGGAAGCGGGGACAGGACTGCACGCGGACGACCTGCGTGGTGTGTCGGCAAGCGCCTACGAGGTCTTCGAGATCATGCTGGAGCCTGAGACAGGTACGCTCGCCTCCGGCGATCTGCGTGATCCGACGGCCCTGGCGCGGCGCATTCAGCAGCAAGAAGATCCGCTTGCGCGCTATCTGCATCGCCAGATTGGCGCCGAGACGCAGGCGCTGCTCGCGCAGACTGCGGAAACCGCTGCGATCTCCGCGCTGCTTGAGGCAGCCCTGCTAACCGATCTTAATCGCATCCTGAGCGATGACGGCCTCTACGATGAGCGGCGCTTCGCTGGGGTCGAGCTGAGTGTCGAGCTGGAACTGACCGTGGGTCTGCGCCTGCGCACGCATGAGTGCCGCCACGCCAACCGCCGATTGCTGGCAACCGCCATGCCCGAGGCGCTGCGCCAGTATGGTCGGATCGAGCTCTACGCGGCCCATAACCGCATCGATTTCTACACCTGGGGGGACAGCGAGTGCTGCCTGGCGCGCGGCGCGACCGCCGCGACCCTGCGCGACGCATGGGGCGCGCACGCACGCGCGCAGCGGGCGCTGCGCCACCTGCGCCCCGGCGATGTGCTGATCTTCACGGAGCTAATCGGCCCGCGCACCGGCGACCCCGCCGACGCCGACCCCGCGCACCGCCACGCCGTCCGCCTCATTCGCGTCGCGCCTGGGGTCGATCCGCTCGACGACCAGCCGATTGTCGAGATCGGCTGGGTCGCTGAGGACGCGCTGCCCTTCGCGCTCTGTCTCTCCGCAATTGGCCCCGCCCCGGAATGCCGCCTGCTCGAAGCGGTGAGCGTCGCCCATGGCAATGTTGTCCTGGTCGACCATGGGCGCACGCCCATGGCCGCCGTCGAGCTGCGCGACGGGCGGCACACGCTATACGCTACCAGCATCGGGCATGTCCCGGTTGCCGAGACGACCGCAGTGTGCGCGGGGGCAGAGCAACTGGCCGCGACCTACCTAGTGCCAGGAGTGTTCGCACCGCGCCTGCCCAATGGCCCGCTCGTCTTCCGCGAGCCGCTCGCCCCTGGGCAGCCGGCCAGCGCAACACTGCGACAGGAGCCGCGTCGGGCGCTGCCGCAGAGCGCGCTCTACAGTCCGGCCGCGCCCCGCGAGCGTGACTCTACCTTGCTCAACCGGCCCGACCCGCAGCACCCGCGTGCGAAACACCCCTACCGGCGCTGGTCGCCACGCTACGATCTGCTGTCGAGCGGCCCGCGCGACGCGCACTTCGTGGTCGAGATGGACGACGAACGACGCGCCAATCTGCGCTTTGGCGACGGCGAGCTGGGCATGGGCCTGGTCGCCGGGGTGGAGTTCCTAGCCCACTGGCGCATTGGCGATGCGCTGGCAGGCAACGTAGGCGCATCCTCGATCACGCATCTGGTGTCCCGCGGCGAGCGCGATGGCGCGACGATCATCCCGCACCAGCCCTTTCCCGCCGAAGGCGGCACGCCGCCCGAGTCGCTTACGGCGGTCAAGCTGATGGCCCCAGGGAGCTTCCGCAGCGAGCTACGCCGGGCCATCACCCCGGAAGACTACGCGACGCTGGCGATGCGCCTGTTCCCACGCCAGGTGCAGCGCGCGGTGGCCCGCCTGCGCTGGAGCGGTATGCGCGACGAGATTCTGCTGCTGCTCGACGTGCGCGGCAGCGACAGCATTCCCCCGGCGCTGCTGGAGCAGGTGCGCGTCGCCCTGGAGCCCTACCGGCGCATCGGCCACGATCTGATCGTCGCTGCGGCGCGCTATGTGCCGCTCGACATCGAGCTGAATGTTTGTGTCAAAGCTCACTATCTGCGCGGCCATGTGCGGGCGGCGCTCCTGGCGACCCTCAGCGCCCGCGATTTGGCGAACGGGCGGCGCGGGTTCTTCCATCCCGACCGCCTGACCTTTGGCGAAGGCGTCGCGCTCAGTGCGCTTGTCGCCGCCGCGCAGGTGGTGCAGGGCGTCGAATACGTGACTGTGACGCGCCTCCAGCGGCGCTACGATGGTACGGATGTGGCGCTGCGCGAGGGGCTGCTGGCCCTTGGGCCAGACGAGGTCGCTCGCCTTGACAATGATCCTATCCGGCCGGAGAACGGCGTGCTGAAGCTCATAATGAAGGGTGGACGATGAGCGATAGTTGTGGCTGCTGCGACGACGAGGGCTTGCAGACCCCTGAGCCAACCGCAAACCAGGCCGGGATGCCTGCGCTGGCTTACCGAGTCGGTACCCACGCTAGCTTCCTGGCGACGATGCAGGCGCGCCTATCCTCCGCCGATCACCCGGCGCTGCGCGGCCTGCGCACCCGCGCCGCCGATGATCCGGCCATGGCCTTGCTCGATGCCTGGTCCTGCGTCGCCGATATCCTGAGCTTCTACAACGAGCGGATTATCAACGAAGGCTACCTGCGCACCGCTACCGAGCGGCGCTCGCTGGTCGAACTGGCGCGGTTGATAGGCTACGCGTCGCGACCCGGCGTTGCGGCGAGCGTCTTCCTGGCCTACACCGTCGAGGATACTGCCACTGGCGACGTGCAGATCCCGGCCGGTGCACGCGCCCAGAGCGTGCCGGGGCCGGGCGAGCAGCCCCAGAGCTTCGAGACCGCCGAGCCCCTGACGGCCCGCGCCGCCTGGAGCGCCCTCAAGCCGCGCACTGGCCGCCCGCCCTATATCATTCTCGGTACAGAAGGCCCAATCTCGCCATACGACGCGCGGCTGATCGACACGATCTTCTTCAAAGGCGTCAGCGCCAATCTCCGGCCCGGCGACATGCTACTGCTCGTCTTCGGCGACGAGCCGGGCCAGCAGGTGCCGCACAAGGTTCAGGCCGTCGAGGCGCTGCCCGCCGAGAATCGCACCAGGGTGACGCTGCAGCCGCTTACGGCGGAGTATGCCCTGCAGCAGTTTCTGGTCTACTGGAGAAAAATCGAGGCTCAGGACAAGCTAGGCCAGCGAATGCTGGAGGCATTACGCACAGTGCTTTCCCAGGACCTCGAGATACGCCAACACCCCCGCCTGAACAGGCTGCTCCAGAGCCTTGTCGTGCCACAGAGACGGATGGAGCGAATCATTGAGGGACTTGAGTTGGCGCTCAACCAGATGACCCCCGAGGCATTTCAGAGGCTGATCCGCGGCTTTTTACAAGAAGGCAATAGCAGCCCGCTGCGACCAGGAACCCTCTCACTACGCGATTTGCTGGAGTCGTTTCTGAAGGAGGTTACGGTTGAGCAGACCACAATCAGCCAGGCTGCTAATGTCGTGCTCCAATTACTACGGCATACCAGCATCATTATTCCTGAGCAAAGACCAGGCGCTGCGGAGGATTCGCCAGGGTTGAGCAAGAAGGTTACCGGTGCGTTGCGCGCGGCCCTCGTTGACCTCAGGCGCGCCCCCGACGCGCCCGCCGCCGCCACGCTTGGGGAGTTGCTCACGAGCCTGGTGCAGCCGCCCTCGCGCCCGCCGCGTAGCGCCCAAGCGCTCGCGCTCGACGCCGGCAGGCTGTTCGACGGGCGCTCCGATGCATTGCTGGGTGTGCTAACCGCCGCCAGCCCCACCCTGGCCGACACGCTGGCTCCTGCCCTCGTCGCTGCCGCTGCCGCTCCGCCACCCCTGCTGAAAGCAGCCTACGCGATGCGTGTCAAGGCTGCGCCGCACGGCCATAATGTGCCGCGCGCGTCGCTTGTCTACAATGGCGGAACGAGTGTTGCCAAGAAAGAGTGGCTTATAAATCAGATACCATCAAGTTTGGCGCTGAAGAGGCTGGGGCGGGCAAATCTGGAGCCGAGCAATTATGTTCCACCTCTTACAGATATCGATATCACAGGTCTTACCGAAGCTATAGACCCTCAATTACTCCCCCTCGACGCCGCCTACGATCAGATCACGCCGGGGAGCTGGATGGTTGTCGAACGCTCGAATAAGATTGAGCTGAATAAAGACCGAGTAACCAGTCCAATCATCGCCCGAGCGCTCAAGGCCGACACGGTTGCCCGCACCGCCTATGACTTTACGACAAAGGTGACACAGCTCACGCTGAGCGCGCCCTGGCTCGACAATAGCGACACGTCCCTAAGCCATATCCGCAGCACGAGCGTCTATGCCCAGAGCGAGGCGCTGGAGCTAGCCGACGAGCCGATCGCCAGCGAGCTGGCAGGCGGCGAGGTTGAGCTGGACAGCTTCTACGCCGACCTCAAGCCGGGTCGCTGGCTGATCGTCGGCGGCGAGCGCGCCGACACGCCCGGCACCGCCGGGGTTCATGCCGCCGAGTTGGTCATGCTGGCCGCCGTCCGCCACGACGCGCAGGACGCGCCCGAGCAGCCACCGCAGGCTCCTACAGGCGATGCGGGCGACACCGCGCCCGCGCCGATCAAGCTGGGTGGCGACACGCGCCACACAACGCTGGTCTTCGCGAAGCCGCTCAGCTACCGCTACCGACGGGCCAGCGTGACGATCTCCGCCAATGTGGTGCGCGCCAGCCACGGCGAGAGCCACCCGGAGTCGCTCGGCGGCGGCGACGGCGGCAAGCCCTTTCAGCGCTTCACCCTGCGTCAGGGGCCGCTCACCTACCTGGCCGCGCCCAGCGCCGCCGGGGCGGAGAGCACGCTGCAGGTGCGCGTCAACGACGTGCTCTGGCACCGGGTCGAGCAACTGGCCGCCCTCGGCCCGAATGACCGCGGCTACACACTCCAGGCTGCCGATAGCGGCACCGTCGGCGGAGTATTCGGCGACGGCATCCACGGCGCGCGCCCGGCGACCGGTGTGGAGAACATCCGCGCCGTGTACCGCACTGGCATCGGCGCGCCGGGCAATGTGCGCGCGGAACAGATCAGTCTGCTCACCACCCGGCCCTCCGGCGTGCGCGCGGTGATCAACCCGCTGCCCGCCAGTGGCGGCGCGGACCGCGATGGCCCCGACGCCATCCGCACGAGCGCGCCACTGACGGTCACCGCCCTCGACCGGCTCGTCTCCGTCCAGGACTACACCGACTTCACACGGATCTTCGCCGGGATCGGCAAAGCCCACGCCGTTCGGATCTCCGATGGCGCGCGCGAGGTGGTTCACCTGACCGTCGCCGGCGCCGACGATATCCCGCTCGATCTCGACTCCGACCTGATGCGCAACTTGAAGCTGGCCCTGCGGCGCGCCGGCGATCCCGGCGTTCCCCTGCGGCTCGTCGTGCGCAGGCTGCGCATGTTGCTGATCAAGGCCAGGGTGCGCGTCCACCCCGACTATCTGTGGGACAAGGTTGAGCCGCATGTGCGAGATGCCCTGCGCACCACCTTTAACTTCACCCGGCGCGACCTGGGCCAACCGGCCTACGCGGCCGATGCCCTGCTCGCCATGCAGCAAGTCGCCGGCGTTGTCTATGTCGATCTCGACGCCTTCGGCGCCGTGTCGGCGCAGGATGAGGGCGGTCTTCCCCTCGCGCCGGATCTGCTCGGCAAGGCCATGGCCGATGTGATGCAACAAGTGGCGCCACAGCAGGCGGCGCTTGCGGCGCTACCCGCAGGTCGAAAGCTCGCCCCGGCCGAAATCATCTACCTCGTCCCGGCCGTCGAGAAGACCACCCTGCTGCTGGAGGAGTTGCCATGAGCTACGCGCCCGACCGCCTCTACGAGCTGCTGCCGGCGATCTACCGCGTGCGCGACGCCGAGCAGGGCTACCCGCTGCGCGAGCTGTTGCGTATCGCGAACGAGCAGTCGCAGGTGCTCGACGATGATATGACACAGCTTTACAACAGCTGGTTTATCGAGGTTTGCCCAGACTGGGTCGTGCCCTACCTGGGCGATCTGGTTGGTTATCGCCCGATTCAAGCACCAGGCGAGCTACACCTGCCCGCAAGCGCGCCGACCCGACCGGGCAACCGCGTACTCGTGCCACGCCGTGAGGTCGCCAACACCATCGCCTACCGCCGTCGCAAGGGCACGCTGGCCCTATTGGAGCAGCTGGCGAATGATGTCGCCGGCTGGCCCGCGCGCGCCGTCGAGTTCGGCCTGATGCTGGTCCAGACCCAGAACCTTAACCACAGACATCTCGAACGCGGTCATACCATCAACCTGCACGACATTGATGCCCTGGAGCGACTAGATGGCCCATTCGACACCAGTGCCCACACTGTCGAGGTACGGCGGGTGAGCGCGCAATCGCTCCAGGGTCGTTACAACGTACCGAGTATCGGCCTGTTTGTCTGGCGGCTGCGAAGTTTCCCACTGACGCGTACACGTCCGCGCCGGCTTGTGCAGCAGCCAAACTGCTTCACATTCAGCCCGCTCGGCAACGACACGCCGCTCTATACCGATCCGCAGGCCGAGCAGTCAGCTGAGATCATCGCTGGCGAGTTGAACGTGCCAACCATCATTCGCCGCCGCGCCCTAGCCGACAGCATCAACTCCTACTATGGCCCTGGCAAAAGCCTTTGCCTGTTCGACGGTAGCGAGCCGATATCCGCCGAGCGGATCGTCGTTGCTGATCTGAGCGGCTGGCAGCGTGAACCACAGGGCGACCGGGTGATGCTCGACCCGCTTCTGGGGCGCTTTGTGTTCCCCCCGCGCCGCCTGCCGAAGGACCCGCAGGTCTCGTACCAGTACGGCTTTAGCGCGGCTATCGGCGGGGGTGAATATGACCGCCCGCTGCCCGAGGACACGCTTGCTACCGCCTTGCTATGGGTTGGCCACCTGCTCGGAGCAGGGGCGTCTATGCTGCACGCGCTCCGCGCAGCTGGCGATGAGCGCACGCGCTGGCTGCGCGGGCAGCTTATGCCTGATCTGATACAGCGCATCGACGCGCCGGGCGGGGAGAAGGCGCCCAATGAATCGTTGCAACTGGCGCTACGTGAGGGGATCAACCAGGCGTTGCTGAGCGGCCCGTGGGACGTCGATCTCTGGCTGCAGAAGGAGCCACCGAGCCCCGAGATCCGCGCCATGATCGGATTAGTGGGATCAGCTGCGGTGCGGCTCAACCGGCTACTGCTCGAAGCCGCCTTCCCCGATGCGGTGGCGCGCAGCTACGGCCACTATACCGTCACCTCGCGGGCCGCGGGTCGTCGAGAGATCAACGAGGCGCTGCGCCAGTGGCGTCGCGAGCGCCCACGCCACGCACTGATCGAGATTGCCGACAGCGGTCTGTATATCGAGCCGATCAGTATCGAGCTAGAGGCGCAGCAGAGCCTGGAGATCCGCGCCGCCCCCGGCTGCCGGCCCGTGATCCGCCTGGTCGAGGTCGAGTCGGCGATCGCCGACCTGCGCGTCGCCGGTGAGGCTGGCAGCCGCTTTAGCCTGGACGGAATACTCGTGGTCGGCTATGGCCTGCGCGTTGAGGGTGACCTGGCCGCCATCAGTATCCGCCATAGCACGCTGGTACCTGGCTGGGATCTCGATGCCGACTGCGCGCCAGCGAGCGTCGACCAGCCCAGCCTGCGGATTCTGGATGCCCCGCTGCCCGACGACGGATGTCCGCCACCAGCGGCTGCGGTCGGGACTAGCATTGTCACCCAGCTCATGATCACGCAGAGCATTCTTGGCACCATCCTGATCGCCCGCGACGAAGTACGTCAGGCTCCGCTCGAGATCATGATCGCCGACAGCATCCTGGACGCGACTGGGCCAGGCCGCGAGGCGCTCAGTGCGCCGGATTGCGGCTTCGCCCACGCGGCCCTGACCATCAGCCGCAGCACGGTCTTTGGCGAGATCTTGACTCATGCGATCGCGCTGGCAGAGGACAGCATCTTCACCGGCGAGGTGCGCGCCGCCCGCCGCCAGTATGGCTGCGTACGCTTCTGCTCCCTGCCGCCTGAATCGCGCACCCCGCGCCGCTACCACTGCCAGCCAGATCTAGCGATCGAGCAGGCCGTCGCGGGGTTGAGTATCGTCGTCGAGCAGGCGGTCGCCCGCCGTGAGGCCACCGAGCAGGTGCGCCCGCGCTTCGCGAGCGAACATTACGGCACGCCCACCTATGCCCGCCTCACGCCCGCCAACGCCGCAGCGATCATGCGCGGCGCCGAGGACGAGGCGGAGATGGGCGTGTTTCACGATCTGTATGAACCACAGCGGCTCGACAACCTGCAAGCCCGTCTCGACGAATACATGCCCGCCGGATTCGACGTCGGCATCATCTCCATCATCTAGGAGTACGCAATGTATGCAGATATCTCTCGCGACACCTTCGCTGCTCTGCGCGACCGCCACTTTCTGCGGGTGCTGCTCCAGCAGGGCCGCCCGCTGCTCGACGCCGAGTTCAACGAGCAGGTCGCTAACCTTTTACACTATGTCGAAACCCTTGCCGCAGACCTGATCGGCCCCTATGGAGGGCCAGCGGGCAACGTGGGTTTTCAGGTTATCACAGAGGATTCATTGCTATCTTCAAAGAAGATAGATCAGCCCCGTCTGGGGGAGCTGCAAAATCTGCTGCAGAAGCACGATTTTCTCCTGGGCGCCGGGCGCTATTATGTTGACGGGCTGCTCTGTGAGAACAGCGCTGTCATCGGCTATAGCGAGCAGCTGATCCACGATAAGCTGTCGCACGGCACGTCTTATCTGATTTATCTCGATGTCTGGGAGCGGCACATTAGCCAGTGGGAAGACCGGCAACTGAACGACGCTCCAAGCCAGCCCGGCATCCACGAAGTCGCGCTTGGTGCAGTGGACACCACGACACGAACACAGGTCGAGTGGCAGGTGCGCGCTGTCGATTTCAAGGAGCTAGCTCTAGAGAGAGCAAGCATTCCGCCAGAGCGAGAGAAGTGGCTCAAGTTACTCGGCGATCTCGGCATCCCGCTCCATCCTGGGACTGGTCACCTGATGGCGCGGACTGACCCGCAGATCCAGCCGGGAGCGCCGGACCCCTGCATCCAGCCGCCCGATGCCGGCTATCGCGGGGCGGAGAACATGCTCTGCCGCATCGAGATTCATAAGCCTGGCCCAGTCAAGAAAGCGACCTACAAATTCTCCTTCATGAACGGCTCGGTCGTCTTCCCCATCCGGTCGATCAAAGACACCCTGATCATAGTCGCTTCTCTGGGGCATGATGAGCGGAGCGGGCTGGCCGAAGGGGATTGGGTCGAGGTGATCAATGACCGCCTTGCACTTCGCGCTATGCACGGCGAGCTGCACAAAGTCGTGCGGGTGGATGCAGATAGCGGCGAGGTGACGCTCGACGGGGCGCCGCAGGTGGCCGACGATCTGTCGCTCCACCCGCTTCTGCGCCGCTGGGACACCCTTATCAGCGAGGGCAAGGTGAAGCAGACAAGCGGTGAGGCAACAGTACAAGAGGGAAGGTGGCTGAATGTGGGTTACGGGATCCAGCTCTGGTTTGAAGATCGAGCGCAAGACAAAAATACACCGGCCGCTATCTATCGCACCGGCGACTACTGGCTGATTCCGGCACGGGTTGCAACGGGCGACGTCGAGTGGCCGCTCTCAAAAAAGACCGCCCACCCGCTGGCGCTGCCACCCCAGGGCGTTGAGCATCACTATGCCCCCCTGGCACTCATCGCCACGGATAAGGATGGCAAAATTGCCAGCCCGGTCGAGCGTCGTAGCCAGATCAAAGCCCTAGCAGAACCAATTTCGTGACATGAAGGAGGCTGGTATGTCTGAGCGCACGCCCACGCCACCTGACGCGATGGCCCCCGCCCGCCTGGCAGGCGCGGCGATGGGCGGCGACAGCCTGATGACGATGGGGTCTAGGTAGTTTTGGAACAGAAAACCCGATAATCGTTCGCGTGTATAGGTGCTCAATCATCCTGATCCGGCTGCCGGAACGGCCGCCACTCGCCCCGCAGAACGGGCTCCGCGAGCGTGAAGCTATAGCGTCCTAAGACGTTGAGGTGGGCATTGCCGAGCGGGGACAGGCGGGCAATGTCGGCATCCTGAAGCGCATAGCCGTCCGCGCGCAGGTGCGTGCGCGGGCGATCCCGATAGATGGTGTTCCACAGGACGCTGCGGTTCACGACCAAGCCGAGCGCGCCCAGCTGGTCTTCCTGCCCTTGGCGGTAGCGTTGCCGCAACTCGCCGCGCTGGCCGTGAAAGACCACCCGCGCGCGGCGATGGCGCCCCTCCCCGCGATTGAGCGGGGTCAAGCTGCGCCGTCGGTACGCCGGGTCGCTGATGTAGTGGAGCAGGAACAGGGTCTTAATCCCACGCCCGAGTTCTTGCAGTGCCTGTGCGACCTTCGTGGGCCGTTGCCCCTGCTGAAGCGTCCGCATCAGCGATTCAACCTGAAACACCCCCAACGTCAAGGAGCCAGCCAGGCGCAGCAGTTCGTCCCAGTGGGTCGCGATCAAGCGGGTGTTGAGGGTATGGGCGGCCAGACCGTTGAGCGCACCGTAGTCAGCGGTGCGGTCGATGCGCCAGAAGCGCGCCCCTCCGATGTCACTGATGCGGGGGCTGAACTGATAGCCCATCAACCATAAAGGGGTATGGCAACGGTTCGTGTAAAATCACGCCATTTGGTCGATGTAGGCCGTCCTCATGCGATCTGAGTGAAGCAGGCTTTCACGCGCCTGTGTGCGAGAGAAGCCGCAATTTCTGGCACGTGAGCCGTTCTGAACCCGCTACGAAGCCTGTTTCAACCAGTGTCCAGGCTTGCCGAGCTTGGACTTCTCTGGCATGCAGCCCTTGTGGCCCATTTTTACACGAATTGTTGCCATACCCCAGGTAGTTCAGGACGAACAGCGTCTTGATCACCCGGCCCAACTCCTGGAGCGCCCGCCCCAACTTCGTTGGGCGGTCACCGCGTTGGAGCGTGCGGATCAGCGATTCAGCCTGCACGGTGCCGGTGCTCAAGGAGCCTGCCAGCCGCAGCAGGTCATCCCAGTGGTTAACGATCAGCTGCGTGCGGATCGGATGGCGCGCTGGGCGGCCCACTGCGCCAACGCTGGTGTCGAGTGTTCCCTGCCCAACTCCGCCATCGCCACGCGACCGCGCTGGTGCAAGACGGGGTGAGCCTGGCGACCATCCGTAAGCGCCTGGGCCACAAGCATATTCAGACGACGCTGCGCTACGCCGAGCAGAGTGATGCCGCTGCTGCTGCTGCGCTACGCCAGCGCCGGCGTACCCTTCAGCGCACGCGCACGTAGGCACCCTACACGATCTCCGTCGTTGCGTTTTCTGTTCCTCTGTTGCACAGAGCCCATCTTGAGCTGCGCCTGCGCCGTGATGGCGCCGGGCTCAGCCTGACACTGCGCCATCAGCGGCCCGGCGCGGGCGATGCCGATGCGCTGATCAGGGCGGTGCGCGCGCCAGTTCAGCCGCCCCGCCGCCGGAAGCGATCCTGCACCTGCGGGTTGAGACGTGGCGGGCGTCATGCTGAGGGACAGGTCGTTCTGGTCAGCGGTGACCGGAACGACGTGGGGCGAGAGACCGTGTCGTCTACGATCGCGGCAAGCGGCACGATCGCTCGCAGTGGCCACAGTAGTCGCGGCGGTCAAGGGAGCGGGCGGCGGACATGCCTGTTCGGCTCCAACCCCTGGGGCGGATCATGTGACCGATCCGACATGCCTTCAAGGATGTCCGCCGCTGCCCATGTCAGGAGGACGAGAACGGTCGGCACGTTGGTCTCCCAGCACGGCATAAAACACCACAACTAAACGTATTTAGTTTCGTCGAAGCGTGCTATACTCCCCCTAGCGACGACCCCC
>Ga0335394_10003171_pt1 | contig 18633 bp, 15 predicted proteins | sample MAT03_FD_205741 | JGI IMG/M metagenome (GOLD analysis project Ga0335394, IMG submission 205741) | Freshwater microbial communities from Lake Fryxell liftoff mats and glacier meltwater in Antarctica - MAT-03 (spades assembly) (version 2) ... | reverse complement strand
ATTTTCCAATAAATATTTTATCATTTTAATATCCCCATTATACATATATGCTAACGTTAAAATATTTGTTCCAGCAAATAGGTAATTTAAACTTTGCGAATCAATGCATTGGTTAAAATTGAATCCATTAGATAGTAATGCTTCTAATATATTGTATCTGTTTTTATTAATAGCCACTAAACAAATAACTTTTTTATCCATATCATTATTAGTTCTAGAAATAATATCATGTATAACAGAAGTCATATTTTCGTCGAAAATTAATTGATAACATCCATATAAATAGGGATTATCGCAAAATCCAAGTATTGGTGAATGCATTGAATTTATTATTTGAGATAAATCATCATTGTTTGGATTTTCTAAAGAGTATTTGTACAAATCAGAATTTTCAATATAATTTTTTTGTATCCATGTCATAGCTTTTGTGTCTTTTATTGGTTCGTTCATCATATTCGTCGGTTTGTTGACATTAACTAAGTCTGTCATAATTAATGTATTTTTGTAACATCAACACTAATTTTTTGTAATAATAATTTTAAAATATCAATATTTTAAAATTATTAAACAGAATTCGGGACTGCAAAAAGTTCGTCCATATTTTTAAATGAAGTATGAAATTTAATTGATAGATGTTCTTTGATTTCAGACGCATTAGTGTGCAAAACTAAATTAAATTTGGCACCATTATTAAATGTTATCAAAATTTCGTTGTTATTAGGATTGTGCTTCATTCTAAAACTTTCTACAGTTGGTAATTCAGTGCTAAAATCGTACATGGTGAATCTATTTTTATACAATTTGAGAACAATTCTATCATTTTCATTAAACAAATGATTGAACAGATTATTAGCACATTTTCTTTTTTTGGATAATGTTGCCATTGTTAGATCACAAATAGGTTCCAATATGGCTTTATTTTTTGTTTTTATGCTTAATTCAGAGTATTTTGATTTTGTTTGAATTTTTTTATATCCCTTGTCATTGATTTTTTTATATTGGTGAGTATACTCTTTACATACATTGGTATTTCGTTTATATTTACAAATTCTCATTAATTTTTCTGGAATAATATCCTTCGTATTAATACTAGTATGTAACATGGAAATATGTGCAATGTTCTTTTTTTTCCATACTAACCTAAATTCGTGATCAACTTCCGCATCCGGATCAGTATTTAGTTCAAACATAGTTATAGTACCCAAATAATTTATAAAATTTTGTGCCAATTGCAATGAATATTTGGTATAATACATTTTTTCATCCGTATCTAATTTAGCAAATAATTTAGATACTTTTTTAACATATACTTTAGTGTCTTCGCAAATGTCAACATTCAATGTAGAATTGAATGTTTTTGCCAGACTGTATAATAAATATTTTTGATTTACCGGCATCTGTGATTGATTTAGTTTCAATTATCCTTGAATGAGTTAAGTAAAATTATATACAGATTAATATTTTTTCAATTTTTATTTTTAAGTGATTGGTATAGCATAAAATGATAATAAAAACATTATTCATAAATATATGTGTGACTATAGATTACCCAATGATATTAAACCAATAAAATACCGAATTCGAATTGAACCAATTGGACCTGATTATCATTATTTTCGTGGTGTCTGTTATATTATTTTTACAAATAGTACCAACACAAATACTATAATTCTTAATGGATACGATATTAAAATTAAAAGTATTTATTTAGTTGATAATGTTAAAAAATATGATCATCGTATTACTTCTTATGATACGGAACGCCAACAAATAAAATTATTTTTTGATACAGTACCGAAATTTGGAATGATTGTTATAAAGTATATCGGTAAAATAAATGACGAATGTAATGGTCTTTTTAGAACAAAAGAAAATAATGAATGGATATTTTATACACAATTCGAACCAGTTGGCGCCAGAAGATGTTTTCCGTGTTTTGATGAACCAATATTTAAAGCCAAATTTAATATGGAATTATTGGTTCCGGATAATAAATTGGTACTGAGTAATTCCAACATCAAATCTAAAACAAAAATAAATGATAAGATATTATATATTTTTAATGAAACATTACCCATGTCAACTTATATTGTGGCATTCTATATCGGAAATTTAAAAAAGAAAAAAGGAATAACTGCTGATGGAATTCCAGTACGCATTTTTGGTAACCAATCCGAAAAAGAGCTTGATGACATACTTGTTAATACCATAAAATGTATGGATAGAATGACCTATTATATTGGAATACAATCTTTCGGATGCTATTCAAATGAACAAAGAGAATGCCAAATACAATCTGATAGATGCTATTCAAATGAACAAAGAGAATGCCGAATACAATCTGATAGATGCTATTCAAATGAACAAAGAGAATGCCGAATACAATCTGATAGATGCTATTCAAATGAACAAAGAGAATGCCGAATACAATCTGATAGATGCTATTCAAATGAGCATAGCAAATGCCGAATACATTATGCCATGCCTAAATTAGATTTAGTTTTTGTTCCAGATTTTGATGCACTAGGAATGGAAAATTGGGGTCTTATTTTTATTAGAAATGTACCCCAAGCTGAAAAATATTTATTATATAAAATTAATTTGACATCCACTATTTTTCATGAATTGGCACATCAATGGTTTGGTAATATGGTAACAATCGATTGGTGGTCAGAAATATGGCTCAATGAAAGTTTTGCTACATGGTTTGGATGGTTTATAATGAATGATTTGCATCCTGAATGGAAACCGATTGAACAATTTTATTTATTGGACACATTTAAAGCATTAAATATGGATTGTTTAAATAGTACACATCCGATTAAAACGAATATTGAATATCCAAATGATATCATAAAAATATTTGATGCGATATCGTATTCCAAGGGCGCCACCATAATTAATATGTTGGTTAATTATGTCGGTATCGATACTTTTATGGAAATAATAAAATTTTACATTAAAAAATTTTATTTAAAAAATGCAAATACCCAGGATTTTATTGATTGTGCCGAATTTATTTCAAATAAACCAATCAATAATTTTATTAAAAATTGGATTGAAAAAAAAAATTATCCGATTGTCCATGTGAATTTACAAAATGATAATGCACTATACTTGGAACAAGACATATTTATTCGTGGAAATAAAAAATCTAATCAAGATATTTTGTGGAATGTACCCCTTTCGATGATGCATAAGCATTATCAAAAAGGAGTAGATATTGTAAAGCCAATTATTTTCAATAGTAAAACTGCTCTAATTAACATTGAAATTGTTGATAATAAATTTAATAAAGACGCTTTTGGTTTTTATCTAATAAATTATAATCCAAAAATTATTTATTACATACTGACTCGCAAATTTTCAATGATGTCGAATCTTGATATTGCCGAAATGATGAATAATTTATTTATGACAATGGAATCGGGTGAGCTTTCATTCGATCTTTATTTGGGATTCCTAAAAATAATAATCAATAATTTATTGGATACAAAACCATCAGGTCTACTAGCGGAAATAATAGAAAGAATATTTTATCATTTTGCGACAGTAGTAATTAATCAAAATATGGTAGATTTATATGGAACAATATTATCTGATTATGTTAATGGTATCATGGATAAAATTGGTTTAGAATTCAAAGACAATGATAATATTGATATTATTGTATGCAGAATAAAATGTTTTGATCTGGCTTGTTATTTAGGCATTAAAAAATATATTCAGTATTTGAATGATTTATTCAACAAATACCGGGGAGAAAAAAATATTGAATTTGTTCCTTACTATATTAGGAATACTGTTGTACGCAATGCTATAATTAATGAAAATAAAAATAAAAATTTTGATTTTCTTTTGAAACAACTTGTACAACAAAAAAATGCGCAATTAATAATACCAAATATCACATTAACTAACGATTTAAACAACTATTATAAATCATTAAATTTAATATTTATGGATGAATTAAATAATAATAACAAAATTGAAATTCTTGTATCGGCAGGTTCCAATAAAAAATTTAATAAATATTTGTGGCAATTTATAAAAAATCATTGGAAATCAATTTATGAAATATTTATAGAAACTGATTTTCCAAATTCGATAGCATCTATTTTTAAATACATGGTTGACCATGATAACAACCTTATTGAAAATATTAAATTATTTTTTATTAATAACGATAATGTAAAAAATTTTGAGGAATCTTTGATATTAGCAATTGAGTACATCGAAATTAATACTTTTTTCAATAAATTATTGATATAATTCATTGAAAAATATTTTTTAAAGATACGGATTAAGATTAGACAATAGTGATATCAATATATTTTTCGGAGAATTTTTTGAAAAAGTCTCGACAATCTGGTTGAACAATCATGGTGAAAAATTTATTATATATTTCTGACGTGATCTCTTTTCTGTTAATCGCATGATCACCAAGTATTTGTATCAATAATTTTACTAGTCGCTTTTTTATTTCACCAGTTAGCATGTGTCCCCCCGAATATGCTTGGGCAATGTGGTTTAATTCTGATGTATTTTCCAAAAAATGCGAGAGATAAATATATGGAACATCAACTTCTAGATTTCCTCCATTTTTTCGATGTGATTCCAATGTATCACCACCACCAGAAAACGCATAACTCATAATTTTTTTATTAATAATTAATTCGCTATCTGATAAAAATATTGGGGGAATTTGACTTGTGCTACTAGCTTTGTGGTTAACGCCTTGTAATCCTACCAAAAATTTAGAACAAATCAATGCTGGTTTTGGATAACCCATAAATTCGGCTATATCACGTGTAATTCTGAAATATGGTACCTGGTCTATCGCACATGGAACTAAACACATAACATCTTTTTTATTACCAAATAAATGGGGAAATGCACCACATAGCGCTGGACCCATTTGATATGGAGCCCACGATAATTGTCCAATTGAATTTTCATCAGTAAATCCGTATACATTTTTTGTTACATGAACTGACATTTTTTTATTAATTTGGGCAACCAACGGCCTCATGTAGCGTTCATATTTAAAACTACTAAAAATAAATGTTTTATCGGGATTAAATCCACATGCTATAATATCTTTAGTATTATTTTCTGTATAGGCCATAAATTCATCCAAACAACCATCCTTAAAATAAAATTTTTCTTCATCGGACATTTCAATTACCACCCAGCAATCCAATATTTGTTGTAACCATATTGTGAACATTATTGGAACCAAATGTCCTAAATGAAGTGCGTCAGCCGATGGTCCTCTTCCAGTATAAATATAAATCTCCTTTCCTGATTTTTTGGCTTCCAATATTTTATCAAAATCCTGGTGAGCATAAAAAATATTACGATCAATAAAATGATGTACATTATCACCAGATATTCCTTTAATTTGATCAACTAATTTTTCATTTATTGGTTTTAAACCAAATTGATCGATCAAAATATCATAATTAAATTTAGTTGTGGCTGAAACGGTATGTGGTGTAATAATTTGGTCGGTTTGATTCATGGGTATATAATTTTTTAGTATTAATATTTGTTAATATTAATATTAATTTCATCAATTTTTTAATTTTTTTTATTTTTTTTTTAATTTTATCCGTTTTTCTTCGAGTTTAGCTTCTTTTTCAGCTTCTCTTTGTTCTTTTTGAAATATTTCTTGTTCTTGTTGTTTTGATAGTTTTCGTGTTTTTACTATCATATCCTTATTATTATATAAAATTGGTTTTAAGAAAGATTTCAATTTCTTTCTTGCACCTGGCCTTGAACAATCAAAATTTTTAATTGTTTCTTTAATTTTATTTTGAGATTTTTCATTTAAAAAATCTCCCATATCATTTAAAATTTCATTTAAATCCTCTATTTTTGTATCTATTAATATTTCCAATACTTCATCTATTTTTTTTCTTATCCACGTATTATTTTCATATACTTCACCATACGAAGATTTGGTATCGTTATACAAAATATTGTGATGTTGCGGTTTATTTGGATTTAAATTTACATTGGAAATAATACTTTCCAAAATATTTTTATTAGATCCTAATATTTTGGATAAATCTTTTTGACTAATATTATCAACACCATCTTTAGAAAAGACAACAAGATTTATATTAATTATTTTTGAATTAATAATATTTGAATTAGGACTTTTGTTAATTGAATTAATTTTATTACCAGCGATCAAATTATTATCATCTCCTTTTATTTTTGTTTTTATTATTTTAACTTTGCATCCTTTAGCATGTCTATCCAATGAATCTTTTCTACTAAATTTTTTATTGCATTTTTTACAAGTATGTTTTATTATTTTTTTATTTACTTTACTTCCATATCTACAATCAGATTTTCTATTTTTATGTCTTTCGAAATGTGATTTTCTGTCAAATGTTTTGGAACATTTTTTGCAAGTAAATAATGGCATTAATATATTTAACATTATAAAATCTATATTTATATGTACTGTATGCTAATAAAAAATAAATATAAATGGATATGGTGTCTATATGTACCACATTCGCGTGGTACATAATGAAAATAAATGGATATGGTTAATATTTGTACCACATTTGCGTGGTACAAATATTTTAAAATAGTAAAAGCATACTAAAAGTTCCACAATTGTGGAACTTCCGCGCGGGAATTAATATGACATCGAAATAACCAAAATTAAAAAATTTACGCACCTAAAATTATTGGTGTGATATTTTTAGGCACAAAAAATGGTAATTTTTAATTTGTTTATTAATAAAATTTTTTGCCAAAAAAACTTTTATTAATATATTTTTTTCCCAATTTAGTATAACTAGATAAGGATCATCCAAAGGAATCCTATTAATGTTTGTGAATTTTGCTAATAAATATCATTCTTCATTAAATCATAAGTTGATTTATTATTTTTGGAGAGCAAACATTAAATAATTAACAAATTATCATCCTTGATCCAATATAAAATTCCACTACATTCGGAATATTTTTTTGTATAACGTGCATATTGATGATTATCATCTACCTTGTCTCCAAACTTTACTAAATTAATTGTTATAACCATAAATGTATGAAATTTAGTGATTATTTCGTTGGAATTAATATTTACATACTTAAATGTTTTCTTGAATACCATATCTATTGATGTATGATTATGAATAATATTTATATTTGGATAATCATCATGTGGTAAAATATAAATTCCCAAATCTTCCAGTGTATATATATTATGAATTATACTAAATGGATAAAAAAATGATGATTGTGTACATAACAAAATAATTAAATAATAAACTGAGATCATAATATTATGATGATAAACTTCAAATTTTGAAATTGAATCATTTAATTCTGAGATAGTACAACATAATTTACCATTAGTATAAAGTTCCATTCTTGGAAAATCTAATAAAAGTTGTGCGACAATATTTGTGCATGATTCCATATTCATTGTAGTTATTGTTTTATCATTAGCATATGATAAAAATGTTTCTTTTATTAGTTTATCTGTGTCCAACAAAATACAAAAATTATGATCCGTTTCTAGAATTTTGGTGCGATTTGTTCCAAGTTCCAAATCATTTTGACTAAAAAATATCGTGTTAATAATATTTAGACTATTACAATATTTATACAAATTATTATGTTTATTGATAAAATATTTTTGGAATTGTGATTGCTGTTCAGTACAATTATTTTTATTTGCTATTGAAATACATCTACATGGTAATATAATATTATCATTACCAACATTTATTATTTCCTGTTGAATATACAATTTATTCATATGATTAATTATAATTAGGCGATACTATTTAATATTAATAAAAATATTCAATTTTATATTTATAGCTTATTTATTTTGTAATATGTAACATTCACAAAATACGCAATACAAAAAATTGAATTATCAAATTATTTGAATGGTTTATTTCAATTTGGTAACTAATTAACATACGCGCAATAACTTTTCAGATGGAAACAATATCTGTTATCGCAAATATTCCTCAATGTATAGCTAATAAAATTGGTAAAAATTTGCATCAACAAAAATACCATCCGATCGAAATTATTAAACATCATATTTATCAATATTTTGGGCAAGATTATGAAAAATTTGATGATTTACATCCTCAGGTATCAATAGAGGATAATTTTGACAAACTATTGATACCATTGGGCCATCCAGCGAGATCCATTTCCGATACATATTATTTAAATGATAAAACTATTTTACGAACACATACTTCTGCACACCAAAATGATTTATTATCGCGAGGATTTGATAAATTTTTGGTAACGGGTGATGTTTATCGAAAAGACGAAGTTGATAGTCACCATTATCCAGTCTTCCACCAAATGGAAGGAGTTTGCGTATTGGATAGTACAAGTAATGCAGATGATAACTTAAAAAAAATCCTGTTTGGATTGGTAGAATTCTTGTTTCCTGGATGTTCTTATCGTATTGCTGATGATTACTTTCCATTTACCAACCCATCATATGAAATTGAAGTAGAATACAATGGCAAATGGTTAGAGATACTTGGATGCGGAATAATTCAACCAATCATACTTAAAAATTGTGGGATTGATAATAAAACAGCATGGGCTTTTGGTTTGGGTTTAGAAAGGTTAGCTATGATATTATTTAACATACCAGATATTCGATATTTTTGGACAGATGATACTGCTTTTTTGAACCAATTCACCTCATACAAAATTATTAAATTTGAACCATATCCAAAATTATCACCGCTAACAAAAGATATTTCTTTTTGGATACCGAATACAAATATAACAGAAAATAAATGGCAACTCGAAAATGATTTTTTTGAATGTTGTCGAGAAATTGGTGGTATCATGGTGGAAAAGGTAGAACTTTTTGATACATTTTATCATGCCAATAAACAATTGCATTCCAGATCATATCATATTATCTATTCTTGCCCGGATACTACAATGAATAATCCTGGACATTTTACTGCTATGATTAATGGATTACACATATCATTGGCGAAAAATATTGCCGAAAAATTATTCGTTATGATTAGATGATGATTTTATTTACAATATTTTTTTATTAAAAATATTACAAATAATATATTAGCAATATATCTGGGAGGAACTCACATAATAATTTGTTGATTTATGAACATTCTTTTTTTTTAATTTTTTTGGATGTGTTGTTATTATTAATCTGTCCATAACCACTCAATATTAATTTTTTAGGCGTATTTTTATTATCGGTGGCAATTTGTAGCATTTTTACCAAATCATTAACAGTACCAATAAGCCCAATATCATGTCTTTCTACTGGTTCTAACCACGGATATATATTACTACCAACACTACTAATAATATCTGGCACACTAATTTTATAAAGAATTTCGTCAGCTGTGCATAATGTTATTGTGGTAATTGTTTTATTAAGCACTATGTACTCACAATTCTTTTCAATAATTTTATGAATAGTTTGCATAATTGAATAAAGCATAATTGAAGAAAATAAATCTGTATCCAGTGATGCATAATAATCCTTCTTCTTTTTGGCTTTCATTATCAAAGGAACATGTTCATCGTCACAAAGTCTATCCATTTCATAACATGATTCCATTTCATCGTCATATAGACTGCATTCACTATACTTATGATTTTCGATTTGGTTACATATTTTGATATCCAATTTTTTCAATTTGGTTCGGCATGATGCGCCATCCACCGCAAGTATCATGACATATCTGTTTAGGATTTCTAAATTGGTAATAAATTTATTGGCATCATCAATATTATATTTAATAAAAAGATTCAAGCAAAGACCATTGTTCATATGAAAATTAATGTATACCATTTTTGTTTATTGCATATATTATTAATAATGTATTATGGGAAACAAATTTCAATATTTTTTTCAATACAGAAAAATATTGAAATTGTTTTTGTTATGAAAACAAGAATATATTAATTATCAATATCAAATGTCAGAAAACAATCAAAATTTACTTAGTAATTTATTTTCCGGCTTCGGTGAAGATATTTCGATACCGGTTACTAAGGATAGGGTTATTAATATGGACGATCTTGATGAATCCGCAAGACAACAATTCGAGAATGAATTAAATACTGGGTCAGCAGAAAAAAAAAATAGTTACTGGGATTATTTTTCATGGTTACCATTTATTTCAAAAACAATTAATATAGATGATAAAAGTAATACAATTATAAAAAATGCATCTAGTATGCTCACCGAAGCCAAAAAAAATATATCTGATCCATTAACAATTGCCGGATTGATATCGGCCAGTCTTTTTATATTTTTTTATTTTGCGAATGAATTGGTTTATCAAATAATTGGTTTGTATTATCCTTGTTATTATTTATATACATTAATCCATTATAGGCATGCCCAGAAGGCTAACAAAATAAAATCAATAATGAAATATTTTATAATATACGGGCACATGGAATTATTGGCATGCATTGTAGAACTATTTGGATTTTATTTACATCATCCTAAAATTGTAATTATATTATCCCTGTTGTACATGGCAGGATACAAACAACTATGGTTAGATAATTTGTATGACAAAGTTATTTTTTACGATAAGATAATATTGGGATTTATTTATTTGGCCTTTGATAAATTTTGCCATACATATTCAGCAGTTAGTTCAAGTATTGGAAAGGAAAAAAAATAAAAAAAATTGATTACCGCAAATATATAATTTAGGATATATCGTGTGATATATTATAAATTAACATAAGAAACAATTAAATACCGTATAATACAAATTATGTCAGACTCAGCACATATAGTTTATTGGAAGAATTCAATCAAAATTACACCTGTATTTTCATTGAGTGGATACTCTAGAGCAGCTGAAAATACTGGATTCTATTGTAAAGAATTAGAAATGGCATTTGACGCGGGTATTCAAATGAATGATACACCCGCATATATTTGCTTAACCCATTTACATAACGATCACATGGCGGCATTAAATAAAATGTTAATTGATAATCCTAAAAATCCAATAATTTTTATTCCAAATAATAATAAATTTGAAGAATTATTAGTTACAACTTTAAAATATTTGTATTTATCCAGCAAATTTATTCATCCAGAATCAGCCAAAGGAAAAAATCCAGCTACAAAATATCCGTACCAAATAGTAAAATTGGATGTTGGACAATCATATAAATTCAAAGAAATGGGTACTGGTGCCTGTTATGTTGAAGGATTACCATCGGAACATGGCGTTACATCAATTTCGTTTGGTATATACGAAACAAGAAAGAGATTAAAACCAGAATACCAAAATTTAGCAAAATGTGATTATGCCAAACTCAAAGCGGATGGTATTGAATTTACCGAATTTTATAAATTTCCAATACTTTGTTACATGTCGGATACTAATTATTTGCCATTGGCTGGACCAAAAGCAAATATGATATTTCAGTATCCAACAATTGTGATAGAATGTACATTTTTGGAAAAAGACGATTTGCGACATGCTAAAAAGAAAAATCATATCCATTGGCAAAATCTAAAATCATTTATTATGGCATATCCCAAAACAAAATTTATTTTGACACATTTTAGTAAAAAATATACTTGGTCCGAAATCAAAAAATTTTTTGATAAAATAAATATAGAAACCCCTTTGGAAAATATCGTTTTATGGTTACATACGGGGCCTGTGACATATACCAAAATAAATCCAATCAAAACAATTACTGTTTAACCAAGCGGCTCTCTAAAAATATATGCGTTGTTTTGTAATACTAAAACCACTAGTGTTTCTATTTTCATATTTTTTAAAGGTGCGGTATAAAATTTATTTATATTATAATATTATATTAGTACTAAATGTCTTACAAATTAATTTTGCCGTATGTTAATTCAGCAATACAAATTATAAATAATAAACTTGTCTTCCCTGTGCAATATTTACATAATAAATTATCATTGGGAACCGATTCGCTACCTGATGTTTTAAAAACACCAATTAATTTTGCGACGATATTTAGTTTTTTTATTTTTATAATGGTAACATTTGCGAATAATTTGATTTGTAATTTAATTGGTATACTTTATCCATTAATGTATGGACTTAATATTTTCAATGAAAAATCAATCGACACTAACCGATTGATTAGTCACAATAAATATTGGATTTTATATGGTGTTATTACTTTATTTGATTCATTTTTTGGGTTTTTCCTCCATTTTGTACCAGGGTATTTTTATCTTAAATTAATTCTAACATATTTACTCGTCAGAAATGATTTTATGTTTACAAGTATTTCATTTAGTACATTTAGCGTATTGTATGAAAAATATGATATTCGTAAAAAAATTGAGAAATCATTGGCATTAGTAAATATAAAATTTGATCCCAAAACCAATTTAAAAAAATCTTCGCCAAATAAGACTTTAGAATTTAATACACCCACAATCTTGGAAGAATTGGTTATTGTACCAATTTCCGCGTCAGTGCATCCTCTTCAGGACAATCCTCTTCAGGACAATCCTCTTCAGGACAATCCTCTTCAGGACAATCCTCTTCAGGACAATGTCGAATAATTAATTTTGTTTTTTATTTACCACTAAATAAAAAACAAAATATATACATTTGGCTGTTAATCAACAGCTTTTTAAAACATTTTTTCGCAATCCATCTCATTAATTTTTAGTGGAATTTTGTCTAACACATTCTGTTTAACAACATATTGTGAATTAGGTTCCATTGTATTCATGTGTTCGTAACAACAATAAAAATTTGATATTCTTTTATTATTTTTTTTCGTCATGAAGCGTACCGGTTTATCACAAGATTGTGCTATACCATATTCGTTTATTATGGTGCAAGAACAAACAGGTATTGAATATACAACGTGTGTATTGGTTGATTTTTGCCGTTTTAATATAATAAATGGATTAGTAATGCATTGATCATCAACGAACCTGGCATCTTTTTGTGCCACCAAAAAATTATCTCCAATAATTTGCAGATTAGAATAAAAATTGGAAACAATTTGAAGTTCTTTTTTTGATATATCATGAATAAATTTACACCCTCCTGACGCAAAATGAGCGCATTTTGGACCATGACGACAAGGTTGAATTCCATATGTTTCTTCTAATTTTCCGTGATAGAATATGCATCTGGTATCATGTGGACAAATTTTCCCAAGTCGAAAGTATTTACATTGACCATTTTTTTTGGAGATAAGTTGTTGGATGTTATATTCTTCGAGTGTCATGTTGTGGAGTTTTTGAAAACTTTTGGTAACCTCCATCGATTCTTTCATTGTTTTTTCATAAAGAATTTTGCAACGCATCAATTCTTTAGTTTTATCCAAAGAACAAATCCAAACTACTAAATCAAAAATATCACTGTTTTTACTGGTATTAATAAGCCATGTATTAATATTAGCTTTGATTCGACGAAAAATATTTTTTGGAATTTTTCCACCAAATCCAATCATAATTAATGCTTTACGAAATTCGGTAGAAATAGTATTATCAGATAGGTCCATCCATACTTGTAAAACTAAATTATAAAGATGGTCATATGTAAATACTTGTAAATTATTTTTTAAACAGTATTGCATAACAATTGAAAATAGATCAAAAAAATCTTTCGTTTCTTCCTTAATGAGCAGAAGTTCTGAAATTGTATTAGAGGTGATTTGCAGTTTTATTTCTTTGTAATAATGTGTTACTTCCCCAAATAATTTTACCAAAAAGTCTTTTTTTTGGTGTATTGATAAATGTTTATTTAAAATAATTGAATCAATTTGATGAGAACTTTCAAAAATAAAATCCAAATCATCATAAAAAAATGGTATTTCTTTCTCATATTGCTCTATATCTTTCTCATATTGCTCTATATCATCCTCGAATGATTCAGTGGCTAGGTCCATTGGTTCGATCAAAAAAGTTTGGTTTTTATGTTGGTTAAAGTGGGTCATCGAAAATGAATCACTCATTAAGCAACCAGATTAGTCGCGTTGGTTAAAATTTTTGATGGGATTGAATAATTTTACCTACTCTTCAGAGATAGGGTTATGGTAATCGTCTGTAATAATTGTTTGTATACATAAGAAACCATTAACCAAATACAATATCAATTTTTTTTTGAGGCGCAAATCTTTAAAAAATATGCATTACATGTATTTTCATATTTTTTAAAGGTGCTGTTCATAATACTATTATAATAATGGTGATTAACATTTGGTATTGTAACTGAAGTACAAAATGTAGCCAAGAACGGTAGGTATTGGTGTTTTACGAAGTTTAACCGATTTGACATTTTTCGCTTCAATTGCAATATCCTGAGCAAATTCCAAAAGTTTGAGACCATTGAAATCACAAAGGCAGGCAGTTTCATATATAACGAAATCTCTCACAGCTAGCAAATTACTAAATCCAATAATGAATTTAAGGGATGGATTATTTCTGATCCAAATATCCAAAGCAAATGCTAATTGTCCAAATGCATTAATAGTATGTAAAACCGAATTATTGATGATATAAATAACAGAGTTAACATGTTTCAAACCACAGAAACCACCAATAGCTTTCAACCTTGGATTTCCATATATTATTAGACTGAAACTTAAAATTTGTGGTATATCTTCATCTACCAACAATAGACCACTGCATGCAATATTTGCATTACATGTTAGCCTAAAGAAATCTATTGGTAAAATATAGGCACACGATAAACTGGAATCATCAAATGCATTAACAGGGAAATTATCTGTAATGGTACAATCAATATTAGTAATGGTAGACCAATCGAAATTAGTACCAGCGATACATTTACAACCTTTGCAGATACTTGGCTGTTGATCAAATGGAGGAGTTACACAATCAGAACCAATATATTTTAATTTATTGAATCCTTTCAGTTCTACTAATTGTTTGTTATCAGCAATAATAATACCATCGCCAACCCTTCTAAGTTCATCGAAGGTATCAATACATACAATCGAACAGTTGCTACTAACACTCATGATATGATTTACTTCATAAAGGCAAGCCATTTTTATAGTGTGTAAATTTCTATTATTTTCAATGTATAAATCACTAACGAATTGCACACTGGAAGAAATTTCATCCAAACTATCATTGGACCGGATAATAAATTCATTAACGACAATACGTAATGCATCAAATTTGATCGATTTAAGTGTTTTATTACCAGTTATTACGATTCTGCCAGCTGTTTCAAGCATAACGAATGCACTCACCAATAAATCAACATCTGTTTCCAAATCATTATCTAAAATATATAATCCGGTGTTAATAGTATCAATATAACAAAAACCGATAATTTTACTGAGTTTTGCATTTCCTTTAATAACAATTCTATCAGTACGATACAAATGAATGAAACCACAAATATGTTGCAAACACGGATTGTCTGCGATAAAAATACCATCTTTGACTTGTCTTAGTGCTTCAAAACCGGTTATTTTTCGGAGTAAAGCATTATTTGCAATAATAATAGCCCCACGACCACAACGCGGATCTATTATTTCATTTTGATCTAATGCTGCAGTTTCATCGAATGCTGCGGTAATCATTGCATCTTCAACCAGTGATATTGGAGGAACACCAATAATTTGACCTCCCACATTTAATAAACTTGGGAATGTTGGAATGGTAATTAAATTAAAATTGTTAACGAAAACAATACTACCTGTTACAAATCGTAATTTATCGAATCCAGTTATCATTCTGTAATTTGTTCCAACGACATACAATGAACCATTTATACCTAAAAGATTAGGAAAAATATCTGTTAAATCATTATTTTGTACAACAGGTAAAATTTGCAATATACTACTACCACTGAACGGGGCCGGTAATAATGGATCAGCAATAATAAGATCGCCATTAATAAAATTAATATGCGAAATTGCGGCAAATTCTTGGGGTTCTCTTACACAAATGCTTTGTGGTATACAGGCTTTTGGACATATATCTTTGTTTTGTAATTGCTCTAAACAACTAGTGCCATCTTCGGGTCCATTAAGATTATCATTACAGGGTGGAAATTCACTTAACTTTCCTGATCCTGGAATTATAGTAATTCCGAACGGTGTACCATTATTTTTTATGGAATCACAATCGGAACATCCTTGATCATGACAGGCTTTTGTAGCACAATTAAATAAAACCTCGGTACTGTTTTTTCTGGGAGTTACCATTATCTAATCTTGACTTATATAATTTAATAATTCCTGGTGAGTCATATCTACCTGTTCTATATGCAATATATATGATGTAATTGGTTAACCAGTAAAAATATTTAATGGATAAAAATTATTTATTATATGTGGATTAGTCATTATATGATAATTTTGTATAATATAATGAATCACATATTTGTAATTTTGCATAACATAATAGATTATAGGTAATATTTTTGGATCATCACCTTAGGGCAATGTGGTCCTGATCGGGTATAACAATTCAAAAAAATAATACGATGTTATTTTATAAGCATGAATTACTCATTATCAGATTTACCAGATTCCGGAAAAAATCCGGTTGTTTACATGGATATTAGTTTAGCGGGAGAAGTTTTGGGTCGACTATATATACGACTTTTTCGTGATGTTTTTCCGGCTGGTGTTGAAAATTTTGTTAAAATTGCTGCCGGAAGAACATATAAAATTATTCAAAAAGGAAATGGTCGATATAAATATAAAAAAGAAATCAAAAGAACATATGCGGGATGCAAATTTTTCCATTTTTCCCACAATAATTATATTATTTCCGGTGACATTTATAGTAACAACGGGAAAAAAGCAGGAACAATTTATTGTGATGAACCTATTCCATCAGACTTTGGAGAATTTTATTATCCACACGAAACAAAAGGTTTAATTTCATTAATTCCATTCAAAGATGAAACAACAGGAAAAATTTTTTATGATTCTACATTTATGATAACCCTAGATGATATAAAACCATCCAATGTTTTAAAAGATTTGGATTGTGATCAAATTGTTATTGGTCAAATATTTGGTGGCATTGATGTTTTGGATAAAATGAATCAACTAATACGACCATACGCTGGTAGAAAATATCCAGAATTTGTAATTAGTAATTGTGATGTTTATCGTAAACTAAATGGTAATCGTCGAATTCGTCCAATAACTCTCGCTGATAGAAAAAAACATATTAATGAACCTATGTTTGTTCCTGAAAATTGTGATATCGAAACAACATCATTTGTTGATGTATGATAAAATCTTTTTTTTTATTTACAATTACATGAATATCGTTCATACAAATTATCTTTTCTAACAGAATTTGACCAAGAACCATCTTCAATACTTGGGTGAACTTTTTTCGATTCGGCAGATGAAATTATTTTTTGATTTCGATGTGGTTGATTTGTTCTAATAATAGTTCGTTGGTTATCCTGGTATTTTGGTTCTGTCATGATTTTTGCACAAGGAACACCATGATAATAAGTATATGGCATCGCAGAAAAATCAGTATAAGCATATCTATTTATGTTTGTAGTCATGATTGTTGTATGTTAATAGCATAGAAAATTATTTTATGTCCACTATAAAATATTATCACCAAATATTAATTATATTATATTAATTCCAATATGTTTGGTCAAAATAAATAGTAGTATTTCTAATGTTATATTAATGATGGATAATACAAATTTATCGGAACAGATACCAATAAATATTATAAAAACATTCGATATTTCAAACATTCAGAATGATTTTATATATAAATTGATTGATTATTATTTGGATGAAATATCGGTAGAACCATCAGATGATATTATTAAATCAATAACCAATTTGGTTGATACAATTATGAGTTTTTATTTATTGGCACAATCAAATGGTGTTATTAATATTGCCAATTCCAGAAAATTATTAGAATTTAAATTAAACAAAAATAATTTTATAGAACAACCTAATAATAATTTACTAGATCAATGCCAACAATTAAATGAAGATTTTGATACACTGGAAAAATATTTGATCGAAAAAACAAATAATTTTGATGAGAAACACAAAACAAACACCAATAATGAATTTGTGCCTGATAACGATAACACAAAAATAATCGACGAAACAATAACGGAAAAAAATATTAATACAGTTATAAGACGTTATCCGAAAATTTGTAATAATCATAAACAAATAAAATGTATTGATGAGATTGATAAATTGGATGGAGCATTATCTAATCTATATACTAGAATAGATACTCCTGTAGTTAAATTAGCTGCCGCTATTATTTTTTATAAAATTATAATGTTTATTTTTGGATTGTGATTAAAAAAATTTTTAGCTACAAAAACGAATAAGGAATAATATAATTATTATTGTGACAAACAATAAAAATAAAATAATAGCAGCTGCTATTGCGCGATGATTTTTAAAGTATAATTTGCTCTTATTACTTTGTTCGTAAAACACAGATTTTAAAATGCTGGTATTTTGATTTCTGTCTGGGTAGTAAATCTATATAAAAGTATATAAATTTTTTAAGAGTTCTTCAACCCTTGAGTATCCCCATTTACTCTTATCCACTGGCTAGGCTTCGTGGACGTTTAGATTTACCGGATTACATAA
>Ga0335394_10003170_pt1 | contig 18638 bp, 11 predicted proteins | sample MAT03_FD_205741 | JGI IMG/M metagenome (GOLD analysis project Ga0335394, IMG submission 205741) | Freshwater microbial communities from Lake Fryxell liftoff mats and glacier meltwater in Antarctica - MAT-03 (spades assembly) (version 2) ... | reverse complement strand
TGCCATTCTTTTGCCGTCATCCGTCCCATCTTTTTCGTTAAATAGCGCGGCTATTCGCCTCAAAAGATGGTTGGCTGACGCCAAAATAATTGGCCTGAAATTGGAAACTTATTTTGACACCGTTCCTAAAAACGCCCGCAGAAGATGAAATTCCACCTTATTCTCCGATATAGTCCCTTTTATGAGTGGGAGGAGAGCAGAGATAGCGATAGCGATACTAATACTCATCTTCCCCATCATCGTCTGCTCCGGCGGCTACCGCCACACCGGCGCCAACCACTTGTTTAACCGGGCCTGAGGCTATTTTCTCTCTGATTTTTTCTTCAATTTCATCCGCCATTTCCGGATTGTCCTGAAGGAACTGCTTGGCAGCATCCCGGCCCTGCGCAATTTTAGCGCCGCTATAACTGTACCAGGCGCCGCTCTTTTGAATAATATCCAGATCGGAGCCTATATCGATGATTTCGCCTACTTTAGAAATGCCCTGGCCGAAAATGATGTCGAAGGCAGCCACGCGGAAGGGTGGAGCCAATTTGTTTTTCACCACTTTAACTTTCACCTGATTGCCAATGAAGTTGCCGTCCTTGTCTTTCAGCGCTGCGCCGCTCTTACGGATATCGAGGCGCACGGAGGCGTAGAATTTCAAAGCATTCCCACCTGTTGTGGTTTCGGGGTTGCCGAACATTACGCCGATCTTTTCGCGCAATTGATTGATAAAGATGCAGCAGCAGCCGGTACGACCGATATTGGCGGTCAGTTTGCGCATGGCCTGGCTCATGAGGCGAGCCTGAAGACCCATTTTGGAGTCGCCCATTTCACCTTCAATTTCAGCGCGGGGTACAAGGGCGGCGACAGAGTCGATCACCAGGATGTCTACTGCGCCGGAGCGGATCAGGTTTTCGGCGATCTCAAGGGCCTGTTCCCCATTGTCGGGCTGGCTGATGAGCAGGTTGTTGACGTCGCAGCCCAGGGCTTCGGCGTAAAACCGGTCGAAAGCGTGTTCGGCATCGATGATCGCGGCGATGCCGCCTTTTTTCTGGCACTGTGCCACGGCGTGGATTGCCAGGGTGGTTTTACCAGAGGATTCAGGACCGTAGATCTCAATGATCCGGCCTTTGGGTAGCCCGTTGCAACCAAGCGCAATGTCGAGGCCGAGCGAACCGGTCGAAATGGATTCTACTTCCACGGCTTGTTTATCACCCAGGCGCATGATCGTGCCTTTTCCGTAGGTTTTGTCGAGGCGGTCGATCGTCGACTGAAGGGTTTTGAGTTTATTTTCTTTTTCGTTGGACATAATGGCTCCTTTTGTTTATTAAAATCTGCACAAAAATAAACAAATTGTTTTTATAAAAACAATTTTAATGAAAATTTTAAATAATTTTTTTCACTTGAGTTACAAATGTACGGCATCGCCTCCTCATTGTATGAGACAGTTCGTGGTATTTTACATCGGTTAAAAAAGGTGCAATACGCGTACTAATCGGCATAATAAGATGTCTTACAAGGGTTTGCCGATTTCTTTTGTGGTTGCGAAGCGGGGAAAACCGGCAAAGGCAGACGGGCGTTTCTTAAATACGTCCATAATCTTGGGCAGGGTTAAAAAACGCGACCTTTCTAAACCGTCTAAACTTTCAGGGCCCTCTTTTACAAGCCCTTCCGCAGCCGTGCCACGGGAATGTTGAGTTGCTCCCGGTACTTAGCCACCGTCCGCCGGGCAATATTGTAGCCCTTTTTCATCAAAATAGACTTGAGTTTTTCATCCGAGAGCGGGCGGCGCTTGTTTTCTTCCCCGATGATGTCGCTGAGAATCTTTTTCACTTCCAGGGTCGATACTTCCTCGCCGTCCTGGGTAGACAAACTTTCGGAGAAAAATTCTTTAAGGCGTTTGGTGCCGAACTCCGTTTGCACGTATTTGGAATTGGCCACGCGTGATACCGTGGAAATATCGAGGCCGGTCATGTCGGCGATGTCCTTGAGGATCATCGGATGGATCTTTTTCTGGTCGCCGGTGAAGAAAAAATCTTCCTGGTGTTTCATAATGGCGCCCATGGTCAACATCATGGTCTGCTGGCGCTGCTTGATGGCGTCGATGAACCAGCGGGCGCTGTCGATCTTTTGTTTGATGAACAGGACGGCTTCCTTTTCTTTTCTGGAAGCACGGCGGCCGTTCCGACCCGAATGAAAAGCCTTGAGCATCTCTCGATACTGGTCGCTGATGCGCAAGTCGGGTGCGTTTCGGGCATTCAGGGACAGCTCGAGCTCGCCGTCGCGGGTTTGCACGATAAAATCGGGCAATACGTAGTTGTGGGCACGGTCGCCTTTGGTAATAAACCCGCTGGCAGGCTTTGGATTCAACTTCAGTATCTCGTCAATCGCCACTTTCAGGTCTTCCTCCTCCAGTCCAAGCTGGCGACAGAGTTTTGGGTAGTGTTTTTTTGTAAATTCATCGAAATATTGGTCGATGATGCGAATAGCGACCTGGATGGCTAATTTTTCTTCATAATTAACGGTATTGTCGTCTTGAAGAAGTTTTACGCGCAACTGCAACAACAGCGATTCCTGCAAGTCGCGGGCGCCTGTGCCGGGCGGATCGAAGCGCTGCACCTTTTTAAGGATGCTGAGAATTTCTTTTTCTGTGGTAGTGACGTTTTGGCTGAACAACAAGTCGTCTACCATTGCGCTGGGATCGCGGCGCAAATAACCGTCGTCATCGATGGACCCGATGATTTGCCGGGCAATCAGGTGTTCACGCTCGTCTTTGAGGTTGAGCATGCCAATTTGCTGCTCCAGGTATTCGTGGAAGGTGTTTTCAAAGGCAAGCGGCACATTTTTTTCTTCCTCGTCGCCATTGCGTTCATCGCCCCGGGTCTTGTAGGTCGAGGGGTCGTCTTCGATAAAATTGACCAGGTAATCATCCAGTTCCACATCGTCGTCGCGAACATTGAGGGGCTCTTCTCCATAATCCTCCACTTTGTCCAGTTCCATGACATCCTCCGGCCCGTCGGCATCGCCGGTATCGCCCATATTGCCTTCTTCTTTTTCGCCGGCCTCGGCTTTTTGTTCGCGGGCATAATAATCGGCATCCATATCGCCCATATCCATTTCCGACAAGCCCTCTTCCTGGCTGTCGACCTCATCGCCTTCTTCAAGCGCGGGGTTGATCTCCAATTCTTCCTGTATGCGTTGTTCCAGGGTGGCCGTAGGAATCTGAAGCAGTTTCATCAACTGAATCTGCTGAGGCGAAAGCTTTTGCTGAAGTTTGTGTGTTAAAGTCTGTTTCGGTCCGTAAGATGCCATTAGCAAGTTTGGATTACATTTTAAAAATCTAAAATCAACGCATAGGCAAAACGCCCCTATCAAACAAAAGGCCAAATTTATCGGGGAATAGGCAATGTTTGGGGGATAGATTTTAAAAAATTGAAAAAAATATTTTAACTAACTGTATATCAATTATTTATACTAAAAAATATTTATTAAGCCGGAAGATATTTATTTTCACTTTTTTTAAATATATATATTTTTTTTAAAATAAAGGACGGGAGCGGACTTATAGTTAAAACGGCGTATTTCATCCTGGTTTGTTTGAATAACCGAAGTGTAAAACCGATTCGCCTGCTTTAGGCTTTCGACACTTTTGAAGCGGTAAAACGCACATTTCGTCCATTACTAAAGCTGAGAATCGGCTATTTCTCAAAATCCACGTACTTTTGCCGATTCTCAAAACCGTTCATTACCCACCACCATTATTTTGTTCGGATGAAAAAACTATTGATTATCCTTTTAGCAGGATTATTCACCTGTAGCCTGAACGCCCAAAAAGCGGAGCCCTATACCTTCAAGGAGTTCAAAAAAATTAGCGCCACGCCGGTGAAAAGCCAGGATCAGACCGGCACCTGCTGGGCATTCAGCACGGCTTCTTTTTTGGAAAGCGAAGCGCAACGGCTTGGAAAAGGCGAGCAAAATATTTCGGAAATGTTCGTTGTGCGGTACACTTACCGTCAGAAATGCGAAAACTATGTCCGCCGGCAAGGCAACGCGGGTTTCAGCGAAGGCGGCCTGGCCCACGACCTGCTGAATGCGGTGAAACAATACGGCATTGCCCCGGAAAGCGCTTATCCAGGCCGCAAAGACCCTACTAAACCATACAACCACCGCCAATTGGAAAAAACCCTGAAAACGCTGTGCGACGAACTGGTCAAACAAGGCCAGAACGGCCAGTTACAGGAAAAATGGCTGAGCCGGGTCGACAGCGTACTCGACCAGGAATTTGGGCCGGTTCCGGCTAAATTCAAGATGAACAACCTGACCATGGATCCGATCGGATACCGCAATTTTCTGGGTATCGTGCCGGATGACTACGTGAACATTACCTCCTTTACCCACCACCCATTCTATTCCCAATTCGTGCTGGAGGTGCCCGATAATTTTTCGAACGGGCAGTTTTACAACCTCCCCCTAAACGAACTGATGCAATGCCTCAATTATTCCATCCAACAGGGCTATTCCGTGGAATGGGATGCGGACAAAAGCAACCTCGGCTTTTCCGCGCAAAACGGAATCGCCATCGTACCCGACAAAGATTGGAAGGATAAAAACAAAGAGGAGCAGGCCGGCACATTCAAAACCTGGGAGCCCGAAAAAAACGTCACCCAGGAATACCGCCAGCAACTGTTCGACCGTCAGATCACGCAGGACGATCACCTCATGCACATCACCGGCATTCTCGATGAAGCGCACAGCGGCGTGTACTATATCGTGAAAAATTCCTGGGGCGAGATATCCGACAACAAAGGATACTTGAATGTGTCGGAAGCCTATATGCGCCAAAACACGATTTCTTTTACCGTCCATAAAGACGCGCTGCCCACGAATACCCGCAAACGCCTGGGGCTGGAAGAAGGCGACGTGAACATTCCGAAAGGAAGCACCGGCGCAACCACCGAGCCAAACGACAATCAGAAAGGTTTTGACAAAAATAACCCGCAAGTTGTGCCCGGAAAACCAAGAATGGGGCCGAAAGCGAAACCTGGAAACAAAGAAAACGGCGAACTGGTAGCGCCTAAACAATAAGGAACGGTGTCAAAATAAGTTTCCAATTTCAGGCCAATTATTTTGGCGTCAGCCAACTATCTTTTGAGGCGAATAGCCGCGCTATTTAACGAAAAAGATGGGACGGATGACGCCAAAAGAATGGCATCAAATTGGGAAGTTATTTTGGCACCGTTCCTAAACAGGAACTGCACTGTTTTTTTTCGAAAAATCGCCCTGAAAACCGCATGCCCTGTTTGCCTGAATTCAACACAAGCACCTAACTCAAATTAATCTGAAGCACAGATAAATGAAAAATACGCCTTTAACAGAAAAACATATTGCCCTCGACGCAAAAATGGCCGAGTTTGCGGGCTATAACATGCCCATTTCTTACACCACCATCACGGAGGAGCACAACGCGGTGCGCAACGCAGTCGGCGTATTCGACGTGAGCCACATGGGAGAATTTATCGTAAAAGGTAAAGACGCCACGGCTTTTTTACAAAGCGCTACCTCCAACGACGTGAGCAAACTCAAACCCGGAGACATCCAATACTCCTGCATGCCAAATAAAAAAGGCGGCATCGTGGATGACTTGCTCGTATACCGCCTCGACGACGTAGCAGAAATGATGACGGCTGGCGAAGAAACGTATATGCTGGTGGTAAATGCCTCCAACGAACTCAAAGACTGGCGCTGGCTGAAACGTTTGGCCCGGGGTTTCGAGGTGAAAATGCAAAATATCTCCGCTAAAACCGGCCTCCTCGCTGTGCAGGGCCCAAAAGCAGTGGAAGCCATGCAAAAATTGACCGATCTCGACCTGAAAAGTATTCAATACTATTCATTTCGCAGGGGCAAACTGGCAGGATGCAACAATGTGATCGTTTCGGCCACCGGCTACACGGGCAGCGGCGGTTTTGAAATTTATGCCAAAAACAAAGACCTGGTCAAAATTTGGGATAAGGTGTTCAAAAACGGCGAAAAACTCGGCATCAAACCGGCCGGCCTCGGCGCGCGCGACACGTTGCGCCTCGAAATGGGCTATTGCCTGTACGGCAACGACATCGACGATAAAACCAGCCCGCTGGAAGCCGGCTTGGGCTGGATCACCAAACTCAATAAAGGCGTCGATTTCCCTTCCATCGAACGTTTTAAAAAACAAAAAGCCGAAGGCGTGAAACGCAAACTCGTCGGTTTTGTGCTGAACGAGCGCCGGGTACCCCGCCACGGCTATGCCCTCGAGAGCAACCGCGGCGCAAACATCGGCGTGGTTACCTCCGGCACACATTCGCCCACAATGGACAAACCAATCGGCACAGGTTACGTGAAAACGAAATTTGCCGAGCCCGGCACTAAAATCATGGTGGTAGCCGGCGGAAAAAAATTAGAAGCGGTGGTGACGAAATTGCCGTTTGTGACGCCTGGGGTTTAGTTTATGAGGGTTTAGAAAAGTTTAGAGGGTTTAGGGCAGCGCTGCCCTAAACCCTCTAAACTTTTCTAAACCCCCTAAACCCACTTATTCTACAATCACCTCATCCGCAAACAACCACGCCCCATTCCCTGCACCCGCAGCGCCATCCGGAATAATGCCGTACGGTTTCAATACGATTTTCAGGTAATGCGCCTTCCCAGCCGACAGGTCAAACGCAACCATGCCGATAGACAAGCCGGTCATTTTGTCCGCATCGATGTCTTTTTTGTCTAATGACGTAAAAATTTTTCCGTCCTCCGATACCAGCAGCTCCGCGCTACGAGGCGGGTATATCCAGGACGTTTTGTCGTTGAGGTAATGGATCGTGACTCTTTTAAACTCGGTCGGCGCTCCCAGGTCGATAACAGGGTCGATTTCCCGTTCAGACAGTCCCAGCCAGGCGTTTCTGTTTTTTGTGCTGCCCATAACGCCGTTTGTCAGCGCGTAGGCTCCGTCGCCTGTGTATTTGTCCGCCTGGTTCGACATGGTATATGGTTTGCCAGCGGCTTTATGTACCAGGTATTGCACAGTAGTGGTTTTGCCGGTTTTTTGGCGGCCGACAAAAGCCGCAGCTTTCACCGTAGCGCTTTCCTTCAGGGCGAACGGCGTAGAAAATACAGCGGAAGGGGCTTCCGGTTCGGTTCCATCGGTAGTGTAATGGATCTGCATCATGGGGTCTGCAATTTTCAGGCTCACTTTTCCGGCGGTATAGGCCGGAACGACGTCCAGATGCGCCTTGGAATAGTTTACTTTCATTAGATCCAGCCGGGAAAGATGGTTGCGCAGGCGGGTGATAAACCCAGGCCAGTTTTTCAATTCCTTGGCGGTCCAGGCTACTTCCGCCATGGCGCAGAGACGGGGAAAGACCATATATTCCACGTATTCGCTTGTTTCCATGTATTCGGTCCATACATTGGCTTGGGTACCGAGGATGTATTTGGCTTCTTCCGCACTCAGTTCAGCCGGTATGGGTTCGTAGGCGTACACCTTTTCCAGGGTCGTATAGCCGCCGATGGCGAGGGGTTCGGTTTCCGGGTCGCCCTGGTAATGATCAAAATAACAATATTCGCCGGGCGTCATGATCACGTCGTGGTGTTGTTTGGCTGCTGCGATGCCGCCTTCGATGCCGCGCCAGCTCATTACAGTGGCTGTTGGCGCCAGGCCGCCTTCCAGTATTTCATCCCAACCAATGAGTTTTTTGCCCTGTTTGGCCAACATTTTTTCCGCCCGTTGGATAAAATAACTCTGAAGCTCGTGTTCGTCTTTCAAACCCTCCGCTTTCATACGCTTTTGGCATTTGGGGCAGGCTTTCCAACGGTCTTTCGGGCATTCGTCGCCGCCGATGTGCACGTAAGGGCCCGGAAAAAGGGCGCACACTTCTTTCAGGACATTGTCGATAAATTCAAACGTTTGTTCGTTACCGGCACAAAATACTTCTGGAAAAACGCCCCAGCTGGTAGCAGCCTCGTATGGGCCGCCGGTACAACCGAGCTCGGGGTAAGCAGAGAGCGCTGCTTGTGCATGGCCGGGCATTTCAATTTCCGGTATAATGTTCACAAAGCGGCGACGGGCGTATTCCACCACATCTTTGATTTCTTCCTGGGTATAAAAGCCGCAGTATTCCTTCCCGTCGAACGTGGCCGTTGTTTGATCGTATTTGCGGCCCACGAGCGTTTCTTTTCGGCAAGAAGCCACCGTTTGCAATTTCGGATATTTTTTAATCTCGATCCGCCAGCCCTGGTCTTCTGTCAGGTGCCAGTGAAAGGTATTCAATTTATGCATGGCCAGCAGGTCGATATACCGTTTGATGAAGGGTACCGGAAAAAAATGCCGGCCCACATCGAGGTGTAGCCCCCGGTATTGGAAACGCGGCGCGTCTTCAATGGTGCAACAGGGCGCCAGCCATTCGGCGTACGGCTCGGGCGCCGGCGTATTGAACGAAGCGGGAAATAATTGCCGGAGGGTTTGGACTGCATAAAACGCACCTTTGGCACTTCGGGCGCGTATCCGGATATGTTCTGGTTGTATGTCCAATTTGTATCCCTCTTCACCCTGTATCGTGTTGTCGGGCAGGAAATAAATAGTGTTGTTCTGAATCTGGTCTGGCGCTTTTGCATAAGCCTCCGTTTTTAAATCAAAACCCGTGGGCGCTTTTGCAAGCACGCCTATATACTGTGCTGCGGTCTCCCAATCCGCCTTTCCATCGGGAAAATAAATACGGGTATCTGCTTTGAGGAAAAAATAACCGTCGCGGACCGCTACGGAAAGCGGTTGCGGAATAATTTGTAATGCAGCCGGACGATTACCTTGCTGGCAGAGGGCGGGTAAAGCGGCACATATAAAGGCAATTGGCAAAATCAAAAATGGTCGTAGCATAACAGGTATAAAAGAGTTAGTTCTACAGGTAAAGGTAGAAAAGGGGGATAAAGTCGGCCTATGGAAATTCGGATTTGCTGCCGGAGCGCTTAAAAAAAATATTTATTTTCTATTTCGGCTAGTGAAAGATAACCAAACAAATGCCGCGCACAGTAAATTCGCCGCTTCAAAATAAACTTTCACCCGTAAGGCGAACAATGATACTTGGACTACTGAAAGAATCCCACGACCCCCGCGTAGCCCTTACGCCGGCAAACCTTGCCAAATTAGCCGTTTCAGGCCTGGAAATCAGGGTGGAACACGGTGCAGGCGAACAAGCATTTTTTACCGACGAAGAATATGCGCAACATGCAACCATGAGTTCACGCGCCGACATTTTGAAATCGGCCGATCTTTTAGTGAGCATACACCCTCCTTCTGAAACGGAGCGGGCGCAGTTCAAAAAAGGGGCTGCAACCGTGGCGATGTACCAGCCTTTTGTCGATGGAGACATCGCCGCCAAGCTGCAATCCGAAGGTTTGGTGGCATTTAGTCTGGATATGATTCCGCGAACCACTCTGGCCCAATCGATGGATGTATTGTCTTCTATGGCATCCATTGCCGGTTATCAGGCCGTATTACTGGCTGCTACCCATGCCAGTCGCTATTTTCCAATGATGGTGACCGCGGCAGGAAGTATCAAACCGTCGAAAGTGCTGATCCTGGGCGCCGGAGTTGCCGGCCTTCAAGCCATTGCTACGGCCCGGCGAAACGGCGCTATCGTGGAAGCCTTCGATACGCGACAAGCCGCCAAAGAAGAAGTGGAAAGCCTCGGCGCCAAATTCGTGGAAGTGGCCGGCGCTACCGATGACCGCGGTGCGGGCGGTTATGCTGTGGAGCAAAGCGAAGAATTTTTGCAGCGCCAACGGGCTGAAGTACAGTCCAGGGCCGCTAAAGCAGACGTTGTTATCTGCACCGCCCAGGTTCGCGGCCGCAAAGCGCCCATCCTGCTGCCTGCAGACACCGTGCATAAAATGCGCCCGGGCAGTGTGGTTGTCGATTTAGCCGCGAGCACCGGCGGCAACTGCGAACTGACCAGAGACGGACAAATTGTGCGGCACAATGGTGTCAGTATCGTCGGCGATTCCAACCTGGCGGCTCGAATGCCCCAGGACGCCAGTACCTTATTTGGCAACAATGTGACCAATTTTTTGAAACTACTGATCGCCAAAGACGGCTCGCTCCAATTAGATTTCAATAATGAAATCGTTGGGGGTAGTTGTATTGCGGGGAAGGCATAGTTGGCTTTTAGGAACGGTGTCAAAATAACTTCCCAATTTGATGCCATTCTTTTGCCGTCATCCGTCCCATCTTTTTCGTTAAATAGCGCGGCTATTCGCCTCAAAAGATAGTTGGCTGACGCCAAAATAATTGGCCTCAAATTGGAAACTTATTTTGACACCGTTCCTTACCAGATCATCGACTTTTAAATTCAACGACTTACGCTCATTCACCTTATACTTTAGAATGGAAAGTTTTTTACGTTTCTTACATGAAAACCTGCTCCTGATTTATTTGCTGATTTTCAGCATTTTATTGGGGATCGAGGTGATTTCCAAAGTTCCGGCGGTATTGCACACACCCTTGATGTCGGGCGCCAACGCCATCCACGGCGTGGTGCTCGTAGGGGCTATTATTGTGCTTTTTCACGCCAAACCGACTGATTATTTATCCCTGATCGTAGGTTTTATCGCCGTGATATTCGGCACCCTCAACGTTGTCGGCGGCTTTGCAGTGACCGACCGTATGCTGGAAATGTTTAAAAAGAAGAAAAAATAACGATGCTATTCACCTACATACTCGATGTTCTTTACCTCGTCGCGGCCATCACCTTTGTGGTCGGTTTGAAAATGTTGAGCCATCCCGATTCGGCACGACGTGGCAACCAGTTAGCGGCGGTGGGCATGGGGCTGGCGGTTCTCGGCACCTTGCTTTTCCACCCCGCCGGCGACACCAATACGGGCGACGCCCGCACCATGAAATTATTATTGTTGTATGCCGCGCTGGCTATCGGCGGTTTTATCGGATGGCGGGCTGCGTATAAAGTGCGCATGACTGCCATGCCGCAGATGGTGTCGTTGTTCAACGGCCTCGGCGGCGGTTGTGCTGCATTGTTGGCTATTGCAGAATTGAAAATTCAGTCCGGCGCGTATAATCCGGCATCTTCCAGCTTGCTTTTAGTGCTCTTTACGATGTTTTTCGGCGCTGTTTCGTTTACAGGCAGTTTGTTGGCTTTCGCCAAATTAGAAGACCTGGTAAAAGATTCAGCCATTACCTTGCCCCGGCACAGTGTAGTAAACATGGTGTTATTAGCCGTGGTACTCAGCATGATGGGCTATATCATTTGGGGTGTCAGCGGAGATATGCGGATGACCATGGGCTGGGTCCTGCTTGCCATTGCCCTTGTTTATGGCGTATCGTTTGTTGCGCCGATCGGCGGGGCGGATATGCCGGTCGTCATTTCGGTTTTAAACTCTTTTACCGGTTTGACCGCTGCAGCAGCCGGTATTATTTACGACAACAACATTATGCTGGTGGGCGGTATCCTGGTGGGCGCTTCGGGTAGTATATTGACCCTGTTGATGTGCAAAGCCATGAACCGTTCCCTGATGAACGTGCTGGTCGGCAGTTTCGGCGGTCCAGCTGCGGGCAGCACTAAGACGGTCGGAGACCAAATGGTTCGCGAAGTCACCTTAACCGACGCAGCCGTATTGCTCAATTATTCGAATACTGTGGTCATAGTACCGGGTTACGGATTGGCGGTGGCCCAGGCCCAAAAAGTTTGTAAAGAACTCGACGACTTGCTCGAAGCCAACGGAGTCGACGTAAAATACGCCATCCACCCGGTAGCCGGCCGTATGCCCGGCCACATGAACGTACTACTCGCCGAAGCCGACGTTCCGTACCCGAAATTGTTCGATTTGGAAGAAGCCAACGAATTCCTGCCGAAAACGGACGTGGTGATCGTGGTTGGCGCCAATGACGTGGTGAATCCTGCGGCCAAAGACGATCCGTCCAGCCCTATCTACGGCATGCCAGTACTGGAGGTTTGGGAAGCCAAAAACGTGATTGTGATGAAACGCAGCATGAAATCGGGCTATGCCGGCATCGAAAACGACTTATTTTATCATCCGAAAACAAAAATGCTCTTCGGCGATGCCAAGGATACCTTGCAAAAACTGATTGCGGAGGTAAAAGCATTGTAAATAGCGGTCGCGTCGTATTTTTGGCCTGAAAATCCGGGAAAAATGTCCAAGAAGAAATACGTAAAGCCAGCGCCCTTTCAAGCGCAGCCAAAAAAGAATCGGTACACCGCCCCAGTTTCGCGGATGATCACGGCTGTGCCCGCTTTGCCGGGCGCCTGGCTGGTCGGTTTGCTGGCTGCCGCTCTTGGCTTACTTTTGTATTCCAACACCTTCGGCCACGGATACTGCCTGGATGATTTTTCGAGTATCAAGGAAAACTGGGTGGTAAAAGGCGGCCTAAAAAACCTGGGCATCATTTTTTCCACCGAATACCGCTATGGCGCCTGGAGCAGTCCCGGATCCTTGTACCGGCCTTTTTCCCTGGCCATGTTCGCCTTTGAATGGCAGCTTTCCCCGGATAAACCCGCGTTGAGCCACATTTTCAACGCTGTTTTTTATGCCCTCACGGGCTGGGCGCTGTGGATTACCTGGCGGCGCATCCTGATCAATTACCCGCCGGTACTCGTTGCGCTTTCTGTAGCAATCTTCATGGTGCTGCCTGTCCATTCGGAAGTGGTGGCAAACATAAAAAGCCGCGATGAAATCCTGGCCCTGCTGTTCAGCACGTATGCCTTGTATGCGATCTGGAAGTATTTTGAGAAAAATGACAACATCTGGCTCGTTGCAGCGATGGCGTCTTATGGCCTGGCCCTGTTTTCCAAAGAAAGCGCCATTACGTTTTTGGCGATTATTCCGCTGACCATCTGGTTTTTCAGCAATCAATCCGCTTCGACGAACTTCCGTGTCTCTGCCTTCATGTTCTTGCCTGCCCTGTTGTTCCTGTTTGTTCGTTACAAAGTATTATCGGCGCAACCCTATAATGAAATTTACTCGGTGCTGGACAATTTCATCGTGGGCGCCAAAACGCAGGCAGACCGGCTCGCATCGGCTTTTATGATGTGTTTTGAATACCTCCAGGTCATGCTGGCGCCGTATTCCCTGGTGAGCGACCGCGGCTATCCGCAACTACAGCCTGTAAATTTCGGCCATTGGAAAGCTTTGCTCGGCTTTTTTGCCTACGCCGGGATGTTTATCTGGGCGCTGATCATGCTCCCGAAAAAACATTTTCTCTCCTTCGCCATTTTATTTTACCTCGTCGGATTCTCCCTGTTCAGCAATGTCTTGTTGGTGATCGGTACATCTTATGGGGAGCGTTTGTTGTACTTTCCATCGCTCGGTTTTGCTTTTGCGCTGGCCTATTTGGTGGTTAGACTGTTTAAAATCGACGATGCAAAAGAAATTTGGAACCCCAATGGCAAAGGCGCGGCATTCTGGGGTGTAGCCGGCGCCTTGCTGGCGGTATACGGTTTGCGTACCTTCGAGCGGAACAAGGCTTGGCAGGACAGTGCTGCCTTATACGCGGCCGACATCGTTCAATCGCCCAATTCCGCCAAACTCAATTACCACCTCGGGCTCGAGCAGGTCAGAACCGGCATGAATGAAAAATCCGGCGCCGTTACCGATTCCACCTGGGTACTGAAAGGTATTGCCACTTACAGCAAGGCGATCCAGTTGTACCCGCAATACCACGATGCGTACGGCAGCCGGGGTTTGGCCTATTTCCGCATGAACAAATTCGACCAGGCATTCGAGGATTACCAAAAATCGCTGCAATACCGGCCGAACGACGCGAAAGTATTGTCTAACCTGGGTTATATTTATTTCATGCGCTCCCAATTCGATAAAGCCGAAGAGGTGTACCGCAAATCGATCCAGTATGATGCCCGTTTCATTGACGCCCGCCGCAACCTAGGCGCTATTCTTGCCATGAAAAAACAATTTCCCGCCGCCATTGAACAATGGCAGGAAGGATTGAAGTTCGAACCCAACAACGCTACGCTCTTGTTCTACATCGGTTCGGCTTACAAGGACATGGGGCAGCCGGATAAAGCAAAAACCTGGCTGGACCGGGCGTATGCGATCGAACCTTCGCTGCGGAAATAAGATTCCCTGGACGCGACACTGGTTATTGAACACTTAAATAGGGCCTGATTTTTTCCAGCCATGTCTTATCGCTGAATGCGATGATCTTTCCCAGGTCCTCTACAGATTGGTACGGGCCATGCTGTTCCCGGTAATTCACCACGAGTTTGGCTTGTTTTGCCGAGATGTAGGGGTGTTTGTCCAAATCATCTGCCGAAGCTGCGTTCAGGTTGATGGTGCGGATACCGCTAAATTCGAGCGTCACCATCGGTTTAATGCGTTGAAAAACACTGTCAGGCAGTCCGTACAGATCGCGCAGTTGCGCCACGGATAAAAATCCGCCCAGGGATTCCCTGTATTTTACGAATTGCCGGGCGCGTTTTTCCCCGATCCCCGGAAGACGTTCCCAATCCTCCACCGCCGCGCGGTTGATGTCGAGCGGGCCTTTTGCCGTAAATTTCTTTTCAAAAACGGGTCCTCCTGCATATTGAACCGGTTGTGGTGGCCCCGCCAGCGCGGTAATGGCGATATAGGGCTCTAAGCGTTGGTAATCGGCTTCCGAAAGTGTATAAATTTTTTGCAGGTCTTCTTTTTTCCGAAACACACCGCCTTTGGAGCGGTAGTTCAGGATACTTTTGACCGTATGGGACGCCAGGCCAAGGCGGCGCAGTAAGGATTCGTCTGCCGTATTCGGATCAAACGGACATGCAGGCGCTTGTTCTTCCCTTGGCTTTTTTTGATATTCGGCTGCATGCTCCTCCGATGCTATTCGTACGTATGGCAACAGGCGTTCATATTCTTCCGGTTTAAGGCTATAAATTTTTTTAAAATCTTCCGCTTTTCGAAATTGGCCGCCTTTGTTCCGGTAGTTACAAATAGATTGAGCCGTTTTTTCCGGTAATCCCAGGCGAAGAAAATCTTCCAGAGTGGCCGTGTTCGGGTCGAAGGCAAATTTTTCAGCCGACATGGTATTGGTCATAGGAAATGCGCGGGCGGGCATGGATTGCCTGAATTTTTGAATGTCCGCCTGAAAATTCGCAAAATCGGTGCTTCGGTTTGGCCGGAAATAACGAAACCAGGCGGGCAATGCATAGAGGAGGATACATAGGGCCAGCAAAGCGATGCTACCCATCCGCTCCAACCGGGTAAAGTGGAGGTGTTGAAGAAAAAAGCGTTTCATACGTATTTTGATTAAGGGTGAAAGATTAGGTTCATTTTCCAGCATCAGGTGAGATATAAGCGCCATTTTCCCGCATATCATAATACGACACACCCAATACCGTACATTCTTCCTTCCATTGTTCTACCTGTTTCCATTTGTTGGTTACATCGAAAACAAACATCTCCGCCGGAAAATGTAAGCGACATTCGGCAATGCTGATATCCGGATTTTTAGTGAGTAGCACGATATTCACGGGAACAGGCGCTGTAGTGCCCGAGCGTACCCAGCGGGCATCATCGAGCAACAGCATTTTTTGATCAAAAAATTGAATGAAAGGGGGCCAATAGAAAAAATTTTGCCCGGCAACTGCCGTATCTCTATCCAGGTAAATTTGTTGCTGCGTATACATCCCCAGGGCCCAGCGGTTGGATTGTGCAGCAAACAGAATCTGCTTTGGGGTTAGGGTATCCGAGAGCGTCCAGACCTGATCGCCATCGAAAAAATCGAGCAGGCGTTGCTTGGGAATGGAATAAACGACGCATTGTTTTTGCCGCAACTGATCGAACGAATGAATAGCCCTGCCGATCCCCAATAAAGATACCGCACTCAACAAGGCGAGCGCCCATTTGCCATTTCGCTCCACCATGAGCCCCCCGAACAAAATGATGCTTACATATAATATCAGCGTGGCCCACTCATTCACCCAAATACCACCCAACACGCTTCCGGGTAGTTGTTGAATCAAAAAAATGATCTGATTCATGCCCCACAACATATAGTAAAGGGCTGTACCCAGGCAATTAGCCGCAAATGGCCAGATTGCATCAAGGATTACCAGGACAGCGCCACCCCAGAGAAAAATTGCGCCGCCCAGAACGACAAACCAGCCTGCCAACCAGAAATACACCGGAAATTGATGGAAATAATACAGCGAAAGCGGAAGGGTTCCTAACTGGGCTGCAAAACCGACCAACAGCGTTTTCCAGGCCAGGTCGGCCCAAGGCGGCAATATGGGGGAAAGCCGGTAAAAACGCGGGTAAAAAAATACCATGCCCGCCACAGCTGAATAGGACAACTGAAAACCGGCATCGAATAAAAAATACGGGTTGTAAACAAGTAGCCCGAAGGCAGATGCGGCCAGTATGTTCCACGCAGAAGCATCGCGGTACAGCATTTTTCCGATCATATACGCAGAAAACATTACGGATGCCCGCAACACGGAGGCTGTAGCGCCGGTTAGAAACGTAAAGGCCCAGATGAGCAGGAGGATGATGGTTGCTTCCACCCACTTTCCCCGGCGTCCCCGCAAACGAAAGCGTTTGAGCAAAAACAAAAGGCCGACGTATAACATTCCGATATGCGTACCCGATACCGCGAGCGCATGCATCGACCCGGTTTGGGCATACGCCGCGCGTAAATCGTCCGACAGATCATCCGTATAGCCGACCAATAAAGCGCAGGCCACTGCATATTCGTCTTCGCTGGAAAAATGTTTTTTCAGAATGTCCAGTAAACGGTTCCGGCAAGTATAGGCGTGTTTCCATAACCAGTACCCGTGGCCCCCGGAAAGTACCTGAAAAGAGTCTTCCTTTACAAAAGCCTGATAATTAATGTTTTGGAAATGTAAATACCGCCGGTAATCAAATGCATGCGGGTTTCTGGGCGCTTCCGTCGGGCGTATTTGTGCGGATATGCGGAGCCGGTCGCCGTACTGAAGCCCGAGCGAAGCCGAATCGGCGTTTAAAAACAACAATACGTTTCCCGTACAAGCCTGCAAGGAATCGGCGCTACTTCCAATAGCCTCCACCCTTACCGGTATTTTGACCCGCGCCCCTTTTGATGGCGCTCCATATACCGTACCAATTATACAAGTTCCGTTTTGCAGGAAACTTGAAAAATGAAACCGCTGCCGTCCCTCATGATGCTGGACAACATGGTAATAACCAGCCAATATCAGCCAAACGGAGATATAGACGCCGAAAACCCAGCGAAAATGATAGGGAAATTGAAAAGAGGCTAATAAAAAAGCAAATGCACCGCCAAGCAATAAAACGATGTCGAGACCCGGAATATATACATCCCGCCAAGCGCCCAGCGCAATGCCGCAGGCGAACGGTACGAGGAGCCGGAGATAAGGGTAGGCCCTAGGATTCATACAAAAAGATTAAAAAACTACCCGGCAAGGCCGGATAAGTCAGATTAGCGTGTTTGGATGATTAAAAAACAACCGGCGTTTCTTTGCGAATAATGCTTGGAAAACGCCTGCCCGCCTGCAAAGTAGCAGGCTTTTTGGTATATAAGTCAAGCGCTATTTATAAACATTATCCAACTACTGATCTTTACCTCCAGCCGTGAGTGTCTCACCGGTAGCGCGGCGTTTACGCCGCCGGTAAAAGGCCATTTATGGCCGTTTATGTGGATATAAGCGTAAAGACTTACATATCGTATGTCAGTTCTACCACGGAAGTTTCCGGGTGCGACTGGCAGGTCAAAATGTAACCGGCTTTTACCTCATCGTCGTCGAGGGCATAACAGGCATCCATTTTTACTTTACCGTTGATTATCTTGGCCATGCAGGTGGAGCAGGCCCCGGCCGTGCAGGAATAGGGCGGTTCGTATTTTGCTTTTACCAGTACGTCGAGGATGGTTGCGCCATCGGGCACGGGCAATTCGATGCGTTCGCCGTTGAGGTGAACAATAACTTGTTTTCCGCCTGTAGCGCCGGTTGCGGCGATATCGCCGGGTATGTGGGTGGCGTTTACAAAATGTTCGGTATGAACCTGTTTAGCCTGTACACCGCGGCCAAGCAAAGCTTTTTTAACGATATCCGCCATGTCGCCGGGCCCGCAAACGAAATATTGACATTCATCTTCCGGTCCCTGCGCCATGTTTTCATCGAGAAACGTATTCACTACCTTGCTACCGATACGGCCTGTTTTACCCTGCCAGTTGGAAGAAGACTTTTTAAACATCCCGAACAAACCCCCGGCGATTTCTTTTTTCGGCTGGCTCAACACGTATTCCACAAAAAGTTGTCCGGAGTAACGCTCTGAAAATTGATCGAGCGCGTTGCGAAAAATGATGTTCTCCTCGTTCCGGCTGCCGTAGAGTAAAAATACAGTGCTCATCGCCTCGCCTTCCAAAATCGTTTTGAGGATAGACATCAGTGGCGTAATGCCGCTTCCGGCGCCGAATAAAAAATAGGTCCGACGTTTATCAGGGTTAAGCGTGCTGTAAAAACGGCCATCCGGCGTGCCGACATCGATAAAATCGCCAACTTTTATTTTTTCGTTCAAATGGGTGGAAACCACGCCTCCCTCCACTTTTTTGACGGTAACCGCCAGAACCTGTTCCATAGGGCTGGATGACATGGAATAGGAACGGCGGACCT
>Ga0335394_10003166_pt1 | contig 18645 bp, 17 predicted proteins | sample MAT03_FD_205741 | JGI IMG/M metagenome (GOLD analysis project Ga0335394, IMG submission 205741) | Freshwater microbial communities from Lake Fryxell liftoff mats and glacier meltwater in Antarctica - MAT-03 (spades assembly) (version 2) ... | reverse complement strand
CCCAAGGCCGGCGGTCCGCACTACCTGCGACGGCTGGTGCGCGGCGGCGACGCCATCACCGCAGCCGCGATGGGCTCGGCCCAGGCGTTGCCAGCCCCCACCGGTGAGACGAATACGCTGGCACTGCAGCCGCGCGGCCGCGTCGCCTGCATCGCCGCCGACCTGCCTGCACTCGAGGCGCAGGTGCAACTTGCGCTGGCGTTCGGCAACACCGTGCTGCTACAGGCATCGCCACCGGGGCAGCGCGTTGCCGCGCGTCAAGGCGCCCGATGTGAGATCGCCGCGGACCCACTGGCAACGCACCCCGACGCTGTGCTGTTCGAGGGTTCTGCCAGCGATGCCCGCGCGATTCGCCTGCGCCTCGCCGCGCAGGATGGCCCGCTGGTGGCGCTGATCGTTGCGCGAAACGGCGTCTACGACACGGCGCGGCTTGTCTGCGAGCGCACGCTGACGATCAACACGACCGCCTCCGGCGGCAACGCTTCATTGCTGTCCCTCACCGAGACCACGCTTTGAAAAAAATCGACGCCATCGATGTCGCGATCCTCGACGCGCTGCAACGCGACGGCCGGCTTCCCAATGTTGCGCTGGCGAAGGAAGTGGGACTGAGCCCCACGCCCTGCGCCGAACGCGTCAAGGCGTTGGAAGGCGCCGGCATCATCGACGGCTACCACGCGCATGTCAGCGCCGAAGCGATCGGGCTCGGACTCCTCGTCTTCATCGAGATCGCGATCGACCGCACGTCCGAAGATGCCTTCGGCCAGTTCCGCGCCGCGCTGCTGGCGATCGCCGAAGTGGAGGAATGCCACATGGTGGCCGGCGACTTCGATTACCTACTGAAGGTGCGCGTGCCCGACATGGCCGCCTACCGGCGTTTCCTGGGCGACGTGCTTTCCAAGGTCTCCGGCATTCGCGAGTCGCACACCTACGCGGTGATGGAGTGCGTCAAGGACGCACGCGGCATCGACCTGTCGCATTTGCGCATGGGGTCAGGTTCGAATTGATCGCAACAAAGGGGCCAGGCTCGCAACAAAGGGGCCAGGCTCGAATTGATCAACAAAGGGGCCAGGCTCGAATTGATCGCGGGGGCATTGCGCCGGAGCACCGACTACGGGCGATCAATTCGAGCCTGGCCCCTTTGTTGTGGCCCCTTTGTTGCGAGCCTGACCCCTTTGTTGCGAGCCTGACCCCATTTTTGTCTCTAAGAAATCGCCGCCGCCGACTTCGCCCGTTCGCGCAGCAGGAACTTCTGGATCTTGCCGGTGGAGGTCTTCGGCAGCACGTCGAACACCACCTTCTTCGGCACCTTGAAGCGCGCGAGCAGCCCACGGCAATGCGCGATGAGCTCGTCCTCCGTCGCGACCGCGCCTGGTTTCAATTCGACGAATGCGCACGGCGTCTCGCCCCACTTGGCATCCGGCTGCGCGACCACGGCGGCTGACACCACGGCAGGATGGCGATACAGAGCGTCCTCCACCTCCAGTGAGCTGATGTTCTCGCCGCCCGAAATGATCACGTCCTTGCTGCGGTCCTTGATCTTCACGTAGCCGTCGGGTTGCAGCACCGCCAGGTCGCCCGAATGGAACCACCCGCCGGCGAAGGCTTCCGTGGTCGCCGCCGGATTCTTGAGGTACCCCTTCATCGTGATGTTGCCGCGGAACATGATCTCGCCCATCGTCTCGCCGTCGGCGGGCACCTCGCGCATCGTCTCGGGGTCCATCACGGTCATGCCTTCCTGCATCGTGTTGCGCACGCCCTGCCGGCCGTTGCGCTCGGTGCGCGCACCGATATCCAGCGTCGCCCACGCATCCTGTTTGGCACAGATGGTCGCCGGGCCGTAGGTCTCCGTCAGGCCGTAGACATGCGTGATGTCGAATCCCAGGCGCTCCATCCCCTCGATCATGGCCGCAGGTGGCGCCGCGGCCGCCACGAGGCCGGACACGCGATGCGTGATGCCCTGCTTCATGGCGTCCGGCGCATTGATCAACAGCGAATGCACGATCGGCGCGCCACAGTAGTGGGTGACGCCATGGGTGCGGATCGCGTCGAAGATGGCGGCGGCCTCGACCCTGCGCAGGCACACGCTGGTGCCGGCATTGGCGGCCATCGTCCACGCAAAGCACCAGCCGTTGCAGTGGAAGAGTGGCAAGGTCCACAGGTAGACGGAATGCCGCGGCATGCCCCAGTCAACGACGTTGGCGATGGCATTGAGGTACGCGCCGCGATGGTGGTACACCACGCCCTTGGGATTGCCGGTGGTGCCGGACGTGTAGTTGAGCGAGATCGCATCCCATTCGTCGTCCGGCGGTTGCCAGGCATACGCGGGATCGCCTTCGGCCAGCAGCGCCTCGTAATCGCGCTCGCCCAGCAAATCGCCACCCGGTCCCAGCACGTCGACGATGTCGATCACCAGCGGGCGGCGCTTCACCAGCGCCAACGCGGCCTTCATCACTGGCGAGAACTCGGTATCGGTCAGCAACACCCGCGCTTCACCGTGATCGAGCATGAACGCCAACGCCTCGGCATCGAGCCGCGTGTTGAGCGCATTGAGCACCGCCCCCAGCATCGGCACGCCGAAATGGGCCTCGATCATCTCCGGCGTGTTGGCCAGCATCGCGGCCACCGTGTCGCCGCGCCCGACGCCACGCCGTTCGAGCGCGCTGGCCAGCCGGCGGGAACGTTCATCGCAGTCGCGCCACGTCGTGCGTCGGTCACCGTGGATGATGGCGATGCGTTCGGGCCAGATACTGGCCGTGCGCGCCAGCAGCGACAGCGGCGTGAGGGGCGCGAAATTGGCGTGATTGCGGTCAAGCCCCTCGGCCAATGCGTTCATGGGCGATTTCCTCCGGAACTTCTTCTGGTGTGGGTCATCCTAGCAAATGAGGATTCGTCTGCTTGTTCTTCGGTGCCGATTTCGCTACCCTCGCCGCAACCTTCCATCTTCCTGCCGCCATGGGTCATCGTCTTTCCAAGATCGTCACGCGCACCGGTGATGCCGGCACCACCGGCCTCGGCGACGGCTCGCGCGTGGCCAAGGATTCGCCGCGCATCGAGGCCATCGGCTCGGTCGACGAGTTGAATTCGACCATCGGCCTCTTGCTGACCGAGCCGCTGCCACCCGACATCGCCACCACGATGGCCACTGTGCAGCACGATCTCTTCGACCTGGGCGGCGAACTGTCGATCCCGGGCGCGGCGATGGTCACGCCCGCGCAGATCGACTTCCTCGAAGCCGAAGTCGAACGCCTCAACGCGGTGCTGCCGCCGTTGAAGGAGTTCATCCTCCCGGGTGGCACGCGGGCCGCGGCGCTGGCGCATGTGGCACGCACCGTGTGCCGCCGCGCCGAGCGCTCGCTGATCCGCGCGGCCGAACACGGTGCCGTCACCGACCATGCGCGGGTGTACTTGAACCGCCTGTCGGATCTTTTGTTCGTACTAGCGCGTGCGGTCAACCGCGCGGCCAATACCCCAGACGTGCTGTGGCAAAAGGGCCGCGCACGCGGCTGATTCCCCATGGCAGTCGCCCCTCCGACCGAGAAAAGCCTGCGCTTAGCGACGCTGCTGTCGCGGGTCGCGCTGGGCGACCAGGCGGCCTTCGGGGAGTTCTATGAAAAGACGTCATCGCATCTATACGGCGTTGCGCTGCGTATCTTGCGGGACCCGTCTGCTGCCGAGGAGATCCTGCAGGAGGCCTACGTCAATGTCTGGCACCACGCCGGCTCCTACGAAGCCGCCAAGAGCCAGCCGCTGACGTGGCTGACCACGATTGTCCGCAATCGTTGCCTTGATCAGTTGCGCCGGCGGGAACTGGATACGGTCACGCTTACCAACGACGACGACGATGACGCCCCTGCCTACGATCCGCCCTCCGATGCGCCGTCGCCTGCCACCATGCTGATGGCGGGTGCCGAGGCCCGCTCGGTCCGCGACTGCGTCGACACGCTCGACGCCGGGCCCAAGCAGGCCATCGCCCTCGCCTTCTATCACGGCCTGTCGCACTCCGAACTGGCTCTGCAACTCCGCGAACCGCTCGGGACCGTCAAGTCCTGGGTCCGCCGCGGCCTTGAGAAGCTGAAGACCTGCCTCGACCGCGCTGGATACGCCCGCGCCGAATGAACCTCTCCCGCCCCGATCGTCCGCAACGCCTCGACCTGCTTGCCGCGCAGTACGCGCTGGGCACGCTGCCGGCGCGCGCCCGGATGCGACTGGCGCGGATGGCGCAGACCGACACCGTCGTGGCCGGGGCCCTTCGCAGCTGGGAGCAGCGCCTGTCCCCGCTGGCCGAGGGCGGGCCGCCCATCACCCCATCGCCGCGCCTGTGGAAGGTCATCGCACTGCGGCTAGGGCTCGAGCCTGTGCGCGCCGCGGCGCCCGCCCTGTGGTGGAACCGGGTCGCATTCTGGCGTGGCCTGGCGCTGGCCGGCTTCGTGGCTGCTTTCGCGCTGGGCATCACGCTGCTGGCGCCGACGCCCCAAGTCCCGGAACAGGCCATCGTCGCGGTGCTTGTCGGCCAGGACGCCAAGCCCGCGCTGATCGCCTCCATCGGCCGCGCTGACCGCATCCTGACCGTGAAGGCCGTCGATGCCGCCGTGGTCCCGCCGGACAAGGCGCTGCAGCTGTGGATGCTGCCCAACGGCCAGCCGCCGCGCTCCCTCGGCGTGCTGCCTCGTGGCGCCGTGGCCCGGATCACGCTGCCCAACGTGCCGGAAATTGCCTTCGCCAACGTCCCGGCGCTGGCCGTCAGCCTGGAAGCGGCCGGTGGCTCCACGACCGGCGCGCCACAAGGCCCGGTGCTCTACTCCGGCAAACTCGAGCGCATGTACTGAGCGCCTTGGCGCCTCGGCGATGGGATGGCGGACGGCCCGCATCCGCGCGCCATGGCGCCTTGACCTTCCCAGGTTGGATGCATCCCTCGCCATGAAAATCCCCAAACGCCTGCAACCGCTGTTCGAGGACGGCCTGATCGACAGCGTCGTCCGTCAATTGATGAGCGGCAAGGAGGCCATGGTCTTCGTCGTCCGCAGCGGCGACGAGACGCGTTGCGCCAAGGTCTACAAGGAAGCGAACAAGCGGGCGTTCCGGCAGGCGGTGGACTACACGGAAAATCGCAAGACCAAGAACACGCGGAAGGCGCGCGCCATGGCCAAGGGCACGCGCTTTGGGCGGAAGTCCCAGGAAGCGGCGTGGCAGAGCGCCGAAGTGGATGCGCTGTACCGGCTGGCGGCGGCAGGCGTGCGGGTGCCGAAGCCCTACAATTTCCACGAAGGCGTGCTGCTGATGGAACTGGTGGCCGATGAATTCGGCGAAGCGGCGCCACGCCTCAACGACCTCGACTTCACGCCGGAGTTGGCGCGCGCGCACCACCAGAGCCTGATCCGCGAAGTGGTGCGGATGCTGTGCGCCGGCGTCATTCACGGCGACCTCTCCGAATTCAACATCCTGGTCGGCGCCGACGGCCCGGTGATCATCGACCTGCCGCAGGCGGTCGATGCGGCCGGCAACAATCACGCGGCACGGATGCTGGAGCGCGACGTCGCCAACCTGCGCAACTACTTCGGCCGCTTCGCGCCTGAACTGCTGGCCACGAACTATGGCAAGGAAATCTGGGCGCTGTACGAGGCTGGCGCGCTGGTGCCGGATACGCCGCTCACCGGGCAGTTCATGCGCATCGAGAAGGCGGTGGACCTGGAGGCCGTGATGCAGGAGATCGAGGACGCGCGCTTCGAGGATGCCGCCCGCAAGCTGCGGATGCAGGACGCGAACTGACGCGCCGTTCCTGCGCGCGCCATTGCGTCTACGGAATCGCGCAGAACACGTTGCCTTCCAGCAACCAGCCGCGGCCCGTCAACACCCGCACCTCACTGCGGCTCGTCACATACCGGTGGCCCGCCTGCCCGCCCATGCCGTTGTTGTAGAGCCGCGCCACGGGGATGCGGTCCGCCCCGCATGCGCCGGTCACCGGCACGTCGGCGTTGAACGCCAGTGACTCGAAGGTCCACATCCTGTCGCCCCGGACCTTTGCGCATTCCGCCGGGTCGATCGTGTAGAAGTGCGAGTTGGGGCCGATGCCCGGCGTCCCGAAGAACCGGCACGCCGCGAGGCCACGCGCATCGCCGGCCGGACGGACCTTGAAATTGAACTTCGTTCGAGACCAGCCGGGGACCACGACGCCGGCGTCGAGCATCGCCGCTTCGTCGCTTTCGGCCGTGACGAAATAGTGGTCGAGGGCGTCGTTATGAAATTCGATGACGATCCGCTCGCCGGTTCGTGCGGCCGTGGGCGCCATGTAGTCGATGCGCAGCACGTCGTCTCCGCCACCGGCCACCGATGTCATCGTTGCGCTGGTGGCGCGCGTGGGGAGGTCGCCCGAGAGCTGCCCGGCCAGGAACACCAGCGACCACGTGAAGATGTCCTGCGTGAACGCCGTCGCGAAGCCGTGCTCCACGCCATTCAGCGCCACGAGCTGGCGCGTGGAGTCAAGCCGTTCGAAGCCCTGCTCCGTGGCGCCGATCGGCGCCGTCGTGTCCGCGGTGCCGCTGATCGCGAGGAAGGGCAACTTGACGCCCCTGAGGCCGTTGTTGTCGCGGCCGAACGCCGGGAAAACCTCGATCCCGAAATAGGGAACGTAGCCCACCGCCGCCGTGAGCCGGGGATCGAGCGTGACCTGCTTCGACGACTGTCCCACATTCGTAGTGAGTTGCGCGCCACCCATCAGCAGCAACGATTCGCCGCCCAGGCTTGCGCCAAACCCTCCCACGCGGGATGGATCGACGTGCGCCGCGAAGTGTGGATGCGCCAGCACGGCGTCGAGCGCGCGGGACAGCGACAGCGGCCGCACGGCCTGCATCGCGACGAAATCCTTGATGTTCAGCAGCGCGTAGAACTGGTCCTCGAAATCCTCGAGCTTCACGTTCGCATAGCGGCGGTCACCGTGGAACGGCGCCACGACGACATAGCCCCAACTGGCGAAGATGCGCAGCGCGCTGATGTAATCGTCCGAGATGGGGCTGCCGACCAGGCCGTGCGAGAAGAGCAACAATGGATACTTGGCAGTGGCATCGGCGAAGACCGGAGCCTCCGCACCGCGTTGCATGTGCGGCAACACCGCGCCCGTGGGCAATGGATAGTCGGCGTGGGGATTGGCGGCGGTCGTCGGATAGCACACCAGCACGACGTAGCGCCGCGACTGCGCGGCGTAGTCGCCATAGAGTGCGCTGTCGTCGGGGATCGGCAGGTTCACGACCAATGTGTTGGCGGGGTCCGCCAGCAAGTCCGTGAGGTAGCGCGACGTACCGCCGTCGGGGGTGCCTTCCCAGAAATCCTGGGCCGATTGGCCGGCGGGCACGCGGGAGAAATCCTGTGCGATGTTGTTGCAACCGACCGGGTTGGGGCCAGGTGGCAACGGGGCGATGGCCGTGGCGAAGGCCACGGGCGCGGCCAGCGCGGCAATCACGGCAGCGATGCGTGCGAATTGAATCGTCAACGACGGCGTGTACAAAGTTCGTTTCATCGGGCAGCTCCTTGCGTACGACCCGAGATTACTACGCCAATCGAGGTGCCCTTTCTTAACGAACCGGGGGTGCCGGCGGATCTCAGCGGGACGGTAGCGGCTTTAATCGAAAGCCATCGGGCTGGTCTTCCATTTCCCAGCCCGCGGTGGTGAGTTCGCCGCGCAACCGGTCGGCCTCGGCCCACTGCTTGGTCTTGCGCGCCAGTGCGCGGGCGTCGGCCAGCACCTGCACCGCACCCGGGATCGTCTCCACCCTGGGCACCCACGTGGCAAGGCGGAAGCCCAGCACGGCGTCGAATCGAAGCAGCGTCGCGCGCTTCACCGCAGGCGGCAATCCACCGCGCAGCACGTCCCATGCGACCGCTAATCCGCGCGGGACGTTGAGGTCGTCGTTGATCTGCGCGGTAAAGCGCGCCATCGCGTCAGCATCGGGCGCGATGCCCGCTTGCGCTGGCAACGCGCGCACGCCGTTGCGCAGCCGGTCGAGCGCCGTGGCAGCGGCATCCATCGCCTCCCACGAGAAACTCATCTGCGTGCGGTAATGCGCGGTGAGGCACAGGTAACGATAGACCAGTGGATCGTAGCCGCGCTCCAGCAGCGATTGCACGCGCAGGAACTCGCCGGCCGATTTCGCCATCTTGCTGCCGTTGAGCAGCAGAAAGTAGCCGTGCATCCAGTAATTGGCGAGACGCGTGCCCACGCGCGCCTGCATCTGTGCGATTTCGTTCGTGTGGTGCACGGGGATGTGATCCTCGCCGCCGCAATGGATGTCGAAGTAGTCACCGAGATATTTCTGTGCCATTGCCGAGCACTCGATGTGCCAGCCCGGGAAACCACGCCCCCACGGACTGTCCCATTCCATCTGCCGTTGTTCCCCCGCGGGGGAAATCTTCCACAGCGCGAAATCCGTCGGATTGCGCTTTTCGCCCACCTCGATGCGCTTGCCCGCTTCCTGCCCGTGGATGTCGAGGCGCGCGAGATAGCCGTAGTCGGGTTGCTTGGCGGTGTCGAAGTAGACGCCGTCGGAGGTCACATACGCGAACCCGTTGGCTTCGATGTCCTGGATGAACGCGATCTGTTCCGCGATATGATCGGTGGCCTTGCACAGGATCGTCGCGTCCTCGATGTTGAGGCGCGCCAGGTTCTCGAGGAAGTCGTCGATATAGAGCTGCGCGATCTCCCACGCCGACTTGCCGGTGCGGCGCGCACCTTTCTCCATCTTGTCCTCGCCGGTATCGGCGTCGGAGGTGAGATGCCCCACATCGGTGATGTTCATCACGTGCCGTACCTCGTGACCATTCCACCGCAGCACGCGCTTCAACACATCCTCGAACAGGAACGTGCGGAAGTTGCCGATATGCTGGTAGTCGTACACCGTCGGCCCGCACGTGTAGAGCCCCACCGGCGCACCGGGAACCAGCGGCGTGAACGGGCGCAGCGTGCGCGTGAAGTTGTCGTAGAGCGCGAGTGGTGCGGACATCGGGGGTTCCCGGGACGTGTTGGTACCATTTTCGCATGCGCGACGCGACGCGCGTGGAGTGCATGAGGGTCAAGGTAGAATCCGGACACCTGCGCACCCGCCCGGCGACCGCCGTCGCCGCAGTCCTCCCTAGCCCATGCTCGCCTCCCTTCCCCGCAGCGCCTGGTGGCTGATCGCGCTCCTCGCCACGCTGATCTGGTTTGCGGGTCTCGATTCGCGCCGCCTGCAGCATCCGGACGAAGGCCGCTATGCCGAGATCGCCCGCGAAATGGCGGTCAGCGGCGATTTCGTCACGCCGCGGTTGAACGACCTCAAGTACTTCGAGAAGCCGCCGCTGCAGTACTGGGTCGGCGCGATCACGTTCAAGGTATTCGGCGTCGACGAGTGGACCGCGCGATTCCCTGCGGCACTGGCGGGGTTGCTTGCCGTGCTGGTCGTGGGATTCACGGGCGCGCGGCTCGCGGGTGCCACGACCGGCGCCTACGTGGCACTGGCGCTGCTGGGATGCCTCTGGCACGCGGGGCTCGCGCACTTCCTGACGCTCGATGCGGTGCTGAACCTGTGGCTGGCGGTCGCGCTGTGCGGCTTCCTGCTGGCGCAGCGCGACGGACTTGCACCGGCGTCGCAGCGCCACTGGATGTGGGTGGCCTATGTGGGCGCCGCCGGCGCGGCGCTGAGCAAGGGGCTCGTCGCGCTGGTGATACCCGGCGCCACGCTGGTGCTCTATTCGCTGATCACCCGTGACCGCGGTCCGTGGCGCCGGCTGCACATCGTCTCCGGAACGCTGATATTCCTGGTGCTTACCGTGCCGTGGGTAGTGCTGGTCGCGCAGGCGAACCCGGAATTCCTGCGCTTCTTCTTCATCCACGAACACTTCGAGCGCTTTCTCGGGGAATCGCACAACCGCGCCGGCGAATGGTGGTACTTCGTGCCGTGGTTCGTCCTCGGCATCATGCCGTGGCTCCTGGTGTGGCTGGTGACGCTGCCGCGCAGCTGGCGCGACGCGGTCGTGGCGGTTAACGGCTTTTCATGGGCGCGCTTCTGCATCGTCTGGGCCGCGTTCATCATGGTCTTCTTCAGCGTGTCGGGCTCGAAGCTGCCGTCGTACATCCTGCCGATGTTTCCGGCGCTCGCGCTGGTCCTGGGTTTCGAGATGACGCGGCTGTCCACGCGCACGCTGGCGTGGATCGCGATACCACTGGCCGTGGGTGCCACCGTGCTCCTCATCGCGTGGCTGGTCGGCTATCCGCGACTCGTGGCCCATCTGGCTGATGCAAGCACGCCGGCCGCCATCTACGAGGAATTCGGTCCGTGGATCGGCGCCACGTTTGCCGTATTCGCCGTGGGCGGCATGTTGGCATTCGTGCTGTTCCGTCGCGGCACCGCGCCGGCCAAGACGTGGGGCGTCGTTGCGCTGGCGCTGTGCACGCTGCTGGCGTTGCAACTGGCCTTCGCCGGCCACAATGCGTTCCGCCATGTGCGCTCGTCGTGGGACATCCTGGCCGCGGCGCAACGCGCCAATGGGGGCCCCTTCGACCCGGCGGTCCCGGTGTACCAGATCGGCAGCTACGACCAGACGCTGCCGTTCTACCTGCAACGCCCGACACCGCTGGTCGAGTATCGCGACGAGATGACGCTGGGGCTGCTCGCGGAACCGCACAAGGGCTGGCACGAGTTCCAGTGGATCCCTGCCTGGCAGGCCGCACCGCAGGCCTACGCGATGATGCACCACGACACCGCCGCAGCACTGGTCGCCAAGGGCGTGCCGATGCGGGTGCTGGCGACCGATCCGCGCCGCACCTTCGTGGCCCGACGCTGATCTTCGATACCATAACGCCATGACTTCGACCGCGTTCGCCTTCCTGCTGACCGGCGTGCTGCTCAACGCGGGCGCCCAACTGCTGCTCAAGGCCGGCACCAACGTGCTGGGCGTGATCACGCTGACGCGCGAGAACTGGTTCGACACGTTCTGGCGGATGGGCACGCAGGGCTTCTTCGTGGCGGGCGTCGTGTGCTACATGATCAGCCTCGTGGTCTGGATCATGGGCCTTTCACGCGTGCCCGTCTCCGTGGCGTACCCGATGCTCTCGCTCGGCTACATCATCAACGCCGTGGCGGCGCATTATCTCTTCGGTGAGGCCGTGTCCGTCACCCGTTGGCTTGGCATCGGCTTCATCGTGCTGGGGGTATGGCTCGTGGCGCGCACCTGATGCCGCCCGCCTTGGCGCCACCGGCGTACCTGCCTTTCGCCCGCCCGACGCTCGACGAGCCCACCGTGGCCGACGTCGGCACCGTGCTGCGCTCCGGCTGGCTGACGAGCGGCCCCAAGGTGAAGGCCTTCGAGGCCGCGCTCTCTTTGCATGTCGGTGGCCGCTTGGTGCGCGTCGTGTCATCCGCCACCGCCGCGCTCGAACTCGCGCTGAACGTGGCGGGCATCGGCCCGGGCGACGAAGTGATCACGCCGGCGATGACGTTCTTCGCTGCGCCCAACATGATCGTCAAGGTCGGCGCCACACCGGTGTTCGTCGACGTCGATCCCGGCACGCGCAACCTCGACCTCGATGCCGTGGCGGCGCGCATCACGCATCGCACGCGAGCCATCATGCCCACGCACTTCGCCGGCCTGCCGTGCGACATGGACGCGTTGTACGTATTGGCAAAGGAGCACAAGCTGCGCGTGATCGAGGATGCGGCGCTGGCCATCGGTTCGTCGTGGCGCGGCCGTCCGATCGGCAGTTTCGGCGACCTGGTGGTCTTCAGCTTCCATCCGAACAAGAACATGACGACCATCGAAGGTGGTGCGCTCGTCGTCAACGATGCGCGCGAGGCGGCCGAACTGGAGGTGCTGCGATTCCACGGCATCCGTCGGCTGCCGGACGGCACGCGCGACGTCACGGTCGCCGGGGGCAAGTTCAACCTGCCGGACGTCAACGCCGCAGTGGGCCTGCGCCAGCTCGAGCAGTTGCCCGCATTCAATGCACGGCGGCGCGTGCTGGTGGCGCGCTACTTTGCCAACTTCCGTACCGATCCCGCCTGCGAGCTGCCGCACTTAGGCTATGCCGGCGACGAAACCGGCCACAGCTGGAACATGTTCGCGCCGTTGCTGCCGCTCGACGCGATCACGCTCACCCGGCAGGCGTTCCGCGACGCGATGGAAGCCCGCGGCATCGGTACTGGCGTGTCGTATGAAGCGGCGCACCTCGCGTCGGCTTTCCGGCGCTTCGGCTATCATCGCGGCGACCTGCCGCACACCGAGCATATTGCCGAGCGCACCTTGACGCTGCCGCTTTTCCCGACGATGACCGACGCCGACGTCGATCGTGTCTGCGCCGCCTGCGCCGACATTCTGGCCGCGCACCGGCGGTAGCCTCCGCGATGGCCACGCCCGAACTCTCCGTCGTCATCCCCGTCTATGACGAGGCAGAGGGCTTGGCCGCGCTGTTCGCGCGGCTATACCCGGCGCTGGATGCGTTGCAAGTGCCGTATGAGGTGATCTTCATCAATGACGGTAGCCGAGACCGTTCGGCCGCGATGCTGAAGGACCAGTATGCCGCGCGCCCGGATGTCACGCGCGTCGTGCTCTTCAATGCCAACTACGGCCAGCACACGGCCATCATCGCCGGCTTCGAGCGCGTGCGTGGCCAGCGCATCGTCACCCTCGACGCCGACCTGCAGAATCCGCCGGAGGAAATCGGCGGCCTGCTGAAGGCGATGGATGCGGGCCATGACTACGTGGGCGGCGTGCGCCGCACGCGCGAGGACGCGTGGTGGCGCCGCGTCGCATCGCGCGCGATGAACCGGCTGCGCGAGTGCATCACGCACATCAAGATGACGGACCAGGGGTGCATGCTGCGCGCCTACAGCCGCGGCATCGTCGAGGCGGTGGCGGCCAGCCGCGAGGTCAGCGTGTACATCCCGGCGCTGGCCTATACGTACGCGCACAATCCCGTCGAAGTTGAAGTCGCCCACGAGGAACGTACGGCCGGCGAATCGAAGTATTCGCTCTACCAGCTGATCCGCCTCAACTTCGACCTCGTCACCGGCTTCTCGCTGGTGCCGTTGCAGCTCTTCTCGCTGTTCGGGATGTTCGTGGCCGCGATGTCCGTGCTGATGTACGCGGTGGTGATGATCCAGCGGGTGCTGGCGGGCGATTTCATTGGCGGCATCTCTGCGCTGTGGGATCGCGACATCCTGCAGTTCTTCCTGACCGGCGTCGTGCTGTTCGGACTGGGGCTCGTCGGCGAGTACGTCGGTCGCATCCACCAGCAGGTCCGTGAGCGGCCGCGCTACACGATCCAGGCGATCCTCGAAGCGAAGGCCGACGATGCGCTATCCATCGTGACCACGCCCGCCGCTCCGGGCGTCCGCCGCGGCTGAAACAGCCCATGGCAGGTACCCGCGCGATTGTCTTTGCGTACTCCAACGTGGGCGCGCGCTGCCTGCGCGTGCTGCGTGCGCACCGCGTGGACATTCCGCTGGTGGTGACGCATGCTGACAATCCAGAAGAGACGCTGTGGTTCGAGCGCGTGGCCGATGTCGCCACCGAGTCCGGTCTCGCGGTCACGATGCCGCGTGACCCCAACACGCCCGAGTTCATTGCCCGGATGGCCGCGCTGAAGCCCGATTTCATCTTCAGCTTCTACTACCGGCTCATGCTGTCGCCGGCGCTTCTGGCGCTGGCACCGCGCGGCGCATTCAACATGCATGGCTCGCTGCTGCCGAAATTTCGCGGCCGCTCGCCGGTCAACTGGGCGGTACTGCATGGCGCGCGCGAGACCGGCGCCACGCTGCATGTGATGGCGGCCAAACCCGATGCCGGCGACATCGTCGCGCAGACCGCAGTGCCCATCCTGCCCGACGACACGGCGCGCGAAGTCTTCGACAAGGTCTGCGTTGCCGCGGAGTTGACACTCGATCGCGTGCTGCCCGCATTGCTGGCCGGCACCGCGCCACGGACGCTGATGGACCTTGCCGCCGGCAGCTACTTCGGCGCGCGCAAGCCCGAGGACGGCCGCATCGACTGGTCGCAGGACGCGCAGCAGATCCATAACCTGGTCCGCGCCGTGGCGCCGCCCTACCCCGGCGCCACCACGACCATCGCCGGCCGGCCCGCGCGCGTGCTGAAGACGCGCGTCGTCGAAGCCGCCGGCCCGGCTGCCGAACCACGCCTCACCGTGCGCGAGGGCGCGATTTTCGCGCAATGCGGTGGGGGTGGCGTGCTGCGCATCGCAACGCTGGAATTGGACGGTGCACCCGTGACGCCTGCCGCCGCAACACACGCCCTGGGTGGCCTCGTCCATCCGCTGGAGGTGGGTTGATGGAGGACGGCGAGCGCTACGCCGCGCTGGGCAAGCTCGCCAGCGCCGGCATCGAGAAGAACCGGCTGGAGGCCCTGACCGACGGCATCCTTGCCGTCGCGATGACGATCCTGGTGCTCGACGTCAAGCTCGAGGCCAGCGACGCGATCGTCACCGACGAGCATCTGGTCCGCCACCTGCTGAGTGTCGAGCGCACCTTCAGCGTGTACCTCGTGAGCTTCGTGGTGCTCGCGATGTTCTGGGTCTCGCACACGCTGCAGTTCCACTACGTGAAGCGCGTGGACCGCCGGATGCTGTGGATCAGCCTCGTCTTCATGCTGCTGGTGACGCTGGTGCCGTTCACGACCAACGTGCTCATTTCCTACGAGACGCTGCTGCTGCCGGTGCTTCTGTACGGGATCAACCTGACGCTGCTGGCGGCCACGTTGATCGCCAACGTCAACTACCTGGCGCGGCATCCGAACCTCGCCACCGCGGAGTTCACGCCCACCGTGTCGGCCTACATCCACCGCCGGCTGGCGATCGTGGCGCTGATCCCGGTATTGGCGATTGCCATGGCATTCTTCAGCACCCGGGTCTCGCTCTACATGTACTTCCTGATGCTCCTCGTGCATGTCCTCCCGCGCGAGATCGACAATCGCCTGCCCCGCTGGTTGCGCAAGGATGGATCGTAAGCGTAGGAGTGGCGGGGTGTGGCGGGGTGTGGCGGGGTGTGGCGGGGTGTGGCGGGGTGTAGGCGAGGCTTCAGCCTCGCAGGTTCTTCGCCACATTGATCCTGCGAGGCTGAAGCCTCGCCTACGCCTCGCCTACGCCTCGCCTACGCCTCGCCTACAGACGCTCGAACGAGTACCGGATTTCATGCCACGCACTCCAGCTACCGCAATGCAACTAAAATAGCGGGCTACCTGGCGAGCCCCGTCCATGAAACGTGTCCTGATCCTCGGCGTCAACGGCTTTATCGGCCACCATCTGTCCAAGAAGATCCTCGCGGACACGGATTGGCACATCCATGGCATGGACATGCAGTCCGACCGGCTGGGCGACGTGCTGGGTGATCCGCGCTTTCACTTCTTCGAAGGCGACATCACGATCAATCGCGAGTGGATCGAATACCACATCAAGAAGTGCGACGTAATCCTGCCGCTGGTGGCCATCGCCACGCCGGCCACGTATGTGAAGGAGCCGTTGCGCGTCTTCGAACTCGACTTCGAGGCCAACCTGCCCATCGTCCGCGCGTGCGTGCGTTACGGCAAGCGCATCGTGTTTCCGTCCACGTCCGAGGTCTACGGCATGTCGCGCGATGCCGAGTTCGATCCGGAAGCCTCCGAGCTGGTGTTGGGGCCCATCAACAAGCCGCGCTGGATCTACGCGTGCGCCAAGCAGCTGATGGATCGCGTGATCCACGCCTACGGCATGCAGGAGGGGCTCGACTACACGCTGTTCCGCCCCTTCAACTGGATCGGCGCCGGCCTCGACTCGATCAACACGGCCAAGGAGGGCAGCTCGCGCGTGATCACCCAGTTCCTCGGGCATATCGTGCGCGGCGAACCCATCAAGCTGGTCGATGGCGGCACGCAGAAGCGTGCCTTCACCTACATCGATGACGGCATCAACGCCCTGGTCAAGATCATCGACAACAAGGACGGCATCGCGTCCGGCAAGATCTACAACATCGGCAATCCGGCCAACAACTGGTCGGTGCGCGAGCTGGCCGAGAAGATGCTGGCCATGGCGAAGACCTATCCCGAGTACGCCGAGAACGCAGCCAAGGTGAAGCTGATCGACACCACGGCGGAGTCCTACTACGGCCGTGGCTACCAGGATGTACAGAACCGCGTGCCCAAGATCGCCAATACGTGTGCCGATCTCGACTGGAAGCCGGTGGTCGCGATGGACGACGCGCTGGCGCGCATCCTCGAGTCCTATCGCGCGCAGGTGGCCGAAGCCCGCCGGCTGGTTGATTAGGAAATGCGTCTCGCCCTCAAGATCGACGTCGACACGCTGCGTGGCACCCGCGAAGGCGTCCCCCGCCTGGTGGAATTGCTGCGCAAGCACGGCGTCACCGCTACGTTCCTGTTCTCGCTTGGCCCCGACCACACCGGCCGCGCAATCAAGCGCGTGTTCCGCGCCGGGTTTCTGGGCAAGGTGCGCCGCACGTCCGTCGTGAAGCACTACGGAGTGAAGACGCTGCTCTACGGCACCGTGCTGCCGGGCCCGGATATCGGCCGCCGCGCCGCGGACGTGCTGCAGGGTGTACGCGATGCCGGTCACGAGACAGGCGTGCATTGCTGGGACCACATCCGCTGGCAGGACGGCGTTGCGCAGGCCGATGCGCAATGGACGCTCGACGAAATGCGCCGCGCGTGCGAACGCTACACGGACATCCTGCGCGAGCCCCCGCGGACGCACGGCGCCGCCGGCTGGCAGATGAATGTGCATGCCATGCGCTTCACGCAGCGGCTGGGCTTCGACTACTGCTCCGACGGTCGCGGCACGCATCCGTACCTGCCGGTGTGGAACGCGGAGCTGGTCCGCTGTCCCCAGCTGCCCACCACGCTGCCCACGCTGGATGAAATGATCGGCCTCGATGGCGTCACCGAGGAAAACGTCGCGGCGCATCTCCTCGAACGCACGCAGGATTCCGGTACCGGCGACCACGTGTTCACGCTGCACGCGGAGTTGGAGGGCATGCGGCTCGCCCCGGCCTTCGAGCAACTGCTGTTCGGCTGGAAGGCGCAGGGCTGGACGCTCGGCCCCACGCGCGCGATGTTCGAGGCCGTGGAGCCGATGGCGTTGCCGCGCTGCGAAACGGGTCCGGGGACCATCGCCGGCCGCAGCGGGACGCTGCTGGTCCAGGGGCCCGAGTTCCTGGGCGAAGTCACGCTCAACTGACACCATCCAACCTATGCCTCACGCAGGAGTCACCATGCTCGGCAAGAAAGTGCCCCAGTTCGAAGCTCCCGCCACCGGCGCACCGTTCAAGCTCGCGGATCACGAGGGTACCGTCGTCGTGCTCTATTTCTACCCGAAGGACAACACGCCCGGCTGCACTACGCAGGGCGCGCAGTTCCGCGACAACTATCCCAAATTCCTGAAGGCCGGCGCCGTCGTCTACGGCGTCTCGCGCGACTCGATGAAGTCGCACGACAACTTCAAGGCCAAGTTCGACTTCCCGTTCGACCTGATCGTCGATGCCGACGAAAAACTGTGCACGATGTTCGACGTCATAAAAATGAAGAACATGTACGGCAAGCAGGTCCGCGGCATCGAGCGCAGCACCTTCGTCATCGACGGCACCGGCAAGCTGGTGAAGGAATGGCGCGGCGTGAAGGTGCCCGGCCACGTCGGCGAAGTATTGGCCTTCGTGAAGTCACTGTAGCGGGCATGGCGCGGAAGGGGCCTCCCCGCGCTGTCCGGTTTCCACCACAAGGGGTGGCACCGCCGGTCCGGCCGGACTACTAGGGCTTGTGCCCGGCGGTTTTCAGGGGCAGGATAGGAGGGAGTCAAACGCTGTCCGTCCCACCGTTTAGGAGGCCCATGGTCGAACGCAAGCTGCGCCCCGCTCCATCCACGCTGCAACTGCTGCCCTCCCGCAAGCCGGCCAAGTCCGGCCCTGCGACCGCGACGAAACTCTTCGTCCTCGATACCAACGTCCTGATGCACGATCCGACGAGCCTGTTCCGGTTCGAGGAGCACGACATCTACCTGCCCATCCTCACGCTCGAGGAACTGGACAACAACAAGAAAGGCATGACCGAAGTGGCCCGCAACGCGCGCCAGGTCAGCCGCTTCCTCGACGATCTCGTCACCGCGCATGGTGAAACCACCGAAGGCATCGCCAAGGGCATCCCGCTCGCGGAAAAATCCAATGGCGCCGCCACGGGGCGGCTGTTCCTCCAGACCGAGAACATCGCCACGGCGCTGCCCGCGTCGCTGGCGGGCGGCAAGGCCGACAACCAGATCATCGCCGTCGTGATGCATCTGGCACACAGCCATCCCAAGCGCAACGTGATCCTGGTGTCGAAGGACATCAACATGCGGATCAAGGCGCGCGCGCTGGGCATGGCCGCCGAGGATTACTTCAACGACAAGGTGCTGGAGGACACGGAGCTCCTCTACTCCGGCACGCGCGAACTGCCCGCTGATTTCTGGGACAAGCACGGCAAGGGCATGGAGTCGTGGCAGCAGGGTGGGCACACCTACTACCGCCTCACCGGTCCGCTGATCCCGTCGCTGCTGCAGAACGAATTCCTGTACCGCGAGAAGAAGGACGAGGCGCCGTTCTACGCCATCGTCAAGGAAGTGACCGGCAAGACGGCGCTGCTTTCCACGCTGAA
>Ga0335394_10003161_pt1 | contig 18653 bp, 12 predicted proteins | sample MAT03_FD_205741 | JGI IMG/M metagenome (GOLD analysis project Ga0335394, IMG submission 205741) | Freshwater microbial communities from Lake Fryxell liftoff mats and glacier meltwater in Antarctica - MAT-03 (spades assembly) (version 2) ... | reverse complement strand
AGAAGCACCTGTCCCGCCGCACGATGCTGAAGGGTGTCGGCGTCACCGTCGCCCTGCCGTTTCTCGAGGCCATGCTGCCAGCGCGCACGGCCTACGCCAAGACCGCGGCGGCCGGCAAAGTACGCTTTGCCGCGCTCGAGATGGTGCACGGCTCGGCCGGCGCCACGGTCGTGGGCACGCAGAAGCACCTGTGGTCACCCGCGGCCACAGGCAAGGCGTTCGACTTGAGCGGCACGAGCATGCGCGCGCTCGAGCCGTATCGCGACTACCTTACCGTCGTCAGCAACACCGACGTGCGCAACGCCGAGGCGTTCGAGCTGCCGGAAATCGGCGGCGATCACTTCCGCTCGAGCGCCGTATTCCTCACCCAGGCCCATCCCCGGCAGACACAGGGGTCGGACGTGCGTGCCGGCACCTCGATCGACCAGCACTACGCGCAGAAGTTCGGGCAGGACACGCCCATCCCGTCAATGCAACTGTGCATCGAGAACGTGGACCAGGCCGGAGGCTGTTCCTACGGTTACTCGTGCGTCTACACCGACACCATCAGCTGGGGCGCGGCCGACGAGCCGCTGCCGATGGTGCGCGATCCGCGCGTGGCCTTCGACCAGTTGTTCGGCGTGGGCGCCACGGCCGAAGAGCGCTCGAAGCGCCGGCGCGAAGACAAGAGCATCCTCGACTGGGTCACCAGTGAAATCGGGCGCTTGCAGCGCACGCTCGGCCCGGTCGACCGCGCGCGCCTCAGCGACTACCTCGACGACGTGCGCGAAATCGAACGGCGCATTCAGAAGGTCGAGACCTTCAACAGCAGCGGCGAACAGCGGGCCCTGCCGGGCGCCCCGATTGGCGTGCCCGACTCGTTCTCGGAGCACGTCAAGCTGATGTTCGACCTGCAGGCCGTGGCCTTCGCCAGCGACATCACGCGCGTGTTCTCGTTTAAGATGGGCCGCGATGCCTCGGGCCGCGTCTATCCGGAAAGCGGCGTCAGCACGGGCTTCCACCCGGCCTCGCACCACCAGGGCCGCGAGGACCGGGTCACCGAGTTTGCGAAGATCAACGCCTACCACGTGGGTCTCATTCCGTATTTCCTCGAGAAGCTGCGGCAGACACCGGAAGGCGACGGCAACCTGCTCGACCAGACGCTCGTGATGTATGGCTCGCCGATGGGCGATTCGAACCTGCACAACCACAAGCGCTGCCCGCTGTTCCTGGCGGGTCACGCCGGCGGACAGCTCAAGGGCAACCTGCACATCAAGGCGGCCGACGGCACGCCGATGGCGAACGCCATGCTGTCGGTGGGGCAGATCCTGGGCCTCGACCTGCCGACCTTCGGCGACAGCACCGCGGCGATGGACCTGAACGCGGCGGCGAGCACGACGGCGGCGCGGTAGCGCTTCCCAAGACGGAGTCTGATGAGATGATGCGACGACTCGTGGGAACGGGCGCCAGCGCGGGCCTCGTGCTCGGCCTGGTGGCGATGCTGAGCGCAGCGGCGGCGACGCCGGTGGCCGATGCCGTGATGGCCGGTGACGTGGCCGCGGTGCGCGCCATGTTGAAGAGCGGTGCCGACGTGAACGGCGCGCAGGGCGACGGCATGACCGCGCTGCATTGGGCGGCCATGAAGGGGCAGAGCGAGATGGCGCAGATGCTCGTCTACGCCGGCGCCAATCATGCGGCCACCACGCGCCTGGGCGCGTACACGCCGCTGCACCTGGCCGCCAAGTCGGGCAGCGCCGCGGTGGTCGACCTGCTGGTCACGGCGGGCGCGAACGTGAAGGCGGTGTCGACCACCGGGGCCACGACGCTGATGATGGCGGCCGAATCAGGCGTGCTGGCGGCGGCGGAGCGGCTCGTGGCGGCTGGGGCCGACCTGAACGCGGTGGAATCGGCGAAGGGGCAGTCGGCGTTGATGTTCGCGGCAGCCTTCGATCGCACCGCCGTCGTGACGTTCCTGCTCGCGAAGGGAGCGGATTCGGCTCTGGCGACTACGGTGGTGGATCTGGCCAAGTTCACCGATCCGAGCGCCGAGCAGTTCGAGCGCAGGGCGAGTGCGGCGGCAGGGCCGTCGCGCGCCGTGCAGATTTCCGGGTTGTCGCGGCAGTTTCGTTACAACGAGCTCATCGGCACGCAGGGCGGTCTCACGGCGCTGCTGTTTGCCACACGCGAGGGCTACGCGGATACCGCAATGGCGCTCCTGGCCGGCGGCGCGACGCTCAACCAGGTGAATCCGGGCGACCACACGAGTCCGCTCCTGATGGCCGTGATCAACGGCCACTTCGACCTGGCGATGCGCTTCCTCGAGCAGGATGCCGACGTGTCACTGGCGGCCGTGAACGGCGCGGCGCCGCTCTATGCCACGCTGAATCATCGCTGGGCGCCCAAGTCGCAGTATCCCAATCCCAAGGGCTACCTGCAGCAGACGACCTCGTACCTGCAACTGATGCAGGCGCTGCTCGAGCGGGGCGCCGACCCCAACGCGCGCATCCGCAAGAAGGTCTGGTACCAGGCGTTCAACTCCGACTTCGCCGGCGTCGACGAGATGGGCGCCACGCCCTTCTGGCGCGCCGCCTATGCCAGCGACGTGGACGCCATGCGGCTGCTCGTGACCTACGGCGCCGACCCGCACATCCCCACGGTGAAGCCGGCCGGCCGGCCGTTCACGGGCGACGGCATCCGGGTGACCACCGACGTGTCGGCGATGGCGCCGGTGCCGGTGGGTGGCCCCGCGGTGCCGCCGCTGCTGGCGGCGTCGGGCGTGGGCTACGGCGAGGGCTTTGCCGCCAACTCGCATCGCTACGCTGAGACCGGGTTCCTGCCCGCGATCACGTATCTGGTCGAGGAAATCGGGGCCGACGTGAACGCCGTGGATCACGAAGGCAATACCCCTCTGCACCTGGCTGCCTCGCGTGGCGACAACGCGGCGATCGAGTACCTGGTGTCGAAGGGCGCGGTGGTCACGGCGCTGAATCGCGAAGGCCAGACCACGGTGGACATGGCCAACGGCCCGGTGCAGCGCACGCAGCCCTATCCCGACACGATTGCGCTGCTCGAGAAGCTGGGCGCGGTGAACAACCGCCAGTGCGTGTCGTGTTGACGCGCCGGGCGCCCTACGCCCCTGGCGCAGCGCGCCTAGCCGTCGCCTAGCCCTAGCCTAGCCCGCCGGCCCGAGGCTCAGGGCAGCACGAGCGTGGCGCCGGCAATGCCCTGTTCCCCGCAGGTCGTGTAGAACAGGATCGTGCGGTCGCCGTCGTCGAGCACGAAGGGGTCGCGGATCTGGCGCACCGGCACGTCGACGTCTCCCGCGGCTGAGGCCGCCGTCGGCAGGCCGACGCATTCGTAGGCGGTGCCTGGTCGCAGCACGTCGACCGGCGCGCTGGCCCGCCACGACCTCCAGTCGCCGGACAGTTCGATGGTCGACATCAGCACGCGTTCGGGCGCGTCGCCAATGGCCGTGAAGAAGACCTGCAGCCGTTCGCCGCGTCGTATCAGGGCGACGTGGCGCACGCGGCTGGCGTAACTGCCGTCGCGAAACGCGAGCGGCCCGAGTTCGAAGGTGGCGCGCGGGTCGGTGGCACGAGACACCTGGCCGAGCCGCGACACGCCGTAGAGCTGGCCTCGGTACGGGAAGACGCGAAGGTAGGACGTCTTGGTGATCGCCGGCCGTACCGAGAAGTGCAGGCCATCAGCCGACTCGGCCGACTGGGTGAACTGCCCGTAGCCGCGCTCGCGCGCCCACGCGCGCGCCGCAGCGGGCTCGTTCGGCCAGCGCTCGCCGTTGGTCCACCACCCGTGGTACCACATCACGATCCGCCGGGCGGCCGGATCGATCAGGATCTCGGGCGATGCGATGTGGGTGTAGAAATCGGCGCGCGTCTCGGGCGGATCGGGCTGCGGGCGGAAGAACGCCGTGTTGCGCACGTGCAGCACGCCTGGCTCGTGGATCGTCCACGGCCCCGTGAGCGCATCGGCATAGGCCAGGCGGATGAAGTCGCCCATGTGGTTTGCGAAGTACATGTAGTAGCGGCCCAGGGGGCGGTCCACCCAGTCGGGCACGCGAATGACGGTCGGGCCGTTGACATTGCCACCGAGTGAGGCCGACGAGTTGACGGTGAGGAGTGGATTCTGCGTGAACCGCGCCGCGCCCACCGCCGGTGCCGGTTGCGCGAGCGCAGCCGCGGGCGACACGAGCATCAAGAACGCCAGCAGCAGGGACGTCATCACACCGCGTCGAAGTCCAGATTCCTGGTGACACGCGTGCCGCTGGTGCGCAGCTCGTCGAGATAGCGGGCCACGCGCGTGGCGCACTCTGCCCGGTCGTGATTGTCGAGCGTGAGGTTGAGCAGGTCGACGTACCACGGCGCCTTCGCCGGCGTGGTCACGAGCGCCTCCACGAGGTCGCGCGCGATCGGCAGCGTGGTGCCCTTGGAGTCGTCGTGCACGTCGCGGGTGCCGGCGGCGAGCAGCTTGGCGTATTCCTCTTCCAGCAGCCGCGCGAACAGCGCCGGCGTGAGCGTGTCACCAGCGCGCACGCCAGACGCGTCGTCGCCCTCGCTGAACGGCGCCTGCTTGTGCAGCCATTCCCACAGGATGCTCACGCGGATTTCTCCCGTGGCCATATCTTCCATCAGATAGAGCACGTCGTCGTTGCCGAAGAAATCGGCGGGCTTGAGCGCCGCGGCCTGCATGCCCTGGCCGAACGCGTTGCCGTACTGGATGGCGACGCTGATCAGATCGCGGGCGCCCCGCACGGTGCGCGGCGCTCTCTCGAGGGCGCGCAGGCTGACGTCGTCGTCGGCGGTGTAGGTGAGCGCGGGGAAGGTGCGTCCACGCTGGTTGGCCTCGCCGGCTGCCTCCCACACCGGCCGCACGATGTGCACCATCTTCCAGTGCGCCACCCACTTGCCGCTGGCGCCAGCCGCGCGTTCGCGTTCCGCGCCGGCCACCGCGCGGGCCATGCTGGCAGACACGCCGGCGGTCGAGCCCACGGGAATGTTGGGTTCCATGCCGCCCTGCCAGAGCGCGCACTGGCCGTTCGTGTCGGGCGTGTTCACGGCGCGGCGTACCCGGTCTTCGTAGGCGCGCATGTAGCCGTAGGTCATGGTGATGGCGTCGATGTTCGGATTGTGGAACGTGCGGTCCCACGCCACCGCGTCCGACACGCTGTTGATGTAGTCCCAGCGTCCGGTGTTGAAGCCGGCGAAGTGCGTGCCGAGGGCCGCGCGAATCTCCATGAGCTGGTAGCACGCCTCGAGCTGCTCCACGAGCACGTAGGTCTTGATCGAGCCCACGGCGATGCCCAGGAACTGCTCGAGCGCCGTCAGGAGGTCGTGCCAGAGGGCGGCTTCCTCAGCCGTCTGGATCTTGGGCAGGTAGAGCACCACCGGACGCCCGAGAGCCACCAGGTGGGGGCGGCAGTTGGTCACGTAGAGGGCAAGGTCGACGATCGAGGCCGAGAAGCCCGTGCCGTCCGCCCACCGCACGTGACGGTCGTCGAGGTGCAGGCCGCGCGCGCGGAAGATCGGCAGGGTGGCATCGAGCTGTGTTCGCCAGTTGGCCACGATCTGGCGGCTGAAGAATGCAGCCGACCAGGTGTTCATCTCGTCGGCCACCTGCGCCGCCACGTCGAGAAACACCTGCGCGCGCGACAACGCCAGACGCAGATTGCGCTGGTTGTCGAGCGACATGGTGGAGACCTGCCCCAGCGCGTCTTCGCCGTCGAACATCCAGCCGTCGGCACCCGACAGCAGCGCGTAGGCCACGTTGCGCAGGCTGCGCTCGAGCGGCGTGCCGGGCCGCGCGGCCGGACCGGTGCCCTGGATCCACTGGCAGTCGAGATCGGGCGGCAGCGTGCCGCCGTCGAACTGCCCGCTACGCGCGTCGCGCACGCGAAGGTTGGTGCGGCCGATGAGCGCATCGGGATCCAGGAAGCCGATGTGCTCGCGCGCCCCGGCCCGGGCTGTTCGCCGCGCCATGCGTGCCCGCATCAGCGCCTGTCGGTCGCGGTCGAACGGTGCCAGCACCTCCAGCGCGGAGAGCGCCGTGGGCGTGAACACGTCGACGTAGCGGGTGGAAAGCGTGCTGCGGATCTCGAGGGGACCGGCCGGCTGATGCGTGACAGCGGTGGGCTTCATGGCGCCGGCAGTGTACCGCACTCGCGGATCAGTTCGAGGATCCGTGGAGGATCCGCCGTGGAGGATCCGCCGTGGAGGATCCGCCGTTGACGCAGGCCGCGCGCGGGTATACAACAACAGCCTATGTACACGATGCGCATCCTGGCTGTCGCCGCACTGGTAACTACGTGCGGGCCGCAGGCCCACGCACAGACGCCGGTGGCCGCTCCGGCGGAGGGACAGATCAAGGGCCAGGCGCCCGATCGCGGACGTCCCACCAAGCACGACGACGAGCAGCCCCTGCTCGACTTCGACAGCTACTTCCTCGGCGCGCCGTGGACCTTCGAATGGGACGTGCCGGAAGGTCCGCTCGGCCAGGCCGGCCGCATCACCGGCACCACCACCTACAAGGCGCTCGGCGGCAAGTACTACGAGGCCACGACGCAGGCCGAGGGGCCCGACGGCACGTTCACGGTGAAGGAAGTGATCGGCTACCACAAGGACTACAAGGCGCTCTCGCGTCATGTGGTCGACAGCCGGGGTTATGCCTTCGACCAGATCGCGCACGTGGGCGCCGACCTGGGCGGCTTCTACAACATCCTCTTCGAGAGCGCGCCGTTCACGGCCGGTGGGCACACGGTGCGCATCCGCCACACGATCCGCCTGAACTCGCCGCTGGCCTATCGCATCGCCACGTCGGTGTCGGTGGATGCCGGCCCGTTTGTGAACTACGGCAATCCGTGGTGGCGCAAGCAGGCGCCCGGCCCGCCGGGCCAGTAGCCGCCCCGCGATTCAGATTCAACGACTCTTCGGTTCCAACCAGACGGGTTTCCAACGAAAACTGTGGAGGACGGCATGCGACGCGTGGTGATTGGTGTGGTGGCGGTGGCGATAACGGCGTGGGCCGGCTCGGCGGGCGTGCGGGCGCAAGGTGACGGTGGCTACAAGCTCGTGCCCAACTGGCCCACGCTGCCGGCGGGCATGTGGTTCGGGCTCAAGGACGCGCCCCCGCCTCCAGCCGAGCGCGACGCGCTGGCGGCCGCGCGCCGCGCCCGCGGCCAGATGGGGGGCGGCGGTGCCGCGCCGACCACTCAGCCAGGCATCTCGGGCCTGGCCATCGACCAGCACGACAAGATCTACGTGTTCAATCGCGGCCCCAAGCCGGTGATGGTGTTCGACACTGCCGGCACACTCGTGATGTCGGGCGGCGACCTCGAATACAACGGCAAGACGATCAACAAGGACTGGGAACACTCGGGCGGCGTGGATTGGGAAGGCAACGTCTACATCATCGAGCGCGATGCGCACCGCATCGTCAAGGTCACGCCGAAGATGGACCGCTTCCTGATGCAGATCGGCACCACGATGGAGAAGGGCAACGACGCCACTCATCTGGACCTGCCCTCGGGCATCGCCATCCTGAAGAACGGCAACATCGTGGTGACCGACGGTTACGGCAACAACCGCGTGATTCTCTACGACAAGGCCGGCAAGTTCATCAAGCAGGTGGGCAAGGGCGCCGGCGGCCCGGCCGACAAGGGCACCGGCCCTGGCGAATGGGTGCTGCCGCACAAGATCGCCGTGGACGCGCAGGAGAATCTCTACATCATCGACCGCGAGAACAAGCGCCTGCAGGTGTTCGACAAGAACCTGAACTACCAGCGCGAGATCAAGAACGAGTGGAATCCGTGGGACGTGCACATCTCACGCAAGGGCACCGAGGGCGTGGGCTTCATTGCCGACCACCTGCTGGAGCGGGTCCACAAGTTCTCGCTCAAGGACGGAAAGATTCTGGCCACCTGGGGTTCGCAGGGGCTCGGCCCGAACCAGTTCGACTGGGTGCACGGCATCGTGGTCGACTCGAAGGGCGCGGTCTACGCGGCGGATACCTACGGACAGCGCATCCAGAAGTTCGTGCCGGCGGGCACGTCATTCTAGCGGCGAGGCCCAGGTCGTGGGGCTCGTCCGTACTATGCCGACCGGGCTCGCGGAATAGCAGAACCAGGCCGACCAGGCGCGGACCGGCGCACCGGCGGTAGACTCGCGTGAATGGCGGGTCGCAGCCTGGCGAGGCTGACCTGTCCAATGACGAAATAACCCGCGAGCGTCGCGGGTCATCCGCGGAACCCGCGAATCTGCGGCACGACCGGAAGCGTCAGCCAATCAAGACCTTGCGGGCATCCGACGCCACGGGCTCCAGGACATAGGCCGCGAGCGTTGGCGCGTATCCACCAGAAATCGCCGTTTGGCGTGGGTTTTCGCGATCGCCTTCGCGGCCTAAACCCGATCGCCGGGCGACCTGGACTCCTGCTACAATCCCGGTCGATTCTGCGGGTTGCGGCCGGGAACGGCGATGGTACGAGGCCGGAATTGAGACGCCGCCAACCTGTCTACTAATAGCCGGACCATTTGAGGGGGAATGAGCCCGTGGATGACAGGCGCCTGAGAGTGCTCGCTTCGGGCGGGCTGGCGGTGGGTGCGGTGTTGGGGATGGCAGGAACCTTCGCACCCTCGGCCTCCCTGCGAGGCCTCGCCTGGGGTATCGATGGAGTTGCCCTCGTCATGGCGAGCGCGTTGCTGACCATCTGGTTCTATCGTAGAGGTCAGGATCTCATTGCCTCCGGGTTTCTCGTGTTTGTAGTTGGCGAAGGTATTGTCGTTTCGAGTTCCGCCATGGAGCTGGCCGCCAGCACACCCTCTTTCGGAGCGGGGATCGGCCTCTGGGCGCTCGCCCTCGTCCTCATCAGCGTTCCTCGCGTGTTTCCATCAGTGGTCCGCGCCTTCGGGCTTCTTGCCGCGGTGTTGTTCGCAGTGACTGAAGCGTACCGGGTTCATCGGAGACCGGATTCGTTGAATCAGGCCACCTTGGCCTGGGCATAGTACTGCGCTTCGAACTCCGCCGGCGGGATGTCGCCGATCGGCCCCAGCAAGCGGCGATGGTTGAACCAGTCGACCCACTCCAGCGTGGCGAACTCGACGGCTTCGAGCGATCGCCACGGGCCCTTCCGCTGAATCACCTCCGTTTTGAAGAGCCCGATCACCGACTCGGCGAGGGCATTGTCAAACGCGTCGCCGCAGCTGCCGACGGACGGCGCGATGCCGGCGTCGGCGAGGCGGTCGGTGTAGCGCATCGAGAGATATTGCGATCCGCGATCCGAATGGTGCACCAAGTCGCTGAGGGCGTCATGCCCCCGCGCGTAGATGGCCTGCTCGAGCGCGTCGAGCACAAAGTCGGTGCGCACCGAGGCCGACACGCGCCAGCCCACGATGCGTCGCGCGAAGACGTCGATCACGAAGGCGACGAACACGAAGCCACCCCACGTCGCGACGTAGGTGAAGTCCGACACCCAGAGCTGATTCGGCCGCGTCGCCACGAACTGGCGGTCCACGAGGTCGCGCGGCCGTGCGCCCTCACCCGCGTGCGTGGTGGTGATCCACGCGCGCCCGCGGACGGCGCCTTGCAGGCCCATAGCGCGCATCAAGCGCCCCACGGTGCAGCGCGCGACGCGGAATCCTTCTCGCTTCAACTGGTGCCACACTTTGCGCGGGCCGTAGACGTGATGATTCTCGTCCCACACCCGCTGAATCTCGGGGCGCAGCGTGTCGTCGCGTCGTGCACGCGCCGATCGGCGGGACGGCTCGACCTGCTGCTGCCGATGGCGGTGATACGTCGACGGGGCGATCGGCAATGCTCTGCAGATCGACTCGACCCCGAAGCGATCCCGATGGGCGTCGATGTACGCCACCATCGCGCCTACTTGATCCGGCGGTCGAGTGCCGCCTGGGCGAAAAACGCGGAGGCCGTCTTGAGAATCTCGTTGGTCCGCTTCAGCTCGCGATTCTCGCGCTCCAACGCGGCCAGACGCTCGCGCTCGCTCGTCGTCAGCCCCGGCCGCTGGCCGGTGTCACGCTCCGCCTGGCGCACCCACTTCCGCAGCGTCTCCGCCGTCGTACCGAGCTTCGTCGCCACCGCCTGCAGCGCCGCCCACTCTGACGGGTGCGCCGGCCGCTGCTCCATCACCAGCCGAACGGCGCGCTCACGCACCTCCGGCGAAAACCGACTTGGACGTCCCATAGAACCCATCCTCCCAAGAAATGAGGTCTCCGAGAATCCCGGTACGCTTCACCTGTGTGCAGCCCGGAGTTCGGTGCGATTACAGCCCCCGCGGTGATCGAAGCCGAGGTTCGGCTCGCAAATGGAAAGGGCGAGCGAACGTTGGCGATCTGGATTCAGTCTGCACCAGCCCGCGGTGCTGCCAGGACCTTTGAGGTTCTGCCTGTGGAATTCACGATCACGGACTCGGCCGTCGTTACACTCGAATTCCTACAACCCGATCCAGGGCGCTACTACTCGATCGTTCTTCAGAATCGAAGTCCCGTCGAGGTCGTCGGGCTAGGCGCGGAGTTCTATCTTGTTAAGTAGGAAAACGCAGGTGAGCGGCGGGGATCCGGATCTTTATCTATACGAATGTTCCGACCAACCTTCGAACGCTCAGCGGCGTCGTGCCGCCAGGAGCGTACACGTTCAGTGTCGCTGCAGCCAACGAGTGTGGACCAGTGTCCCGTCGCAGCCAGTGACGGTCGTCGTTCCATAGCGTCGATCCCGCTTGGCCAGACTACGCTGCTGCGCTGGAAGGCACCGGGCATCGACGGCATTCGTCGATCAGGCAGAGAGGTATGTGCGCATGGTGTACCTAGTCGATCGAACGGGCTCAGTGTCGAAGGTCACCGGTCCGATGGGCTACTTCGCCGACAACGCCACGCGGAAGCCGATGAACGCGCGCCGCGCGCCCGGTTCCGCCGCCCCGCGCGCCGAGGCGCGCACGAGCCGCGCCGGATCGTTTACCGCGGCGCGAAGCACATCGTCGCGGTGGCGTTCGACGCCGCGGGCGCCGAGCGACTGTTCGGCAAGCCCACGGTACTGTTCGCAGACGACTACGAATTCGGGGGCGGCGCCAGCATCCCCAACTACGACGTCACATCGGACGGCCGCTTCATCATGATTCGGCGCGGGCCGAACGGCGGCAAGCTGCGCGTCATCCTCAACTGGGCGGAGGAACTGACGCGGGTACTGGCCGCCGGTGGGGTGCAGTAGAGGGGCAGACGACGGTGACTTCCTTTTCAGGCGCCATCAACTGCCGTAGACTGCGACGATGAACCCGCTCGACCGCATCGTCGTCGACCCGGCCGTTCGATTCGGAAAGCCATGCGTGCGAGGGACTCGCATCACGGTAGGTGACGTCCTGGGCTATCTGGCCGCCGGCATGTCGGACGCACAACTCCTGGCTGATTTCCCGCAACTGACGGGGGACGACATCCGAGCGTGTTTCGCGTATGCCGCCGAGCGCGAGCGTCGGACGGCCACGACGCCCGCGGCGTAGCATGCCTCGCCTTCTCTTCGACGAGCAGCTGTCTGAGAGGCTGTGCGAGGCGGTGGCTGACATCTTCCCCGGCGCCCTCCATGTCAGGCGCCTGGGACACCACCGCGCGACGGACGATGTGGTCTGGGCGCTGGCGCGCCAGCACGAGTGCCCCGCCGAAGTTCATTTGGGTCCGGCTCGGAAACTGCACCACGCTCGACGTCGCACAGCTCTTGCGGCTCCGCCGCGACGACATCATCGGCTTCGCCGCGCAGCACGAAGCCACTGTTCTGGAGTTGGGCTGAAGCCGACGGGCTCAGTGTCGAAGGTCACCGGCCCGATGGGCTACTTCGCCGACAACGCCACGCGGAAGCCGATGAAGGCGCGCCGCGCACCGGGTTCCGCCGCGCCGCGCGCCGAGGCCCGCACGAGCCGCGCCGGATCGTTGAACGCGCCACCCCGCATCACCCAGAGCGCGTCGGCCTCGAGTCCACTGCGGTCGTCGGCCTCGTCGTAGGGATAGGGCTGATACGGACTGCGCGTCCACTCCCAGACGTTGCCGGCCATGTCGGTGAGACCGTAGGCGCATTCAGGACACGCGAACTGGCCAGCGGCTACGGGCGCCGTGCTCGCGTAGTTCGCGCGGTCGCGCCGGGGTGTGTCCCCCCACGGATAGCGCCGGTGGTCGCCGCCGCGGGCGGCCTTCTCCCACTGCGCCTCTGTGGGCAGCGTCACGCGCCAGCCGTCGCGCAGGTGTTGCGCGATCTCGGGCGCGGTGCCCGACGACGCTTTCAGCGTGGCCTCGAGCCAGCGGCAGTAGGCGAGCGCGTCGGGCCACGACACGAACGCCACGGGCTGTGCGGCCGACGCGTTGAGGGCGCGGGGATCGGCCTTGGCACCGGTGGCGGTGACGAACGCGCCGAAGGACGCGACCGTCACTTCGGTGCGGCTCAGATAGAAGAGCGGCAGGTCGAGCGTGCCCTCGCCCTGCGCCGCCGACCAGCGTTCGTTGTCGAAGGCCTGCGGGTCACGCGTCGCATCGGCGCCCATCGTCATGGGGCCGGGCCCAATCGCCACGAACTCGGGCCGGAGTTTGGCGGTGGGCTGCGTCTGTGCGGCCAGCGGCGCACCAACCAGGCAGAGGCCAAGCAGGCAGGAGCCGACCAGGTCGGGGCCGCGCGTGACCAGCCGGCCCGCGCCGACCCACGCGCGCCCGATCATCGCGACGCCGATGTCTTCTCGCACGCGAAGGTCCAGCCGTGGCGGCAGGCGCGCGCGTAGAGCTCGGGCTCGGGCGTGTCGGTCAGGTTGAGGCCGCCCTCGCGCACGAGCAGGCGCAGATCGAAGGCGCGCGGGTTGGCGCGGGTCGGGGCCGCCGGATCGAGCAGGTTGACGCAGCCTGCCTGGAACCGCCCCTCGCAGGCGCGCGAGAAGTAGGCGAGCGCGCGGTTGCCATCGGCCGGCACGAGCCGACCCTCGGCGTAGTGCAGGCCCAGTTCGTTGCACGCCCAGCCGGCGTTGTCGGTGCAGTACGAGCCCTCGATGCGCAGCAACCGCGCGCACGCCTGCGGGCGATCGGCCTGGCACGCCTCGACCCAGAAGGGCAGCGCGTCGCCGCGCTGCATGCCATCGGTGCGGCCGGCCAGGGTCACCACCGCGAAGAACGCGATCCACACGGTCATGTGGGCGAGGTTGCGGCGGCCGAGCGGCGGGTCGAGCCCCAGCGTGGTGATGAGCGGCCGGTCGCCGATGCGCGTGACCAGTCGGTCGATCGACGGCACGAGCAGATTGAGGAGCGGTACGCACAGCAGCTTGTCGTAGAAGGTCGGCACGCCGAGCGCCCCGAGCAGCGCGTAGAGGGCGAAGACGCCGAGCCCATAGGCCACCCCGAAGATGACCCGGCCGAGCGGCGAGCGCGGCGAGGTCGACGGGTCGGTCACGAGCAGGTGCAAGCCGAGGAAGACCGCCGACGGAATCTCGGTGTCGACGAAGTAGGGCACGCCGGTGACGGCGCCGTAGAGGGCGCTCACGCCGAAGAGCGTCGCTGCCGCCGACGCGGTCACGTAGGTGGTCGAGAAGAAGTACATCACCACCAGGCCGACCAGGAAGAGCACGAGGTAGATGCGCGGCCCCAGGCCGAAGGTGGTGTTGATCTCTTGCGCCCAGGTCACCGAGGTCGTGCCGGTCGCGATCAGCACCAGCGAGAAGAGCGCCAGGGCGAACGCCGACGGGTTGAAGATGTGCGTGCGGCGCCCCTCGCGTTCCCACTGGAGGAACGCCTTGCCGAGGAAGCCCACCGCGATCAGTAGGAACTGGAACGCGAACCAGTCGTCGCGGAACCACAGGAACAGGTTGGTGCTGAAGACGATCGGAAACGGGCCGAAGCCCATGGCGAAGGGACGCCGGCGCGACCAGGCCAACAGGATGTCGAAGGCGTAGGCGAAGAGCACCTGCGCGAACAGCAGGGGAAAGTAGGGATAGACCGGCGCGAAGTAGTAGCCCCAGTAGCCGTAGACGCTGAGGTGACAACACATCTGGATGTAGTGCTGCGGCCGGGGTGGGGTGCTGACGAAGCCGGGCAGCGCGCCCTTCGCGCGCAGGGCCAGCACCGCCTGCCACACGAGCAGGCCGGCGCCCGCCGCCCAGAACGCCGCGCTCAGCCGGGGGTTGCCCTGCACGCGCGGGAGCAGCGACGCAGCCAGCAGCCCAAGGGTGAAGGCCAGGGGTATCGCCAGCCCGGCCAGCGACCCGGTTCGGACGGCGACGTCGGACGAGTGGGGAGCACGCGGCGCGGGTGTTCGGCGGTTGGGGGCGGGCATGCTTCAGGACAGGTGACCTTCAGCTTGTACACCACCGGTCTCTGGCCTGCAACCGCGCGCGGCGCGAACCCATGCGTGAAGAGCATGCGTGCCACCCGACCACCCGCACGCGCGCGGCGCAGCCATGTCACCTGTTGACATCCACCCTGCGGTGGCAGCATTCTTGGCCCAGCCGCAGGACTATTTTGACGGCGTATTCACGGAGTACAGGTGCCTATGAAGATTGCAGAACGTCGACGCTGGACGTCCCACGCACTGATCGGTGCGGCGGCCGTGATGATCACGCTCGTGGTCGCCAGCCTACCAGGTGGTGCCCAGCAGAAGGGTGATTGGACCTCGATCACCGGCGGCGACACGTCCACGCGCTATTCGCCGGTCGACCAGATCAACGCCGCGAACTTCAACAACCTGAAGCTGGCCTGGGAGTGGAAGGGCGCCGACGTCGCGCCCGGCGTCGAAATCGGCGAGATCAACGCGCGCGGCCTGCCGATTTACGTCGAGGGCATGCTCATCACCGTGTCGGGTCCGCGCCGCACCGTGGTGTCGCTCGACCCGGCCACCGGCAAGACGCTGTGGACGTTCCAGGAACCGACCACGCCGCGTCACGACTACTCGATGCGCTCGAACCACGGCAAGGGCGTGGCGTTCACCAAAATCAACGGCAAGAGCGTCGTCATCGTGACCACGCCTGGCTTCTTCGTGCACGCACTCGATGCTAAGACCGGCAAGCCGATCGAAGGCTGGGGCGAGGCCGTGCCGGTGGCCGGCTTCGGCAAGTCGGGTTCGGTCGACATGCTCAAGGACCTGATTGCCGACTGGCAGCCCTGGAAGCAGACCGAGCAGAAGTACGACGCCACCAAGGGCCTGCCGCTCGAACTGGGCTACATCACCACCTCGTCGCCGCCCATCATCGTGAACGACGTACTGGTCATCGGCAACTCGGCCGAGCAGGGCTACAACCAGACGCGCGTCGAGAACGTGCCTGGCGACATCCTCGGCTACGACGTCAAGACCGGCAAGTTCCTGTGGAAGTTCCACGTCATCCCGCGCCCGGGCGAGTTCGGCCACGACACGTGGGAGAACGACGCGTGGCGCTGGACCGGCGATGTGTCGTCGTGGGCGCCGATGTCGGCTGACCCGGCTCGCGGTCTGGTCTACATCCCGACCAACGGCGCGACCATCGACTACTTCGGCGGCTTCCGTCCGGGCGACAACCTGTTCAGCACGAGCCTGATTGCCCTCGACGTGAAGACCGGAAAACGGGTGTGGCACCAGCAGCTCATCAAACACGACATCTGGAACTACGACCTGCCGACCGCGCCGATCCTGCTCGACGTCAACGTCCTTGGCCGGCGCGTGCCGGGCGTGTTCCAGATCACCAAGCAGTCGTGGGTCTACTCCTACAACCGCCTGACCGGCGAGCCGATCTGGCCGATCGAGATGCGGCCGGCGCCGCAGTCGAAGGTGCCCGGCGAGAAGCTGGCTGCGATGCAGCCCTACGTCACCAAGCCGAAGCCGTACGACTTCCAGGGGCGCAAGGAATCGGACGTCATCGACTACACGCCCGAGGTCAAGAAGCTGGCCCTCGAGCGCGTGCAGAAGCTCGACCTGCTGGCCGACCTCTTCGAGCCGCCGCGCCACCGCGGCAACGCCGAAGGCAAGGGCCCGGCCAACATCTGCCCCGGCGGCAACGGCGGCGCCAACATCACCGGACCACCGGCGGCCGACCCGGTCGCCGGGATCATCTTCGTGACGTCCTACGACGGGTGCTCGCCGACGCTTCTGCAGCCGGCCAGTGAACGGGACAACGACAAGATGACCGGCAAGACGCTGGCCGCATGGGTGCCGCTGCGCGGCGGCAAGCCGCCGGCTCCGCCGATGGAGAACGACCCGCTACGCGGCTTCCCGTCGCTCTTCAAGGGCCCGGTGGGCCGAATCGTCGCCATCGACATGAACACCGGCGAACATCTGTGGATGATTCCCCACGGTGACACGCCGACGCGGGACCAGGACGCGTTCCGCGCCCAGCCGCTCATGCAGGGTGTCACCTTCGACCCCAACGTCGGCCGGCGGGGTCAGGCGGCGATGGCCGCGACCTCGACGCTGCTGCTGGCCACCGGTCAGACCGCCGACAACAAGCCGCATCTGTTCGGCATCGACAAGAAGACGGGCAAGCGCGTGGGCGCGGTCGAAACGCCGCGCGTCGGCGGCTACGGCCTGATGACCTACCTGCACCAGGGCAAGCAGTACGTCGTCATTCCCGTGAGCGGCGGCTACGCGGCGATGGCTCTGCCGTAGCCACAGCGTTCCAGCCGTCTGCAGGCGGACGATTCCGCGGGCCAGGCGTCTCCTCGGGGGACGCCTGGCCCGACTTACGTACGGCCAGTTTGACAAATTGCCCGCCGCGCAGCATTCTTGGCCCGCTATTCACGCTGGTTCTCCCACCGCTTTGCGGGGAGTGTAGGTGCCCATGACATCAAGACAGGCTCGGAACTGGATACCCCACGCGCTACTCGGCTCGGCCGCTATGGCCGTGGCGATGGTTGTCGCTGGTCTCACTGGCGGCGCGCAGCAGAAGGGCGATTGGACGACCATCACCGGTGGTGACACGTCCACGCGCTATGCCGCGCACGACCAGATCAACGCGTCCAACTTCAACACGCTGAAGGTGGCGTGGGAATGGAACGGCGCCGACCTGCCGCCCGGCTTGGAGCTCGGCGAGGTCAACGGCCGCGGCCTGCCGATCTACGTCGACGGCATGCTCATCACGGTGTCGGGCCCCCGGCGCACGGTGGTGTCGCTCGACCCGGCGACCGGTAAGACGCTCTGGTCCTTCCAGGAGCCGCTCACGCCGCGTCACGAGTACTCGATGCGCTCCAACCACGGCAAGGGCGTGGCCTACGCGAAGATCAACGGCAAGAGCGCGGTGCTCGTCACCACCCCCGGGTTCTTCCTGCACGCGCTCGACGCCGCGACCGGCAAGCCGATCGAGAACTGGGGACAGGCGGTGCCCGTCACCGGCTTCCCGAAGACCGGCTCGGTCGACATGCTCAAGGACCTGATTGCCGACTGGGGCCCGTGGCGCCAGGCGGAGCAGAAGTACGACGCGGCCAAAGGTCTGCCGCTCGAGCTCGGCTACATCACCACCTCGTCGCCGCCGATCGTGGTGAACGACGTGCTCGTGGTCGGCAACTCGGCCGAGCAGGGCTACAACCAGACGCGCGTCGAGAACGTGCCCGGCGACATCATGGGCTACGACCTCAAGACCGGCAAGTTCCTCTGGAAGTTCCACGTCATTCCGCGTCCCGGCGAGTTCGGCCACGACACGTGGGAGAACGACGCGTGGCGCTGGACAGGAGACGTGTCGTCGTGGGCGCCGATGTCGGCCGACCCGGCCCGCGGCCTGGTCTACGTGCCCACCAACGGCGCGACCATCGACTACTACGGCGGGTTCCGCCCCGGCGACAACCTGTTCAGCACGAGCATCATCGCGCTCGATGTGAAGACCGGCAAGCGCGTGTGGCATCAGCAGCTCGTCAAGCACGACATCTGGAACTACGACACACCCACCGCCCCGATCCTGATGGACGTCACCGTCGGCGGCCGGCGCATTCCGGGGCTCTTCCAGATCACCAAGCAGTCGTGGGTGTATTCCTACAACCGCCTCACCGGCGAGCCGATCTGGCCGATGGAGATGCGTCCAGCGCCGCAGTCGAAGGTGCCCGGTGAGAAGCTGTCGGCGACGCAGCCCTACGTGACCAAGCCGAAGCCGTTCGACTTCCAGGGCCGGAAGGAATCGGACCTCATCGACTACACGCCCGAGATCAAGCAGCTCGCGCTCGAGCGCGCGAAGAAGGAAGACCTGCTGGCCGAGCTCTTCGAACCGCCGCGTCATCGTGGCAACGCCGAGGGCCGTGGCCCGGCCAACATCTGCCCCGGCGGCGGTGGCGGCGCGAACATCACCGGCCCGCCCGCGGCCGACCCAGCCATGGGCTTCGTCTTCATCGCGACGACCAACGGCTGCTCGCCCACGTTGCTGCAGCCCGCCAAGGAACGCGACAACGAGAAGATGACCGGCAAGACCCTGGCCGACTGGGTGCCCGTGCGCGGCGGCCCCCCGCCGCCGCCGCGGATGGCCAGCGACCCGCTCGCCGGCATTCCCGACGTCTTCAAGGGCCCGCTCGGCAAAGTGGTCGCCATCGACATGAACACCGGCGAACACGCGTGGATGATTCCTCACGGCGACATGGCGCAGAACCAGCAGGACGCCTTCAAGGCGAATCCGCTGCTGAAGGGCGTCACCGTTGACACCAACTGGGGACGTCGCGGCCACCCGGCTCTGGCGGCCACCTCCACGCTGCTGC
>Ga0335394_10003160_pt1 | contig 18656 bp, 17 predicted proteins | sample MAT03_FD_205741 | JGI IMG/M metagenome (GOLD analysis project Ga0335394, IMG submission 205741) | Freshwater microbial communities from Lake Fryxell liftoff mats and glacier meltwater in Antarctica - MAT-03 (spades assembly) (version 2) ... | reverse complement strand
CTCCAGTACCGTTTCCGGCCGCAGGCTCCGTAGGCGTCGGTTAGCCGGCTGCTAGGACCGTGCGGTGAGTTTTCGGGTGGAGGGCCACGGTCCCGAGACTGTCTTGCAACCGCTCTAGCCAGCCCCCGCAGCGGCATCTCGTCACCGCCATAGCCTGTGCTCAGATCGAAGAGATCCGCTTCCTTGAGCACACTCCAGTCGTCCGCCGCCACAAAGCACGGATCGACTCCCCCCACGCTGCGAAAACGTTTGGAGTCCGGCCTTAAGGCCGTCCGAGATCCGACTGTAGTTTTTCCGGACGGACTAAAGTCCGGACTCCAAACTCTGGCGTCCGAGCATCCGCCGGGTTGCGAGTCAGTCTCTCCCACGTGGCCGAGATTTTCCGAGAAGAGACGCCCGGCAGAGCCGTAAGCGCGCGCGATCTGGGCAGCGCTGACGCGCAATCCCGGCCTCGGCGGAGCGAGGCCCTCCATTGAAATTCTTTCGTTACGGGAGGAGGATTATGCCGTGGCAGCCCGCTTGCGCGGGGCCTCTCACAGCGGGGTGCTATTTCGCCACCTTTTACCGGGGTTCACCAGCCATATCATCGTCGTCCTGACGATGAGAGTGCCTGGCATGATCCTCGGCGAGACCTCGCTTTCGTTTCTCAACCTCGGGTTACGACCGCCGATCGTGAGCTGGGGGGTGATATTGCAGGACTGCATGCCGATTCAAAACGTGGCGAATTACCCCTGGCTGCCGATGCCCGTTTGCGAGGCGATTCTGCTGCACCGGAAACTTTCGAAGACGGAGGCGCGTCGGCGGGCGATCGAGAAGCTCAAAAAAGTAGGCGTATCCGCACCGGACCGACGCATCGACCAATATCCGCACGAGATGGTGGGCTGCCTGCGCTCGACTCGCTGGCGCCTGGCCATCGGGTGGCGTGTGTGCGAGCCCGGGAAATCCCCGCCTTGCCCGAACTCTCGAAACCCGTTTAGCGACCGTCGCTTTACCTCGGATGTCGACGGACCGCTCTCCCTCACCCGCTCCGGCCCCGTTGGGGCTCGCCCCGATTCTGAGCGTGCGAGGGCTCTGCAAACATTTCCCGATTCGGGGCAAGGGGATCTTCGCGAGGGCCGTCGAAACGGTTCGGGCGGTGGACGACGTGACCTTCGATCTGAATCCGGGAGAGACCCTGGGTCCGGTGGGGGAGTCGGGATCGGGCAAGACCACGGCGGCCCGTTGTATCCTAAGGGCCATTACGCCAACGGCGGGAGAGGTCCGCTTCCGGAAGCGGGACGGAGCGACGGTCGATCCGGCGACGCTGCCGGAAGGCGCGCTCAAGCCGTTGCGTCCGCACATGCAGACGATCTTTCAGGATCCGTTTTCCTGCCTGAATCCGCAGATGACGGTGGGCGAGATCGTAGCAGAACCGCTTGTGATCCACCGGATGGGCGACCGCGCGGAGCGGGAGGCTCGGGTGGTGGATATCCTCAAGAAAGTAGGACTCAAGGCGGAACACCGCTCGCGTTATCCGCATGCCTTTTCCGGCGGACAGCGACAGCGGATCGGGATTGCGCGCGCCCCGATCATGCGACCGTCCCTGGTGGTGGCGGACGAGGCGGTTTCTGCGTTTGACGTTTCGGTCCAGGCGCGGGTCCTCAACCTCCTCAAGGATCTCCAGGCGGAGTTCAAGCCGACTTACCTCTTCGTGGCCCACAACCTGGATGTCGTTCGGCATTTTTGCGATCGGGTCGCGGTCCTTTTACGCCGGACGTGTGGTCGAACTATCCCCGACCAAGGAAATTTTTTCGGATCCGAAGCATCCTACACGCGCGCATCGCTCTCGGCGGTGCCATGGCCGGATCCCGATGTGAAGATGAAGTTCGACGTTCCTGAGGAGATCGCGGACCCGAGTCGTTTGCCCCGCGGGTGTGCGTTCCATCCCCGGTGCAAGGAGTGTTTCGATCCGTGCAGGACGGTGCGACCGAACCTCGGCACGATTGTGGGCACGCACCGTCAGGTCGCCTGCCATCTGCATCCGATCGAACCGGTGTCAGGGTCCGAACGTCGGGAGAGAGCGCCGGTGGTTCGGGAGCGTGGAGGGTCGGGCCGGACCCGTCCCCGGCGTCCCTGCTCGCCACGCCGAAGAACGATCGTTTTTGAGATGGATATTTTCGGGCATTTCCATCCCGCTTGTCGGCTCTCACCCGAACACTCACTCCCATGCTTGTCCATACCGTCTACTTTTGGCTAAAACCCGAACTCACCGCCGCGCAGCTCGTCGATTTTCGCGCAGGGGTCGATTCCCTCGCAAAGATCGGGTCCGTCTCTGCGTTGTATGTCGGGGTGCCCGCCAAGACCCCTGACCGTCCGATCATCGACAAATCCTACTCGGTCAGTTTGACGCTCATTTGTAAAGATCTCGCGGCCCACGACGAGTATCAGGTGGACCCGATCCATCTGCGTTTCGTGGATTCTTTTAAGACGTTCTGGTCGAAGGTGCAGATTTACGACGCGGAGTAAGCTGACCCCTCGGACAGCCGGCAGATTTCACCGGAGCTCGCAAAGGGAGCGGAGCAAAATACCCGGATCCGACTCCTGACCGCGGATCTCTGACTCCGCTTTCCCCTTCAGACCTCTGCTCCCTTCGTTCCTGCTCCGGTTAAACCCGGCTCGAAGCTTCCGGTTCGGACGCGTTTTGCGACGCCGCTCAACCGGCGATCACGAACGGTGTGAAGATCGCCGCCTGCGAAACGGGGAAGCGGCCCTGGATGTAAACGCCGTCGTCGCGTTGTTCCTCGTGCTGAACGTGGCCGACTTGATGCAGGCGGGCGACCACATCGTAGCGTTCGTGGGGAATCAGCAACGTGGTCGTATTGAGCGTATCGGCGATCGATTCGACGCAGCGGTCGACGAGGTGGTTCAGCCCTTCACCCGAAAGCGCGGAGAGGTGGAGGGCTTCCGGCGAGAGATGACGGGCACGGCCGATCGCCGCGTCGTCGGCCAGGTCGACCTTGTTGAAGACGGTGATCATCTTCTTATCGGCCGCACCGAGTTCCTTGAGCACGGCCAGCGTCGTCTCGCGATGATGCGCGACATTCGGGTTGGCGATGTCGAGCACGTGAATCAGAAAGTCGGCGACGACCACCTCTTCGAGCGTCGCCTTGAATGCCTCGACCAGACCGTGGGGAAGACGACGGATAAAGCCCACGGTGTCGGTGACCAGCAGCTTTTGGTTGCCGTGCAACTGGAGCTGGCGGGTGGTGGGATCGAGGGTGGCGAACAGCTTGTTTTCCGCCAACACGCTCGCTCCGGTCAGAGCGTTGAGTAGGGAGGATTTTCCCGAATTGGTATACCCGACGATGGCGGCGGTTGGGACGGGCACCCGCTGACGGCGGCGGCGTTGCGTACTGCGCTGTTTGCGGACTTCGGCGAGTTCGTCTTTCAGGTGGACGATGCGATCGCGCACGATCCGACGATCCTGCTCCAACTGGGTTTCGCCTTCGCCGCCCATCGAGCCTTTCCCGCGCTGGCGGGACAAATGGGTCCATGCCCGGGTGAGACGGGGGAGGGAATACTCCATCCGGGCCAAGGCGACCTGAAGAACGGCTTCGCGGGTATGGGCGCGGTCGGCGAAAACTTCGAGAATGACCTCCTGGCGATCGATCACGGCGAGGCCGGACAGCTCTTCCCAATTGCGCTGCTGGGCAGGAGAAAGCGCTTCGTCGAAGACGATCACATCGGCTCCGTCGGCTTTGGCGAGGTCGACAATTTCCTGCGCCTTGCCGCTGCCGATCAGCAGGGAAGGGGTGGGAGTGCGCAGATTGACGAGAATGGTCTGAGTGACGGTGAGCTTGAGATTTTCGACCAGCTCCTTGAGTTCGCTCAAGAGTTCGGCCGCTTCGCCGGTCTCCATTTCGGACGTCTGAACGCCAACGAGGAAAGCGCGTTCGAGTTTATTGGAGGCGGGAGTATCGAGGAAATCTGCCATCGGTAGGGAGAAGTGAACTCCACCTTGGGCAAAGCGTCAACTGAAGGTGCGACGTGCCCGACGATTGCGGTGGGTGTCGGAGCAGGGCTGCCTCTTGCCGGCGCGTCCAGAGAGGATACGCCGGCGAGCAGGAGACTATGGATACGAAACGAAACGCACGCAGACGGGACGTGGGACGTTGACGCTCATTCCAGTGGCGGTGAGGAGGCCGGTCTTGGCATCGACTTTGAAAACGGTGAGCGTGTCGCTGTCCTGATTGGCGGCAACTAGCCATTTGCCGTCGGGGGTGAGCGCAAAGTGGCGCGGCGTCTTTCCACCGGTGAGCGTCGTTCCTATGCCGGTGAGTGCACCGGTCTTTTGGTTGCGGCTGAAGACGGCAATGCTGTCATGTCCCCGATTCGAGCCATAGACGAAGCGATCGTTCGGGTGAACGGCGATCTCGGCGGTCGAGCTCTTGCCTTTGAAGTCGGCCGGCAGCGTCCCGATGGTCTGCTGCGTGGTGAGCTTGCCGGCTTTGGTGTCGAACGCAGCGACGGTAACGGTGCTGCTCAATTCGTTGATCGTGTAGAGGAATTTACCGTCGCGGGAGAACGCGGCGTGGCGCGGACCCGAGCCCGGTTCGATCGGAAGAAACTCGGGCGTGTTTGCCGTGAGTTGGCCGGCGGCTGCATCGACCTTGTACACCTTTACCTGGTCGAGACCGAGATCGGGAACGATCACAAAGCGGCCGTCCTTCGAAAAGGTCACGCCGTGGGCGTGGGGAGCTTCCTGGCGTTTGGGGTGGACGGACTTTCCGAGATGTTTGACGAACGCGCTCCGTTCGCCGAGCGCGCCGTCTTTCTTGACCGGAAAACCGGCGGTCGCGCCGCCGCCGTAGACGGCCACGACCACGAATTTGCCGGTGGGATCGACCCCAACATCGGCCGGACCGCCCGCGCCCGTGGGTTGGTCGCCGAGCGGGCGCAGCGAATAATCTTTGCCGACGGCCAGGGCTCGCAGCACTCCTGCCGACTCATTAATCGCGTAGAGCGTCTTCAAGTCGGGGGCGAAACCGAGGAAAGACGGATTGGTCGCTTCCGCCGCGAGCGTGGGCTCGGAGAGTTTGCCCGTGTCCAGATCGATGCTCAGGGCATAGATACCTTTGCTGGTCGTATTGGTGTAGGTGCCGATAAACGCTTGAAGCTGTTTGGCGGAGGACGAGGACGAAAGGCCCATAAGCAAGGAGAAGACGAGGGTAAGGGATTTTTTTTTGAGATGCATGGAGACGTGTGGAGAAAACGCCGAGAGCTTGGCAGCCGCCGAGGCGGGAGTCGACCGGGAAGCGCGCGACGGTGAGCGAAACGGCTCGTGCGATCCGCCGAGGAGATCGTTGGAGGGCCACGGTCTCGAATCTTTCGCAACCTCGGAATTGCTCACGCAAAGCAGCGAAGGAGGAGTGGGCGAATTGGGTTGCGGCACGGATCCCGGCAGGAGGTGTCCGCAGATTACGCAGATTTCACAGATTTTCGGAGACGATCGGAGGAATCCGGGTCGGGAAATTATTTCTGAAATCTGCATAATCTGTGGATACTCGGATCGGAGGTACGAGGTTCGATCGTTTCGGAATTTCAGCAGGGCTCACGCGAAGCAGCGAAGCCGCGAAGCGATCGCTCGATTCGTCCCCAAGCCTACTTTGACGCAACACGTGACTGATTCATTCGCAACCTTCGCAACCTTCGCAACCTTCGCGGCTTCGTGTGAGCCTTTTCCGTCTGGCGCGCAGGGCCTCCGTACTCTGCGCCCTCTGCGACCCTCGGTAAAAAAGGATTGGACTGCCGATGGCTCATCTGGTCCGAGATTGACTTAAACCCGGGCAAACTTCAGCGGATAGGTTTTTCCGGACGAAAATTGTGCCACGTAGAGGCTTTGGTCTTCATCGACGAGAAGATCGTGCGGGTGCTGAAAGACCGTGCCGGTGTGGGCCATGGGCGGTTAGCCGGAGGAAATCGCGTCGTTTCAAACGTGGCGTGGGGCGCATGGGAGAAAAAACGGGGTGCTTGCTCGAAAGGCTCGGGCCAGGGTTTGGGCGGAACGGCTAAGGCAGGCGCTCGACATCCAAGACCACGGTGCCGGCAATGCGGTCTTCCACCGCCTGCCGGTTGGGTTCCCAGAGGAGCTTGAAAAACCCGGTCAGACCCATGGCGACGCCGGCGACATAGCCGCCGTGGCGGACAAAGGCGTCGAAATAGGTGAAAGCCGTTCCGTCGGTTTTCACCGGCAGCGTACGAAAGAGAAATTTGCCGACGCTGCGTCCCCGCCAGCTGCCCGGCAGTAGGGTAAAGTAAACGCCGGACCAGCCGAAGGTCACGCCCAAGGCATTGGCGAAGGTGCGCGCTTGGTAGGCCCAGGAAGAGGAGGCGCGACGCTGTTCTTCATTGTCGTCCCTGAGGCGCTCCACCTGTTTTTGAAGCCGGTCGGTAACGTTGCGCAGTTCGTTCGCAGAGGCGTCGGGCGAAACCCAGATGCGTTCGACGGGTGCCGCGGACTTCGTTCCTCCGATGAAGGCGTCGAAGTGCAGGCCTCCTTTTCGCAGGAACGGCGCGTGACCCAGCGCGAGGATCGCAAGCACCACGATCGTGGTGCCCAGGCCACGACAAGCCCAGCGAATGAGCTTTTTGGGGAACGGTGCGGTGCGATCGCTGCCGAAGAGCACGACCAACATTGCGCCCGTTCCCAGTCCCAGCCACGGACCGGAGAGAAGCGAAAGGAGGCCGATCATGGCGAGGTCGACGAGCATCCCGCCCAGACGACGCCACGGTTCCGCCAGCGGTTTTCCGACGATGGACGGAGCCGCGGTCAAACTCCGCGCGGTGACGACAGCACCGCGGGGGGCCTTGGGCTGAGCTGCTGGTTCCGTCATTTCCTGAGGGAGCCAGCCTTTGCGGGGCGCGCAAGAAGGATCTTAGTGCCGTAACTTGAGGGCCGGTCGCGCGGGAACCTCGGGTGCTTTGGCCTCGAGCAGGCGGGCGAGGATGACGGGGAGGATGTCCATGCTTTCGAGCATGGGGAAACTGTGGGTGTTTTCGATTTCCTCGTCGGCGCCGAGCGTCGCGACGATCAAGTCGGGCGCGAGACGTCGCAACTGCTCGATCAGTTCCGAGAGTTCGAAGGGAGCGGACGAACCCGAGAGAAGCGCGAACCTCGGCAATACCGGGGCGAGCATGAGCTGAGCGATGGCCTGCAGACCGTCCACTGCCAGGCGGGCCTCGAGGCCCATGCCCGCAAGGTGTGCGTCGAGCGAATGGCGCAGGCGCTCGTCGGGCGCAACGATCAGAAAACCTCCGGATCGCTGTGTTGATTCTTCCGATACGTCGCTTTTTTCCGAACCGGCCGGGACGGGATTTCCGACGGTGAAGAGGTTGGGGTTTCCGAGCGAGAGCCCCCGGGCGAAGTCCTCGGTGCTGAGGCCGAGCGCCAGCGCGGCCTCGACGGAGCTCGGATTGATGCGTAAGGCGCGCTGCAGGTGGTCGCGTTGGGCGACGGCGAGCGCCTCGGACAAGGTGTAAAGGCGAACGTGTTGGAAGCGCTCGGGGAACTGCGAGAGCGTCACCCGTGGGCTGCGCATCCGGGAAGAGACCCAGACGGCGACGGCGCGGAGCTCGACGAAATTCTCCGGCCAGCGATAGCCGCGCAGGGCGGTCAAGGCCGACGGTTCGATCTGCACGTCCGTTGCCCCGAAGGAGAATCCCGGCGTGGCGCGAAGCATCTCGACGAAGAGAGCGTCAACATGCTCGTCGAAATCGACGAGCGACGGGATGAGGACCGCTCCCGTGGAAAAGCGGAAATAGAGCGCTTCGTCGATGAGTCCCTCGTCGAGCAACGTGTCCGGGTCGCGTCGAAGCGTGACGACGATACGGGTCGGCGGCGGTCCTCGCAGGTGGGATGCGAGCCGTGCCTGGTCGACCGACGTCAGTGCATCCAGATTCAGCAGTACAAGGGTACCGCCGCGCGCGGCGACGACGGCGGGACCCGCTTCCTCGCCGGGACCGAAGAGGGCGGCCTGAGCTGCGGAGGGATCCTGGTCGATGGAGACGACCTGCCAGGGCGCTTTCGGCTGCGGCGAGGATTCGCGCCACAGGTTCAGCACCTCGGGTCCGATCAAACCGCGTTCGGCGACGATGAGGGCATTGCCCGGCTGTCGCATGACGCGGGCGAGGTTGGCTCGGACCGGCGCGAAAGGAGTTCCCGGGAGCAGGCCTGCGAGTCGCTCCGAAACGTGTTCGGACGGTTCCGCGCCGGCGCCTTTTCCGGCGGGGACGGAGGCTTGAGCGATTCCTGCCTGAATCGAGAGGGCTTCGGTGGCGCGTGCGAGCACGCGGCGGATTTCTTCGATTCGAAACGGTTTGTGAACGACGTCGAATGGCTTGTGCGGTTGCTTTTCGACGCGGGCGTGCAGGTCGGCACAGGCCGACGCGAGCACGACCAGCAGTCGCGGAAACTCGGTGCGGGCGATGGCTAGAAAGCCAAAGCCGTCCATCGGGACCATTTGAACGTCGGAGATCACCAAGTCGCACGGCGCCGCACGCAACTGTTTCAATCCCTCGGTTCCGTCCAGCGCATGCTCCACGGTATGACCCGAGGTGGTCAGGAGCATGCCGAGCAGCTGGGCGGTGGCGCGTTCGTCTTCGAGAATCAGGATACGCATGACGTGAGATCAGCTCGCGAGCCGTTTGACGAACGCCTTCAGCAGCTCGGCGGTGTTTCCTTGGAGCGAGCGGGAGTCGGTGCTGGGGTGCCCGGGTTTGAAAAGGTAGCGTGAGGCACGGAGCGAACCGGCGCGTAACCAGGAGGCTTCGCCGCGCTCCGTATCCGACGACTGCGCGTCGATGAGATGCCCCTTTAAAAAGAAAAGTGCGACCATCACGCCGCCCGGGGCGTCCAAGCGGAGATCGCCCGATTTTCCGGTCAGCTGGAGGGAGCGGATGAGTTCGACGAGAATCGGAGGGGTGCACGGTCCCGAAAACCCCGGTGTCTTCGCTTCGTCGACCGTGGTTACGCCCTGAGAGAGAGCGGTCGCGCGTTGTACGGCGCGCTTCGCCTCCTTCGGCCAACCGGCATTGGCATATCCTGCGGCGAGCTCGAGGTAGCCCTTGGCGTCGGGGGAGGCGGCCAGCTTGCGCTCGAGCTCGCTCAGTTCCCAGAGAAGATCGACGGAAGGAGAAGTGGTTTCCATGACGGCGGTGAAAGCGGCAACGACGCCATGACGACGACGTCGGACGCTGTGCACTGGTGTGATCGGCGTTGTCCGTCGGGTCTTTAAAGATATCGGGCGAATTGCCCGGTCCTTCCGGAGAGGGTGGGGGCGGGAGGTTTTGCGTGCGGTTCTGACGCTTTGCCGCCGTGTTTCTGGGGTCTAACATTCAGCTCCTGGCCTAAGGGATTTAACTACACCGGCTTCGTTAAAGTTGTGAAAAAATTCACCGATTTACTCCTCATGAACACGATTTCGCCCGTTAGCCTTGGGTCTTTTTCAGTCGCGGAAATGTCGCTCAACTATCAGGTCGCGGTCGCCAAGAAACTTCAGGACGTCGTCACGCTCGAAGGCCAAGCCGCGTTGGCGCTGATCGAAGGAACTCCGGTGAGCGCAGAGCCGTCCGGCGTTACCCTGAACGAGAAGGTCTGATGCATTTTCGAGGTTAATCGAAGGGGCGGTTGCGACGAGTACTGGAATGCGTGAATAAGAAAATCATCGTCTGGCTCTCGTTCGGCATCGTCGTATTTCTCGGTTGTTGCGGACTCACTTTCCATTTGGAGCAATCGCGCGGGGATCCTCTGGGCATACCCGAAGACGCGCGGAGGGTTTCGATGGGCGAGCTGATGGATGCGGTGCGTCGCGGCGAAACGAAGGAAGGACGGATTGGCTACCTGCCGGGCAATTCGGGGCTCGCGGAAATTCGGGCGGAGCAAGCGGGATCCCCGCAATTCGATTTTTACGGAACGATGACGAAGGCGTCGCTGCGCAGTACCGGACGGTTGACGGACGCCGACACCGCATTGCTCCGGGAGAAGCGTTTTCTCGAAGGCGATCTGCAGTTCTTGCGGGGCGGATCTTCGGCCAAGGGCATGCGAGATTATGCGCTTCCTGCCATGGAGGCGACCACGCAGATCCTTGGTCTAACGCTCCTGTTTGTGGTAGTGGGACTCGTCATTCACCGCTTGATGGGGCGCAATAATGCGTTCGCCTCAAAGGTGTTTCAGCCTGTCAGTTCGACGGTCAAGTTTTCGTCGGTCGCCGGCTGTAACGAGGCGAAGGAGGAAGTCTCCGAGATCGTGGAATTTTTGAAAGCGCCGGAGCGTTTTCGAGCGACCGGCGGTCGCATGCCGAAGGGCGTCTTGCTGGTGGGTCCGCCGGGAACGGGCAAGACAATGCTGGCTAAAGCCGTGGCAGGGGAAGCGAAGGCTAGGTTCTACAGCCTGAGCGGCTCCGATTTTGTCGAGCTTTACGTCGGTGTGGGTGCGTCGCGGGTGCGCTCGCTTTTCAAGGAAGCGCGCAAACATGCACCGAGTATCATTTTCATCGACGAGATCGACGCGGTCGGCCGTCAGCGGGCGAATGGAGCTGGGGGAAATCAGGAGCACGAACAGACGCTGAACGCTTTGCTGGTCGAAATGGACGGGTTTTCCTCAGAAGATGCCGTGGTGGTTTTTGCGGCGACGAATCGCGCCGACATCATCGACAAGGCGCTCCAGCGCCCGGGACGTTTCGATCGTCAGGTGTTCGTCGGTCTGCCGGACCTCCAGGGACGCGTGGATATTCTCAAGGTTCATGCGCATTCGGTGAAGCTGGACGCGTCGGTGGAGCTCGAGGACGTTGCCAAAGCCACGTCGGGTTTTTCCGGGGCTGACCTTGCCAATCTGGTCAACGAAGGAGCATTGCATGCGGCCCGTCGCCATCGGACGACGGTGATGATGTCCGATTTGGAGGAAGCGCGGGATAAGATATCCTGGGGACGCGAAAATGGACGCACGATGACCGCGGTAGACCGGAAAATTATCGCTTATCACGAAGCGGGCCATGCGCTTATGCAGGTTCTGTCCGGCGACGAGACCGTGAAACTGCACAAGGTTACGATCGTCCCCCGTGGGCAGTCTCTCGGTAGTACGCATTTCTCGCCCGAGCGCGATATCTTGAATTTTTCGCAGACGCAGATCCTGGCTCGAATCTGGTGTCTCATGGGTGGACGGATTGCAGAGGAACTCGCATTGGGGAGCATCACCAGCGGAGCTTCCGCGGACATTCAGCAGGCGTCCTCGCTCGCTCGTCAGATGGTCTTCGAGTGGGGAATGTCGCCCTTCGGTTTCCTCGCGCTGGCCAAACCCGATGCAGCTGAACCGCTGGCGAGTGCCCAGACCGTTTATGAGGCGGAGCAGCACGTTAAAGCGCTCCTCGCCGAGCAGTATGCCCATACGACGGCGCAATTGCGGACGAATCGTCGCGCATTGGATCGAATTGCCGACGCGTTGCTGGAGAAGGAAACGATTTCGGGAGAAGCGGTGCGTGCGATCGTCGCGGAAGCGTTGCCGCTGAGCGCGGCGGCGTAGTGGGGGAGCGGGTGGGCGGGCGGCGGTTTGGGCCGTATCGGCCAGAGCGGTACGCTTGCCGGTGGGTAATACTTACACGCATGCGGGTGATCTTCGAACCGGCCACGAGAGCCCTCGCCCCTCCATCGCAGAGCGAAAGGACGCGCGTAGCTCTTTTCGGATGGTGTCGTCCGAGTTCGATTGAACGGCGCACGTGCGCCGGTAACCGGGAACCAAGGCTACCGGAACGCCTCAACCGAGCATGTCGGCGACCATCGCGCGCTCTTCGGCGAGTTCTTTGTTGGTGGCGGCGATCTTGGACTTTGCGAAGTCGTCCATCGTGTAACCCAGGATCACCTCGTAGCTGCCCGCGGCGGTCGTGCGGACGGGCATGCCGGCCCAGACGTTGGCGTCGAAACCGTAGGCGCCGTTGGATTTAACGGCAATGGAATGGATCGCGCCGGGCGTGACCAGACTGCGCACGTGGTCGACAAGGGCATTGGCGGCCGAGGCGGCGGAGGACGCACCGCGCGCGGCGATGATGGCGGCGCCGCGTTTACCGACGATTTCGCAGAAGGGTCCCTGGAGCCAGGCGGTGTCCGTGACGACCTCGGTCGCCGGTTTTCCGCCGATGGTCGCGTGGGCAAACGCCGGGAACATCGTGGGGCTGTGGTTTCCGTAGATGAAGATGTCTTTGACCGTGGTGAGGTCGACGCCGGCTTTTTTTGCCAGCTGACTCTGCGCGCGGTTTTGATCCAGGCGGACCATGGCGGTGAAACGCTCGGAGGACAGGCGCTTGGCCTGACTGGCGGCGATCATGCAGTTCGTGTTGGCGGGATTTCCGACGACGGCCACCCGTGCGTCCGCCGCGGCGACTTCGTCGATGATCCGACCTTGGCCGATGAAGATCTTTCCGTTGTCCTTAAGCAGGTCGGCGCGTTCCATCCCAGGACCGCGGGGTTTGGCGCCGACGAGCAGACACCAGTTGGCGTCCTTGAAACCGACCTTGGCATCGTCGGTCATGACCGTTCCCTTGAGCAGCGGGAACGCACAATCCTCGAGCTCCATGGCGACGCCCTCGAGGGCCTTCATCGCTTTCTCGATCGGAGCCTCGATGAGCTGGAGAATCACCGGTTGTTCCGGGCCGAACATGGCGCCGGAGGCGATGCGGAAAAGAAGCGAATAGCCGATTTGACCGGCTGCACCGGTGACAGCGACGCGGATGGGGGTTTTCATAAGAGAGTAGAGAAAAGAAGGGGAGTGGAGTCAGACGCTCAGCCCTGCGTTCGACGGGCGCCTGCGGGCGTGCGGGAGCGAGACAACGGAGCGAGCAAACGGGAGTCAAATGCCTCAGTTCTTAAATCGCGACTCAAGCGACGCGTAGATTTCGCGGACCAGCGATTCGGTAGTTGGCCAATCGATGCATCCGTCGGTGATGCTCACCCCGTACCGCAGCCGTTCCTTGGGTTGCGGGAATGTCTGGCTGCCGGCGGCGAGGTTGCTCTCGATCATCGCGCCCATCAAGGAGGTGTTCCCGGCGACGATCTGCGCGAGAAGCGCGCGCATCACCTCGGGTTGGCGCTCGGGCTGTTTGGAGGAGTTGTCGTGCGAGCAGTCCACCAAGATGGACTTCGTTAGATTGGCTTGGGCGAGAATCGCCTCCGTTTGGGCCACGTGCTGCGGCGAATAGTTGGGACCGGCGGCACCTCCACGTAGTACGACGTGGCAGTTGGGATTTCCCCGCGTCGCCACCGCCGAGGCCGCCCCCTGCAAGTTGATCCCGAGAAACGTCTGCGGTTGCGAGGCGGCTTTGATCGCGTTGATGGCCGTTTGGATGCCGCCGTCAGTGCCATTTTTGAAACCCAAGGGCATGGACAGGCCCGAGGCCATCTGCCGGTGCGTCTGCGATTCCGTGGTGCGAGCGCCGATCGCGCCCCAACAGACCAAGTCGGCGACGTATTGCGGGGTGATGGGGTCGAGAAATTCGGTCGCGGTCGGAAGGCCCAGATCGAGCATATCGCGGAGAAACGAGCGCCCCACGCGGAGCCCTTCGGCGATGTCGTTCGTTCCGTCGAGATGCGGATCCATCACCAGTCCTTTCCAACCTATGGTGGTGCGCGGTTTTTCGAAATATACCCGCATCGCGATCATGATCCGATCCGACACCTCGTGGGAGATACGCGCCAGCCGTTCGCCGTACTCCCGTCCAGCCTTTACATCGTGAATCGAGCAGGGGCCGACAATGAGCAGAAAGCGTTTGTCGTCCGTGAAGATCAAGCGGCGGATGTCAGCCCGAGCTTGGGTGACGAAGGCCGATTGCCTTTCGGTTTTGGGCAGTCCGCCCAAGAGCGCGGCGGGCGAAGGGAGGGTGCGGGTCTCGACGACATTAATGTCGGACGTCGTTTGCATGAACCGGCGATCTTGGCATTAACCTCCGTGTCGGGGCAAGCCTGTCATCGACTGTAGGGTGTGAAGGCGCAGGACGGTCGGTGAGTCATGGCAGCGGTATCGAATCTTGGAAAAGAAGTTGGCCGGTCGCCTACCCCTAAGCGACCGGCCATTTGCTTTCTTAGTTACCCCAAAACTCCCGCTAAGCGGGAGAAGTGAAAATTCTGATGGTGAAAGGGTGCCTCTGGGCGTAGCTTGCGTCAACCGGAAGTTTGGTAATTTAAGTGTTAACTTTTATAAATATCTGCTTAGGATAACGATAAGCCTTTGATTATTTCAGAAAAAAACGACGGATTCGCGCTTTTCACGCCTGCCGCGTGGTTAAGGGTTACGGGTGAGGATGCCTTAGTCTTTCTCCAAGGACAGGTTACCCAAGATCTGAAAACCCCTCCCGACGGGGCGGCCGTCTACGGGCTATGGCTCTCCCAGAAAGGGCGTGTGGTGGCCGACAGCACCTTTTTCAAAGTGAACGAACGGGAGGTGTGGGTGCTGAGCCACGGCACTGCTTCAGCGGTCATTCGTGAGCGCATGGAAAGTTACATCATTGCCGACGACGTCGTCGTGGACGACTTCACCGAAGGTGCCTCCGGACTGGTAGCGTTTGGGGCGCGAGCGATTGCCTGGATGCAGCAACGTTTTTCATCGCCGTTTCAGCCGGGGAAATGGCTGCGTCGCGAAGGCGGGGACGACGGTTCCGAGGTCGGCTTTGTTTTTCAGGGGCGCCGCGGGATTGAACCCTGCTGGGAATGGGTTTCGTCAGGGCGGTTGGAGCTCCCGCCGGTCGACGCGGGCGAGACATTACCCTTACAGGACGTGGAGCGCGCACGGATTAACGCGGGGATAGCGAGAATACCGTACGACTTGGGACCCGGCGAACTTCCGAACGAGGGCGGGCTCGAAGATCTGGCGATTTCCTACACGAAAGGATGCTACTTGGGCCAGGAGACGATGGCGCGGTTGAAATCGCTGGGCCAAGTCAGACGTCGGCTCATGCGGATTCGCGGTTCGGGCGTTGCGCCTTCGGTGCGTCCGCAACCGCTCTTTCAGAAGGGCAAACGCGTGGGCGAGCTGCGCACCACGGTGCCGTTAACCGAAGGCGGTTTCGCGGGTTTTGCCTTGTTTACGTTGTTGTCCTTCGACCCCACCGCTCCGGTCTCGCTCGCGGTCGACGGGGCTCCTTCGGTGTCGGCGAATTAACGGGGACTCGTCCACCCGATGAACGAACACGCTCAGCTCGTTTTGTTCTGCACGCGACTGGGGGCGACGCCAGTGCAGGCAGAGGCGATGGCCTCGCAGCTTTCGAAGCGGTGCGATCAGTGGGTGGTCGACCGTGGGATCGAGCGCACGGAGGCGATGGCGACCTTGCTTCAAATGGTGCTTAAGGGCCGCAATGGCGAGACCCCCGCCGGATTCGGCGCAACCGAGCCGCCGAGGCCCCCGACCTCGCCGCCGGAAACCCGTTGACGCCCGTGGGGATTCCGAGGCATTTCGGTCCGCCTTTTCTTCATGCACGCCAAGCTCGTCGCTCTGTTTCAATCGGTTTATGGTCGTTCCCCCGAGGCGGTGACGCGCGCCCCCGGGCGAATCGAGTTCATCGGTAATCACACCGATTATAATGGAGGAACCGTCCTGGGAGCCTCGATCGATCGGGGCACTTGGGTGGCCGTGGCCCGAAATGCGCAGCCGATCCGGCGATTTTTCAGCGAATTGACCGGCGCCGTGGTTCGAATGCCCGTCGAAGCCGTGCCGACTCCTGCAACGGGCGAAGCGCGCTGGGTGAATTACCCGCTGGGGGTGTTGGCGGCGATGCCCGCGTTCGACTTGGCCGTTCCCGAGGGATTCGACTTTTTGGCGGTCTCCGACCTCCCATCCGGCGCCGGACTTTCGAGCAGTGCGGCGATCGAGTTGGCGTCGACCTTGGCATTTATCGCCCTGACCCGGCAGGAGGCGTCCCGCGAAACCGTGGTGAAGATAGGCCGCCACGCCGAGAATCGTTTTGTGGGTGTGCCCTGCGGGCTCCTCGATCAGGGCGTTTCGGGGTTCGGTCGGAAGAATCATTTGGTGTTCATCGATTGTCGCGGGCCGCGCTTCGAAACCGTGGCGCTCCCCGTGCGGGCTCATTTTTGGATTTTCAACACCCACACCAAGCACGCGTTGGTCGACGGACTCTATGCCGAGCGGCATCGCGAATGCATGGAGGCGGCCCGGATCCTGGGAGTGGCGCAATTGGTCGATGCCACCCCCGGGATGGTCGAGGCGAGTCGCGCGGCATTGGGACCTTTGCCTTACAAGCGAGCGCGTCACGTGGTGGACGAGATTGGCCGCGTTAACCTGACGGTGGAAGGGCTGCGCCGCTCGGAGCTTTCGACCGTCGGGCGGCTGCTCACCGCGTCGCACGCCAGCTCTCGGCTCCTCTTCGAGAATAGCACCGTCGAGTTGGATTTCCTCGTGGACCGGCTGGGTGCCAGCCTCAACGTCTACGGTGCCCGGCTGACCGGGGGCGGTTTCGGTGGCGCGGCGATGGCGCTGACTTCTCCCGCCTTCGGTACGACCCAAGCGCAAGCCATCGCCGATGCCTATGCTGCGCAATTCGGCGCACCTCTGGATTTCCTCCATGCCCAGACCGGTGAGGGTGCCCAGCAGGTGGAGTCACTGCCGATTTAACGAAATTAGTGTCCCAACTGTTTGTTTTTCAGCAATAAATGGACTTTATTCTGGCGAACGAGGCCGAGACGGTCGCATTTTGCCAAGGCCCAGCCCTGCAAGGCATTATTCGACATCGCCTGCCTCGCGATTAACTCCCGCCACAAGCGTGCCGATGGAGAAGAAAAACATGTCTTTGCTCGATCAGCCGCCATCCCCCGACGTCCTCGTTCGGGAGCTCGATGACCTTCCGCCTACGCCGCGGGTGTTGCAATCGCTGCAAAGGCTCATTGCGGATCCGGATTCGATGCTGGTGGACATGGGAGACCTGGTGGCGTTGGAGCCTGGGTTGTCGGCCCGCGTCGTACGCATCGCCAATAGCGCGTTTTTCCGCCGCGGCGTAAAAGTGGACAATATCCTCGAGGCGATCCAACGCGTGGGCCTGACGGGCATCCACGAGTTAGTGACGTTCGCGGTGGGTTCGCAACTGGTGGGCCGGCCGCTTTCTGCCTACAAGCTCGACGCGCAGGCACTTTGGTCGCGGGCGGTGACGTGTGCGTTGGCAGCCGCGAGTTTGGGCGAGAAGAGCGACGTCGACCGGGTCTCCGCTTACTCGGCGGGTCTGATGCACGGCATCGGGCTGATCGTGATCGACCGCTTTGCAGCCCGCCAAAAACCGCCTCGTTTTCTCCCAAGCGCGGGTTATCCGATGGAAACCGCCACCGCCGAGCGCGCCTGGCTGGGTTACTCCCATGCCGAAGCGGGTGCCGCTCTCTTGGAAATGTGGGGGTTTTCGGCGGATGTCGTCGACGCAGTCCGGTTTCAGATCGAACCCGAGAAAGCGCCGGAATCGACCCGTGTCCTTTGCACCACGGTGGCCGTGGCCCGTTGGGCGCGTTCCTTGATTTGTATGCCCAGCGACCTCGTTCCCGATCGGCCACCGGCGGATTGGCTGCAGATCACGGGAATGCAAGCGACCGACCTGACCGAGTGGCTCAAGGATCTGCGGCGTCAAAGCCAGCTGGCGTGCAGCGAACTCAAGCTCTCGTAGTCGGCCGCACGGCCGGTTCCCGCAGAATCGCGGCGACGGCCTCTGGAAACGAGTGCACGACGATGTCCGGTTGCTCGCGGAGCGCTTCCGCATAGCCGAAATCGATCAACACGGTGCGAACGCCGGCGCGTTGCCCGCAATCGACGTCGCGCCAGCGATCGCCGACCATCCATGACCGCGTCAGGTCGAGGTCCAGAGCCTTCGCCGCGTCGAGGAGCATCCCGGGTTCCGGCTTTCGTCGGCGGGTGGGGGCAGGGCCGGGGTCGTAGCAGACTTCGATCCGCTCGATATCCGGTATTTGGGAACGAAGGAGCGTGTGCATGGCCTCGACGGCCTCCTTCGTTTGAGTGCCGCGTTCGACGTCGGGTTGATTCGTGGCCACCACCAGCACGAAGCCCGCTTCGCAAAGAGCCCGACAACCCGCCGCCACTCCCGGAAAGAGCCGGAAATCGTTGTAACCGTACGGCGGATACGGTAGACCGTCGCGGACGATCTGTTCGTTGAGAGTTCCGTCCCGATCGAGGAAAACGCAAGGGCGTGGCGGCATGGGAGGGTTGGGGAAGAGGAGAGTGCCGCCGGAGGGAACAGGGGCAACGGTGGATGCATGCGGGTGCGAGTGCGAGGGCGCGCATTGCAGCGCTTCCGCGCCCTGCGCCACCCCATTAAAGGTTTCAGAGTCCGATGGAGCGCCACGAGGGCGAGGCCGTCTCGCAACCTATCTTAAGCTCGACGGTAGCGTTTGGAGTCCGGCCTTTAGGCCGTCCGGAAAGAGTGCGATCCGGTTTCGGACGGCCTTAAGGCCGGACTCCAAACGTTTTTGCAGCGGGGGGATCGATCTTTGCGTTGTGGAGGCGATCGACCGGAATCCGCTCAAACAAGCGCACCGTTTCGATCCGAGCGCGCCAACGGCGGTGACGAGGTGCCGCTGTGAAGGCTTTCTCGACCAAACCGGTAGAAGCTCGGACGGCTAGCGTTTGGAGT
>Ga0335394_10003156_pt1 | contig 18659 bp, 15 predicted proteins | sample MAT03_FD_205741 | JGI IMG/M metagenome (GOLD analysis project Ga0335394, IMG submission 205741) | Freshwater microbial communities from Lake Fryxell liftoff mats and glacier meltwater in Antarctica - MAT-03 (spades assembly) (version 2) ... | reverse complement strand
TCGAGGCCGAGTCGCTCAAGTGGATGCGCGTCAGCGTCAACCTCGTGCTCGTCGCCGTGCTCGCGTTGCAGCAGATCCCGTGGGTACACCGGCGCCTGGCGGCGATCGGCCTGACCTTCAACCCCCTGGATCGCCGGCCCCCCGAGTCCCAGCGGCCGCTCGTCGACGAGCACTCCGGCCGCCCGCGCGCCCCCTGGGCCTACCGCTCCGCCGGCCGCGCGCTGGTCGGCTTCCTCGTCGTCTATCACATCACCGCGATCGCCTTTTGGGAGCTCCCGGAGAAGGACTCGGTCTCGACCTTCCGCATCAAGGGTCGCGAGGCCTTCAGCACCTGGGTGATGACGACCCAGACCGACCAGCAATGGGGGATGTTCGCGCCCAACCCTCCGCGCCACAACGTGTTCATGCGCATCGTCTTGACCGACGAGAACGGCGAGCAGTGGGACATGCGCAGCGACGTCTACGCCGCCGAGCGCATGCCGATCCCGTGGATCTGGAACGACCGCATGCGCAAGATGAACCGCCGTGTCATCGGCGGCGAGTCGGGCAAGGGCGACTGGTATCAGAAGTGGTACGCGCGCTACCTGTGCCGCGAGTGGGCCCGCACCCACCGCGGCGTGATGCCGCAAAAGGTCGAGCTGTTCAAGCTGACCTACAAGATGCCCTCACCCGAGATGGTCGCCAAACAGGGCTGGTACGTGCCCGCCACGCTGCTCCACGACACCGGCCGCGAGGAGCGTCAGTACACCGAGAAGTGCGCCAACGCGATCCATGGCCAGTTGCCCAACTTCATCCGCGCGCGCCATGGCATCGAGCTGCTCGACGAGAAGGGCTTCAAGGCGTGGGTCAAGTCGAAGAAGAAGGCCTGGGACCGGCGCCTCGAGCCCCCGGCCGCCAAGACCACCAAGGGCAAGACCGAGACCAAGACCACGCCGGGCGGGCGCGTCGGCTCGGCCGCCCGCTCGGCCGCGAAGGCCAACGAGGCGAAGGCCGGCAACTAGCCCTGCTGGCCGCCACGGTGCTGGCGGCCAGCCCCCACGAGGACCGCGATGATCGCCACGAGTCTGTTCGCCATGATGGCACCCGCCGCGTCCTCGGACGACCCGATCCCCAACCTCGACGCGCTGGCGCTGGCACCGACGGTCGGCTGGCTGATGCTGACCGGCTTCGCGCTGTTGGTGGCGATCTTCGTCATTCACCGCGAGACCTGGCGCCGCCTGTTCCTGCGCGCCGAGGACCCGCGGTCGATCGCGGCGTTTCGCATCGCCTTCGGGCTGATGACGATGGCCAACATCAACGGCCTGTGGGAGCTGTTCCACTACCTGTTCACCGACGAGGGCCTGTTCTTCGCCGATGTCGCCCAGCAGGTGTTCGCCAAGGAGCAGTTCGAGGGCTTCGCCGACGGCATCGGCCCGGGTGAGCCCTACGGCTTCCTCGGCTGGGCCGGCTTCCTCGAATTCATCAAGGGCCCGAAGTTCTCGCTGCTGTTCTTCTGGGACACGCCGACGGCCTTCTGGCTGCACCTGGTGGCGTTTTGGGTCGCGTGTACCGGCCTGATCGTCGGCTACAAGACGAAGTACGCCAAGTGGGCGACCTTCATCCTGTTCAACTCGATCATCCTGAGGAATCAGGTGTTCTGGGAGGGCACGGAGAACGTCTACCGCTGCTTCCTGTTCTACATCTGCATCTCCCGCTGCGGCGCCGCCTACTCCGTCGACAACTGGCTTCGCTGTCGAAGGCTGCGCAAGCAAGGCCTGCTGAGCGAGCGTGACGGCCCCGGCGGCGGCGCTGGCGTGGCCCCGAGCCCCGAGCATCCGCGCGGCCTGGCGGCGGTCTACGAGCTGGTCCCGGCGTGGCCGCGCATGCTGATGATCTTGCAGGTCGCGGCGCTCTACTGCTCCACCGGCACGGTCAAGAACGGCGCGATCTGGATGAACGGCGACGCGTTCTACTACGCGCTCAACCTCGACCACTTCTACCGCTTCGAGCCGCAGCAACTGTCGGCGATCTTCGGCACCAACCTGTTTCGCCTCAATACCTGGGTCGTGCACTGGTGGGAGGCCTGCTTCCCGCTGGTGGTGCTCGGCCTCGTCAGCCGCTTCATGCGCCGCGAGCAGGTCCCGCCCCCGCCCCCCGTCCAACTGTGGCTCGCGCGCGGCCTCTGGGTGCTATTCGGGCTGACCGCCTGCTACATCGTCGAGGTCACGCTGCCGGTGCACATCCCGGCGCGCGCGCCCGCGGGCAAGTGGGACCTGGCCGCCTGGCAAAAGTGGTTCCCGATCGTGTGGATCTCCGCGATGGTGGCGCTCGTCGGCGTCATCGTCTGGCTGCGCAAGCGACCCCCCGTCGTGACCATCCGCGGCCAACGCTATGTGCTCGGCCTCGACTGGTTCTGCACGTGGTTCCTCGGCCGTCGACTGATCCTCGGCCTCGGCCTCGTGTTCCACGCCCACCTCATCATGATGATGAACATCGGGTGGTTCACGCCGGCCACCCTCTCCACCTACTTCGTGTTCCTCAACGGCAACGAGCTCGCGCACCTGCTGCAACTGCTCGGCGCCGGCCTGGCCCGCCTCCGCATCCCGATGCCGGCCAGCGTGCGCCGCGGCCAGCCGCCGCTGCCATCCGCCGACCCGACACTGCCGCACCATCACCGCGACGCGGCGCAAATGCCCGGCTGGGCGTTGCTGGGCGCGCTCGCGGTCGCGGTGGTCGGCGTGTACTTCGCGCTGCCGCACGACGAGGTCGACGCCTCCGGGGCCGTGAGCACGCGTCCGGGCGTGCACTGGGCCGTGACGGGTGTGGCGGTCTTCGTCGCCCTGGCGGTGGTCGGCTTCATCACGGCGCGCCGGATGGCGGTCGTACAGTTGACCCGCATCGACCCCGCGCGGGGGGCTCCACGCCGGCCGTGGGCGTACTTGCCGTTCGGGCGCTTCCTCGCCAGTGCGCTGTGCGCCTATCACATCACCGGCGTGGCGATCTGGCTGCTACCGGAGAAGGACTCGCTCGGCGGCAGCGGCACGACCTCGTGGCGGCTGCGCGCGCAGGACCCCTTCAAGTGGTGGCTGCGGTTCACCCAGACCAACCAGGGCTGGAAGATGTTCGCCCCCAACCCGCCGCGCAGCAACCTGATGATGCGCGTGCTGGTCACCGACACCGACGGCGAGGTCTACGACCTCAACACCGACGTGTATCACCCCGCCAACAAGCCGATCCCGTGGATCTTTTACTCGCGGATCCGGAAGATCAACCGGCGCATCGTCGGCGCCGAGGGTGGCAAGGGCAAGTGGTACCAGAAGTGGCACGGCCGCTACATCTGTCGCGACTGGGCCCTGCACCACGACGGCGCGCCGCCGAAGCAGGTCGACCTCATCAAGGTCTCCTACCAGATCCCCACGCCCGAGGAGGTCGCCGAGAAGGGCCCCTACGTGCCCGAGGAGCGCATGCGGACGACGCACACCGTCCGGCACGTGCACACGACCCGGTGCGACGACGTCAACGCGCAGTTGCCGAACCACGTCCGGGCCCGCCATGGTCTGCGGCCCTTGCCCGAGGACACGCCCTTCAAGCCGTGGATCAAGGATCGCCGCGACGTCTTCGAGAAGCGGGTCGCAAGGCTCGCCAAGCAGGGCCGCGACCCCAACCGCGTCCCCTACGCGCCGATCGCCATCGGCGTCGTGGTCATCTTCGCGGGCTGGGGCTGGCGCCGGCTCGACCGCAACGACAAGCGCCGCGCCCTCGCAGCCGAGCTGTCCTCAGCCGGCGTGCAGACCGACCCGTCGAAGATCCCGCCGACCTGATCCGCGGGCCACCCGTCCGCCAGATTACGCCGCGCGGCTCACAGGTCGCGGGGCTCGTCGCGGTGCGCGTCCTGGGTGCGCTTTTTGCTGCGGGCCCGGTTCCACTGCCACAGGCGCACGGCCGAGGTGGTGGCGGCGCTGCGCAGCGCCTGCGTGAAGTTACGGCGCTTGCTCGGCTTGCCGTCCTTGTCTTTACCGGAGGCGCTCTCCCCGAGCACCGCGCCGAACCATAGGCCGGCGATCACGGCGAGGATGAGGGCGACGATCATGAAGGCCGCATTGATGGTGTCGAACATCTTTCCTCGGGGCTCGGCGGGGTGACTGCTGGCGACAGCGGGTCGCTAGCGACGGGCGGGCTGCCCGGGTTGCCCGGGCCATCCGAGCAGCACCCGCAGCCAGGGCGGGTAGAGCAACAGTAGCAGGTTAGGTGCATCGGGCCGCCCAGCCGCGGGCGCGGTCGATGGGGCCGCGGGTGCGGGCGCGAGGGTCGGGCACTCGCAGCCCCAACTCGCGGGCAAGCGTGGGCAGGCAGCCTCGGCGATCAGGCGGTGGCCCTCGGCGTTCGGGTGGATGTGATCGAAGCTGCGAAGCTCCTCGCGCAGGAACCACTGGGGGATCTCCGCCGCTGCCGCCGCCTCGCTGCGGGCCAGCGTGGCCCGGGCGTCCGCCGCCAGCTCGGCGTGCGCCGCCTGCCAACCGCGGTCCTTCTCCAACTTGCGCGCCAATTCCTCGACATCTCGCAACGGCGCAGCGCCCGCGCGCAGCGACGAGCGGTACAGGTCGACCGCGACCTCCGCCTGCTCCTCCGCCTGCCACGTCGCATCCGCACCCGCCGCCCGCCGACCCGCGTACTCGCCGAGCGCCTCCGCCGGCGTCAACGTGCCCAGCACGAAGTCGACCACCCGCGTGGTCGCCCGCAGATACTTGAGCCCGGCGACCCCGACCCAGCGCTTGTCGCTCTCGTCACCCCACGGCGTCAGCGACAGCCCGACGACCTTGAAGCCGCGGCTGTGGGCCAACACGAACATCTCGCGGATGTCATGGTTGGTGCGCTCCGGGGTGCCGACGCTGTTGAGCCCGCCCTGAAACACCAGCCAGTACTCGTTGCCGGGCTGCTTGAGCAGCGGCAGGCGCTCCAGCACCTGTTGCTTGAAGCGCTGGCGCAGTTGAAACGCCCCGAAGCCGACCTTCGAGAGGTTCTTGACCTCGATGTGCTTACACATCTTCGCCAGGCGCTCGGCGTAAGGCTGCTTGGGCCACGCACCGATCGACCCGGCCAGCACCACGACCTTCACCGGCCGGTCCGCGTGCTTGAAGCGCCAGGTCGGCGGCGGCTCGGGCGGCACAACCTCCTCGGCGCCCGGGTCGGCGGGTGGCTCTTGCGCCTGTCCTTTGGGACCTGTCCCGAAGACCAGGAGCGCCACGACCGCGGAGAAGATGCGACGCGCGGTCATTCGGTCACGATGAAGTCGACGGACGCGAGCACGACGTCGTCGGCCGACAGCACGCGCGCCTGCCAGCCGCCGATGTACTCGCGCCGCAGCACCAGGTACGCGCGCGAGCGATAGGCGTGGATGTCGGGGATGTTGACGGCGCGTCGGCGAAACGCCGCGCCGTCCTTGACCCACTCGACCTCGACGGCCTCTTCCTCGCGGCTGTGGACCACCCGGAAGCAGACGTTGACTTGCGAGTCACGGGCCAGCGAGAAGCGTTCGGCCTCGCTGGCACAGCCATCCTTTTCATAGCTGGTGCCGAGCCAGATCTTGTCGACGTGGATGCCGGTCGCGCCGATGCCTCCGAGCGGCGGACCGTCGTGGATCGCCACCGGCAAGCGCTGGAACACCTTGGCGATCGCACTCGGCGTACCCGGCGGGACCGCCCGTGGATCCGCCAGCAGCATATCGGCGACCTTGGGCGACGGATCGACGGCTGGATCTCGCGGGAGATCCGGCGTCGGCTCAGGACTCTCGATGTGCGCGGCCGGCAGCTTCACATCGTGGATCGCGGCCGGCATCATCGACCCCGCCGCCGCCGCCGGACGTGGTGAGCCCGGCGGGGCCACGACGATCTCCGGCGGGTCCGGGCAGCCCGTCACCAGCGCCACACCCACCCACAGCCCGGCCCAGGCCAGGACCTGCCGACGCGGTCCCGCCAGAGCGGCCACGAATGTTGCTGATCTGCCCAAGAGCGTGCCTGCGGCGGGCATCCTAGCCAAGTTTGTCCGGCGTGAACAACCACCCGCCGCCGACCTCGCGGGCACCCTCATCCGCGCGACAGCGCCCGGCCGCGACGGGCCACCGCCCGCCAGCGCCCCACGGGGGCCACGCCGGAGCCGCGCATCCTCTCATTGCGTGCGCTTGCTCAATGGCGCGCGGCGGTCTAAGAGACGGGGCCATGCTCCGCGTCTCGCCCCGTCCCTTGCGTGCGCTCTTTCTGGTGACCGGCCTCGCCATCGTCAGTGGCGTTGGTGTCGTTGGTGGTCTCGGCTGCCAGACCTCGCACAGCCCCGGCTTCACGAAGCTGCGTGCCGAGCCGGCCCCGGCCCCGGCTTCTGCGACCGCGCGTCCGCTGCCCGAGGGCACGGCCGAGGGCGTCCCCGAGCACCTGCTGCACCAGTATGCCGACCGCGAGCTCGCCCCGGAAGCCGAGATCCGCACCTGGGATCTGCCCACCAAGGCCACGCGCGTGGTGGTCGAGCTGCTGGTCATGGCCGCCCGCGACGACGCCTCGCGCCTGCAGACCATCATGACGCAGCAGGCCCGCTGGGGCGCTCCGGATCGCCGCGAGTACGAGGCGCGCGGCGTGTCCGACGACGGCCGCATGTTCCTCGACGTACTCCGCCAAGCCTCGTCCCGCTTCGCCCGCAAGCTCGCGCTGACCTGCCCGCCGATCATGCCGCCCGCGGCCCAGGTCTACGTGAAGAACGGCTCCGAACCGATGTGGTGCTTCTACGGCAGCAACGACGGCCTCGACATCCTCGCCTTCAAGATCCTGCTCGAGGGCGGCAGCGCCAAGGTCGACTACGTCGGCATGTACGCCGAGCGCCCGAGCCGGGGGATCGCCCGCCCCGGCGGACCCCAGCCGCCACCGATGACCCCAATGGTCCGTCGCGTGCCCCGCATGCAAAACCCCGACATGGCCGCCGCGCTCCAGGGCGGTCCGCTCGCCGACCCCAACTCCCTCCCCAGCCTCCAGATCGATGGCGCCGGCGTCATCCAAAACGGCCCCGGTCAGCCCGGCACTGCTCAGCCCGGCCAGCCCGGCACTGCAGCGCAGCCCGGCCAGCCCGGCCAGCCCGGCCAGCCCGGCACTGCTCAGCCCGGCCAGCCCGGCCAGCCCGGCACTGCGCAGCCCGGCACGGGGACCACGGACAAGGGCAAGCCGGTCGGCGGCACCACGGACGCGACCCCGAAGAAGCCCGCCACCCCCAAGCCTGCCACTCCCAAGCCCGCCCCGACTCCTGTTCCGACTCCGACTCCGGCCCCCGCCGGGCCGGCCGCCCCGCCCGCTCCCTGAGCGCTCCGACCTGTCCCGAAGGCCAGCTTCGGGACAGCGTCCAGGCTGCTGCGCTCCGACCTGTCCCGAAGGCCAGATTCGGGACAGCGTCCCGACTGCGGCCAGATCTCACTCCTCCAGCAGCCACGCGGCGATCGGCCGATTATCTTGCTGTCCGAGGCCGAGCTGCTCGCGCAGCGCGATCCAGTCCTCGGCCCAGGCCGCCTGCGGCTCGACGATCAGCTCCGCGTCGAGGTCCTCGACCCCGCGAAAGTTGAGCCGGCAGGTGTTGAGCTCGTGGGGTCGCTCGGGGTTCCACAACGGGATGCCATACTTGCGGCAGATCCGCGGCCGGTGGTCGTAGAGCCGGCAATTGCCGTCATCGCCGAGCACCGGACAGGCCTCGCCGCGACCCGCCTGATACTCGCCCGCCCGCGCGACGATCTGCGCCCGCACCACAGCCGGCGCCGACGCGAGGCCCTCCCGCAGCAACGCACCTTCGACCTCCGAGACGCGGAAGCTCTGGTGGCAACACTCGCTGCAGCCCGCGCGGCACTGGATGTGCGACCGGTAGCGCGCCACCACCGGCGCGACCCCGCCGTCGAGGATCGCCAGGTGCACCCGCAGCCGCGCCCGCGCCCGCTCGGATCCCGATATGTCCCCGGGGACAGGCTTCATTCGCCACCCATCGCCGCCACCACGCGCCGGTACGGCGACCACGCGTGACGCTCGAGGAAGCGGTGCGGCGCCAGCTCGCCGCGCTCGACCGCCTTGAAGTCGGCGTCCTGACGCAGCAGCGTGGTCTTCAGCGCCAGAGCCCGCACCCGGTCCGCCACCGGGTGGTCGGGGTGACGCACCGGCAGCAGCGCCGCGACCCCGCGCCCGCGCAGCACCGACGCCGCGTGAAAGTCGGCGAGCTCGGCGCGCACGGCGACGAGATCGACGCCGCCCGCCCAAGCATCGGCGCCGAGCTCGAGCCGCATGAAGTCATCGAGCCCGGTGAACCCGCGACGATCGAGGCTGACCGCGAGGCGGGTGAGGTCAAGCTGCGCCTGGCCCTCACGGACTTGCAGCACCGCGATCGCGGGTACACGGCTGCCGTCCGCCAGGACCCCGGAGATCGTCAGCGCTCCGTTGTAACGACGGACCCAGCAGCCTGCTTGCTTGATCTCGTAGAGCCCGAGCGATGCATGGCCCGGCGGGCGCAGCGGCCACATCGCGCAGCCACGGCCCTCCGAGACCAGTATCGAGACCCCGCCGAGCCGGGTCGTGGCGCGCTCGAGCAGACCGAAGCCGGAGCCCCCGCGGACCCGCCGAAGCTGCCGGCGCTGAGCGATCTGCCGCTCCACCTCGCAGCCAGGACCCGGGCTGATCTCACCCTGACGAAGCTCGGCGAGCAGTCGCTCGCGACACGGCCCGGCGACCACGGCCGCCTCGGGGTGCCCGACTGCGGTGCCCCTCGGGTCCCGGGCCTGCGCCGGCGCGGCCGACAGCAACACCGCGGCCACCACTGTCAGGCACGCCAGGCACGTCGCGCCCTGCCCTCGCCGATCTCCCCGCACTCGTCTCGCTCGCACCACCGCGGACGAGCCTAGCAGCACTCGCGCCCGCCCGGCGGTGCGCAACAGCCGTGCCGGGGCCCCGGAATTTTCGGCGCGGCTGGGAAAGAAAACCGGTCCGGTCGCAGTTGGCGTCGGGGCCGACGCTTGAGCCACGCGCACGCCTGCGGCACTCTCCCACCCCATGCTCCGGTCTCCTCAACGTTCCCCGGCCCGCTCCGTCTCGCTCGCGATCCACACGGGGCTCGGCGCTGCGGCCCTCGTGCTCGCCCTCGCGGGTTGCCTCAAGGTGCCGCCCGAAACGGATGAGCCCGGTACGGAACAGGGCGCGCCGAAGACGGCGAAGGAGGTGCTCGACCGTTACATCGCCGCGCTCGGGGGTGAGCCCGCGCTCCGCAAGATCGGCCAGCGTACCGTCGACGCGCGCATGACCTTCTTGCCGGAGAGCGGCTGCACCGAGAAGGACACGGACTGCCGGCGCGACGAGAAGGTCGGCAGCTTCACGCTGCAGACCACCGCCGACGCGAAGATGTACCGACGCACCAACCTCGACAACCAGATCGACGAGCAGGGCTACGACGCCAAGCAGGGCTGGCAACTGCGCGGCGGCGTGCTCATCCTCGAGGACCCGGAGGAGTCCGCGATCTCCCGCGAGGACGCCAACTTGCACTGGTATCTCGACCTCGACAAACGCGGCGTCGAGACCACCCTTCAACCGACCCGCACCACCGACCACGGCGGCCAGCCCCGCACGCTCGACGGCCTGCGCTGGCACGTGAAGGGCTCGCCTGGCCAGGACAAGACCCTGTGGTTCGACCGCGCGACCGGGCTGCTGATCGAAGAGATGCTCGAGGACACCTCGAGCGACCAGGTCCTGCGCCAGTGGGTCTTGTACGACGACTACCGCGTCGTCGACGACGTCAAGATCCCGCACAAGATCAGGCTCATTAATCAAGTCGGCGCGCGCGCCCAGGAGGTCATCTTCACCACCCAGCGCGTCGACCACACGGCGATCGACGCCGGCCTGTTCGGCGCGCCCAATGTGCCGCCGCCCAAGCGCACCGCGGACCCGGTCCTGACCGCGCTGGAGAAGGCTCGCCAGGCCGCCCAGGCCGCCCCGAAGGACCCCCTCGCCCAGGTCGCCCACGCGCGCGCCGCCTGGGCCGCCGCCCACTTCGAGGAGGCCGCCAAGGCCGCCCAGGCGACCCTCAAGCTCGACCCGAAGGAGATCGAGGCGCTGTTGATCCTCGCGCGCGAGCAGGTGATGGCCGGGCGCTACAAGGAGGCCGAGGGCACTCTGGCGCGCGCCGAGAAGGCCGGCGTTAATCCGCAGATGGTCGCCACCCAGTTCGCGTGGATCCGCAGCCATCAGCGCGACTTCCTCGGCGTCGCGAAGGCCCTCGACACCCTCGGCCCCGAGAACGCCGGGCTCGCCGGCCGCTACCGCACCTTCGTCGGCAAGCCGCTGCAAGTCTCGGCCGCGCCGTGCCAGGTCGATCTCCCGATCTCCCGCGACGTCGGCACCCCGATGGTCGAGGTCGAGATCGCCGGCGAGAAGATCATGGCGATGCTCGACACCGGCGCGGCCGACGTCATCATCGACACCAAGCTCGCCGCCAAGCTCAAGCTCCCGATCCGCTCGCGCACGCCGTTCGGCGAGCAAGGCGAGATCGGCCACACCCAGGTCGATACGATCAAGCTCGGGGGGATCACCGTCAGCGGCGTGCCCGTCGACGTGTTCCCCAGCGAGACCCTCGCCCAGATGTCCGGCAGTCGCCTGGCCGCCTCGGCCGTCATCGGCGTCCGCGTGCTCGAGCAATTCCAGGTCACCTACGACCTGCCGGCCCAGAAGCTCACGCTCGTGCAGGGCGGCGCGAAGTGCAAGAAGGCGCTGGCCGCCCACCGCGGCGGCGGCTCGGTGCCGATGTGGCTACACGAGACACACTTCGTCTACGTGCTCGGGGCGATGAACGCCGCCGAGGGCCTGTTCCTCATCAACACTGGCATGCAGGGCGTCGACCTCACCGCGACCAGCCGCTCCTACGCGCTCGCCGGCATCGGCGCCCCGGCGATCCGCCGCGGCGAGCCGGCGATCGTCGAGGTCGCCGACTTCAGCATCGGCGAGCTGCTGCGCGCCCAGGGCATGAAGGGCGCCTACGGCTACTTCGAGCAGGGCGAGAGCTCGGACCTGTTTCGCATCGACGGCATGATCGGCCTCGACGTGCTGACCCGCCGCAAAGTGACCCTCGACTTCCTGGAGCGCAAGATCTACTTCGCCGACGCCAGCCCGGCCGCACCCGCGGCTGTGCCCGCGGCTGCGCCCGCGGCTGGGCCCGCCAAGCCCGCCAAGCCCGCCGCGAAGTGACCCGAAGGACATGTCCGAAGGGTCATCCACGGTCGCATATACCGCGAGGCTCGGGCAGATCGCCGGGGCCTGGGTCGACGCGCCGTGGGTCGAGGTCGACGCCGCCGGCACGGTCGTGAGCGCACGATCCGGCCGACCCGAACGTCCGCCGGAGGTCGTCCACGACCTCGGTCGCGCGCTGCTATTGCCCGGCCTGGTCAACGCCCACAGCCACGCGTTCCAGCGCCAGATCCGCGGCGCGACCCACCGCCGCGGCGCGCACGACCCCTCGAGCTTCTGGAGCTGGCGCGAGGCGATGTACCGCGCCGCCAACACGCTCGACCCCGAGGCCGTGTACACCGCGACCCGCGGCTGCTACCGCGAGATGCTGCGCGCCGGCATCACCTGCGTCGGCGAGTTCCACTATCTCCACCACACCCCCGACGGCCGCCCCTACGCCGACCCCAACGAGCTGTCGCGCCAGGTGATCCGCGCGGCGCAGTCGGTCGGCATCCGCCTGGTCTTGCTGTCCGTGTTCTACGCGCGCGCGGGCGCTGGCCGGGCGCCGCTGCCGGAGCAGCGCCGCTTCTGCGACGCCGACGTCGACGCCTACCTCGGGCGGCTCGATGTCCTGCGCGGCGAAGGTGTACACGTCGGCGTCGCGCCGCACAGCGTACGCGCGGTGCCGGAGGCGGCCCTGCGCGAGCTGGCCGCGTACGCGCACCAGCACGGCTTACCGCTGCACATGCACGTATCGGAGCAGCCGCAGGAGAACGCCGAGTGCCGGGCCGAGCATGGTTGCACGCCGACGGCGCTGCTACGCGCGACCGGCTGCCTCGACCGCCCGGGCGGCTTCACGGCGGTGCACGCGATCCACCTTGAGCCGGCCGACTTCGTCGCGCTGGCCGGACAAAACGTGTGTGCCTGCCCGACCACCGAGGCCGACCTCGGCGACGGCATCATCCCGGCCGGCGATCACCTGCGGCACGGCATCGGGCTCGCGCTCGGCAGCGACAGCAACGCCGTCGTCGACCTGATCCAGGAGGCTCGCCTGCTCGAGATGCACGAGCGCCTGCGGACCCGCGCCCGCCTGTGCCTCGCGGGCGCGGAGCAGGTCGGCCAGACCCTCCTCGAGATCGCCACGACCGGCGGGGCGCGGGCGCTCGGCCGCCCGGAGCTCGGGCAGATCCGCGTCGGCGCCCCCTTCGACGCCTGCACGATCGACCTCGGCCACCCGACACTCGCACACCTCGACCCAGGCGACGCCCTCGACGCCGTGCTGCTCAGCGGCACCGCGGCCCCGGTCGACCGGGTGTTCGTCGCGGGCGTGCGCCGGGTCTGAAGGGTCCAGCAGGCGGCTGGCCGCGCGATCGCAGCCCGCTGGCCCTGCGCGCCGGGCGATGCTACGTCCCCGGGGGCATGTCGCCGCTGCGTCGCCTCGCCCTCGTGGCCCTGGCCCTGCTCGGCGGATGCGCGGGGCGGGAGACCGCGGCATCACAGGCTGCGTGGCAAAATGCGGTCCGCGGCGGCAAGCCCGACGGGACCGGCGGCATCACCACGCCGGGCGGCCGCAACGACGGCGGGCTCGCCGACCCCGGCGCCTGGCGTGACCTCGCCACCTTCACCGCCGAAACCGCCGAGCTGCTCTCCCAGGGCGTGTCGACCGCGCCGCTCGCCTCGCTGGTCGACAGCCTGTGCGCCGAGCCGCCCGAGGAGGAGACCGCGGTGCTCGAGCCGGACAGCGTGCGTTGCCCCCCGAAGCCGGCGATGGACCCGCTGGGGCACCCGCTGATGCTCGAGTTGAGTCGTCACGGCACCGTGGGGTTGGTCGCCACGGACCTGACGGACGGCGACAGTGCCGCCCTATTGACGCAGGCGCTCAAGCAAATGGCAAGCGCCTGCGCCGGCGCCTGGGTGCGCAGCCCGGGCCCGCATCAGGAGGAACTTCACATGTGTACCTCGCGCGCGGGGCCCCTGCTGGTGCTGGGAAGATTCCCCGGGGAGGGCGGGGAGCGCTGGCAGTTCTCCCTCGCAGTTCTGGGGCCAGGCTAATATGCTCCCGCCAGTTTCGCCATGGACCCGATGACCTCGACAGCGCCAGTGAGCCACGGCGGGATCTTGTTCCCGCTCGACATGTTCCGCCCGACGATGCTGGCCGCCGCGCTCGCCGAGGTGTTGATCGGCAAGGTCCGCAACATCGTCGACGCGACCATTGAGATCTCGCGCCACCCGAGCCTGCCCCTCGCGCTCGCGCAGATCCACGGCACCGTCGTCGGCGACGACCCGGCCGAGTTCTGGCGCGAGAACATGGACCTCGCCCTCGTGGTCAGCCAGATCGTGCCGCGCCAGGTGTTCGTGTACTACGCGCGCACCGGCGAGGACCCACGCGAGGGCTTCCTGGTCGCCCAGCGCGGCCAGGCCGTCGCCGCCGACGACAGCCGGCGCGAGGACATCCCGCCGGGCCAGGCCGGCACCCACCTGCCCGTCACGCGCCTGTGCGAGCAGATGCGCATCTCGATCGACGAGCTCGCCGACGGCTTCCCCGGCGGCCCGCGCATCGACCTCTCGCTGATGGAGCCGCACGGCAACGACCAGACCCTGCTCATGACCTTGGTGGGCCAGCAGGCCGCCGGAGCTGCGGAGGCCGAGCTCGCCGAGGAGGAAGAGGGCTTCGAGGACGAGCCGCCGCCTCCGCCCGCCCGCGCGACGAGCCTGACGCAGGGCTTCGGCGCCCCGCCTTCTGGTTCGTCCGTCCCGCCCGCGGCGGGTCGCGCCCCCGCGGGACGCCCGGCGCCGGCCGCCAAGGCGCCGACGATGACCGCCGCCGACGACGTCAAGCGTCGCGCCGCCGACCGTGCCGCCGAGAAGCAGGAGATCCAGCAGCGCAGCACCGATCTGGCGCGCTCGCTCAAGTTCGTCGAGGACGATCGCGGCGTCATCGTCGCGTTGCCGGCCGAGCTGTCCGAGACGGAGGTGCTGCGGCCCTTCCTGGTCCCGCAGATCGAGCGCAACGCGCCCGAGGGTCTGCCCGCGGATGTACGCGACCGCCTCGAGGGCAAGGCCGTCGACTTCGCGGTCAAGGTCGAGTTTCTCAGCGAGGTGTTGATCGGCAAGAACCCGATCAACAAGGCCAAGTTTGAGGAGCTGGCGACGCCCCACGACCTTGCCGGCCTGAAGGTCCAGATCCTCGAGGTGCTGGCCCCACGCCTCGGCGCCGGCACGCTGCTGCGCAGCGGCGGCAAGAACGTGTTCGTGTCGCGCAAGCCGGACGCGTCGCTGCCGGCCGCGTTCCTGCGCGAGCTGCTGGAGAGCTGACACGACGATCCTCGCGGCGTCTACTGCCTCTTCAATGGAGGGGCAGCAGACGCGCGCGAGGATCGAGATGTCAACGAGAGCTATCCACACGAACCGCCCGAGCGTATGGGCCGGGCGAGGAGGCCGGGCGAGGAGGCCGGGCGAGGAGGCCGGGCGAGGGAGTCGCTCAGGCCGACGGGTCCGACTTGAGTCCGGACAGGATGGCCTCGGGGCGGATGCCGACCGACGACTCGGTGGGGTCGCTCAGCTTGTCGCGGATGAGCGCCTCGAGGATCGCGGCGCGCTCGGGGTGCGGCGGGAGGTGCTCGGCGAGGCCGAGCTTGCGGCTCGCCAGCGCCTTGAGGAACGGCTCGATCTTGCGGATCTCCTGGGCGATGCGCATCGTGGCGTCCTTGCCCTCGCCGCGTCGCACCTGGAACTTCGGGGCGCAGCGCTCGACCGCGGCCACGAGGTCACGTGCGAGGTCGACGTCGACCTGGTCCTCGACGCCGAAGCTGGCGACCACGATCGGCCGGCTCTGCGCCTTCTTGTTGCCCTCGCCCGACCACCAGACGTTGTGGGCGATCGACAGGTAGGTCCTACGCGACTCGCCACAACGGACTTTGTTTCTTCGCAGGTACATAGGGGTAATCCTTTCCTCAGACCAAGCTCATCGTTGACATCGGCACTGTGCCGGCGCTTTTGGACGCCAGTCTTGGGAGATCCTTCATGCCTAGTTCCTTGGCCCTCATCCCCTCGTCTGCCGCACCAAAAGGGCCCTTGTGCCCACGTTTTCCAGGCTAGCGTTTGCGCCAGACCGAGGCCAGTAGCTTTTCAAATTTTCCTCACAGTACCTGCGGGGATGTTGTTCCCGGTCACTTCGCTGGAGTTTGGCGGGACCTCTCCGCGGACTCCAGACCCCAGGCCCATCTAACTTGCTCTAGAAATCGCAGTTCCTCGGCGTGCGCGGGAACGGGATCACGTCGCGGATGTTCTCCATGCCGGTGACGTACATGACGAGGCGCTCGAAGCCGAGGCCGAAGCCCGAATGCGGGACTGAGCCGAACCGGCGGGTGTCGAGGTACCAGGAGTAGTCGACCGGGCTGAGCTTGGCGTGTTCGATCGCGCCGGTGAGCACGTCGAGCCGCTCCTCGCGCTGCGAGCCGCCGATCAGCTCACCGATCTTCGGGACCAGCAGGTCCATCGCTGCGACGGTCTTCCCGTCATCGTTGCGACGCATGTAGAACGCCTTGATCTCGGTCGGGTAGTCGGTGACGAACACCGGGCGGCCGACCAGGGTCTCGGTCAGGTGACGCTCGTGCTCGGCCTGGAGGTTGGCGCCCCAGAACACCGGGAACTCGAACTTCTGGCCGCTCTGCTCGAGCCGGCGCACGGCCTCGGTGTAGCTCATGCGCTCGAAGCTGGAGTCGACCACGTGTTGCAGGCGGGCGATGAGGCCGGGGTCGATCTGCTTGTTGAAGAAGGCGAGGTCGTCGGCGCAGTGGTCGAGCGCGGTGCGCATGAGGTGCTTGACGAAGGCCTCCGCGAGGTCGGCGTCGTCGTCGAGGTCGGTCCAGGCCATCTCCGGCTCGATCATCCAGAACTCGGCGACGTGGCGCGTGGTGTTGGAGTTCTCGGCGCGGAAGGTCGGACCGAAGGTGTAGATCTCCGACAGGCCCATGGCGAAGGTCTCGCCGTTGAGCTGGCCCGAGACAGTCAAGTAGGTCGGGCGGCTGAAGAAGTCCTGCGTGTAGTCGATCTTGCCCTCAACACGCGGCAAGTTGTCGGGGTCGAGGGTGCTGACGCGGAACATCTCGCCGGCGCCCTCGGCGTCGGCGGCGGTGATGATCGGCGTGTGCACGTAGGCGAAGCCGCGGTCCTGGAAGAACTGATGCACCGCCTGCGCGAGGGTGCTGCGCACGCGAAACACCGAGCCGAAGGTGTTGGTGCGCGCGCGCAGGTGGGCGATCTCGCGGAGGAACTCGAAGCCGTGGCGCTTCTTTTGCAGCGGGAAGCTCGGGTCGGCGAGGCCGACGACGATCACCTCGGTGGCCTGAAGCTCGACCCGCTGCCCGGCGGCCGGCGAGGCGACCAGCTCGCCGACGACCTCGACCGCGCTGCCAGTGGTCAGCTTGCGGACCTGCTCAAAGTTGGCGAGCGCGGCCGGACACACCGCCTGCACCGAGGCGAAGCACGAGCCGTCGTTGATCTCGAGGAACACGACCTGTTTGCTGTCACGCACGGTGCGCAGCCAGCCCTTCACGCGCACGCCGGAGCGCGGCGGCTCCAGCTTGAGGACATCGACGACCTTGACTCGCGGCCTTTGCATAGCGGCGGGAGGGTATCACCGCCGCGGCGGGTCCGCCGTGCGAGCGTGCGCACGCATGACGCTGGTCGACGGCCGGCAACTGGGGTATTTCACGGGCCGCGATGACCGGTCCGTCCAGGCTGCCGATAGCCGAGCGCTTCGTGTCGCTGCAGGGCGAGGGCGTGCTCGTCGGCGTGCCCAGCTCGTTCGTGCGGGTGTTCGGCTGCAACCTGCGCTGCACCTGGTGCGACTCGCCGGCGACCTCCTGGGCGCCCGCCGGAGCGCAGACCGAGATCGCGGAGATCCTCGACTTCTGCGCCCGCGGGCCGAGACACGTGGTGTTGACCGGCGGTGAACCACTGCTGTTCCCCGGGGTCGCCACGCTGAGCCAGGCGCTACGCGCGGCGGGGCATCACATCACCGTCGAGACCGCCGGCACCGTGTGGCTGGACGGGCTCGCCTGCGACCTGCTGTCGCTCAGCCCCAAGCTGGCCCACAGCACGCCGTGGGTGCGCGCCCCGCAGCTCGCCGAGCGCCACGAGCGGGCCCGCCTCGACCCGGAGGTGCTCGCTCGCCTGCTCGCCAGTTACCGCTGGCAGCTCAAGTTCGTGGTCCGCGCGGCCGAGGCGGCCGCCGACCTGGCGGAGGTCGAGGACTTGCTGCTGAAGCTCGGCGTGTCGGCCCGCGAGCGCGACCGGGTGTTGGTGATGCCCGAGTGTACCGACCCGAACGCGCTGCACGCGGGCTACCGTGCTTTGGTGTCCGCGTGCATCGAGCGGGGCTTTCGCCTCGGCGAGCGGCTGCACATCGCGCTGTTCGGTCACACGCCGGGGACCTGAGGCGGCTGCCTATGGCAGACTGCCGCGCGTGGATTACCACTGGCTGCGGGCGTTTCACATCATCGGCGTCGTGACCTGGTTCGCCGGGTTGTTTTATATCTTCCGCCTGTACGTGTACCACGTGGAGAATCACGACAAGCCGGATGTGACGGCCCTGCTGGCGGTGATGGAGCGCCGGCTGTATCGCGGGATCTGCTGGCCGTCGATGGTGGTCACGGCGATCTTCGGGGTCTTGTTGTTTAGCGATCGGCCTGCGGGCTATCTGGCGCAGCCGTGGTTTCAGGTCAAGCTGCTCGGGCTCGCGGTCGTGTTCGGCTATCACTTCTATGCGGGCATCGTGCGCAAGCAGTTGGCCGCGGGGACCTGCCACCTGACCTCACGGCAGTGCCGCCTGATCAACGAGGTGCCGACCGTGCCGCTGGTGCTCATCGTCATCATGGCGGTCGTCAAGCCGCTGCTGTGGGGCTGATCCGCGCCACGAACGATCGCGGCTTCTGATACGCTGGCGGTCATGCGGGGGGCGATCGGCGTGCTCGGGGCGGTGGCCATGGCGGTGCTCACCGGTGGCTGCGGCGGCTCCGAGGCGTGCGCCGACCTCGGGGACGACGTGCTGCTGACGGCGCAGTTGACCGACAACGGCGAGCGCGCGCGCGTGGAGGTCGAGCTGCGCCGGCCCGAGCTCGCGGCCGGGTCGATCCCCGTGAAGCTGTGTGAGGACCACGGGCTGCGGGTCGATGATGTCGCCATGACGGAGGTCAAGCGCCCGAGCGGCGCGGTGATCTACGAGGCCGAGCTGGACGTGGTCAGTCAACAACAGCCACTGACCCGCCGCTTCGAGCTACGCACCGGCGATGGCACCAGCGAGTTCACGGCCACGATCGACGCGCCGGGCTTCGAGATCTCGTCGCCCACCGCGGACAGCGAGGTGTCTCGGGCAGCGGCGCTGACGATCACGTGGGAGCCTCCCCACGGCGCGGACGCGAAGATCGCCATCAAGGTCGCCGACGAGATCGACGGCGC
>Ga0335394_10003155_pt1 | contig 18659 bp, 21 predicted proteins | sample MAT03_FD_205741 | JGI IMG/M metagenome (GOLD analysis project Ga0335394, IMG submission 205741) | Freshwater microbial communities from Lake Fryxell liftoff mats and glacier meltwater in Antarctica - MAT-03 (spades assembly) (version 2) ... | reverse complement strand
CCCGATTCTGGAAATTTAGTTTCCTGGTTCGCCCCTGGTTTAGCGGACTGGCCGAAGCCTTTCACTGAAAATAACATTATAAAAAGCGCAAGGTGCAAGATCTTTGTGTTCATGTAGATTGATTTCTTTTTGTAAAACTTAAAGATAATTTTTATCCTTCAATTACTCACTATTAAATGAATCCGATTCGTTTTATTTTGTTAATGTACCAACTTGTTTTTATAAGTATCTTTACCCCTTACCTCTGCCTTTGTGATCAATCAAACTTTAGAAAATACCGATGCTGTTGCCACCGAGAAGAAAATAGCGCAGACAACAGTTTACGCCATTCTTTTTTCGATCAGCTTTGCGCACCTTCTTAACGACATGCTGCAATCCGTTATCCCTTCTATTTACCCGATGATCAAGGAAAATTATCGGCTTTCTTTTTCACAGATTGGTTGGATTACTTTTACTTTCCAGCTAACAGCTTCCATTCTGCAACCCTTTGTGGGACACTATACCGATCGCAACCCCCGTCCCTACTCCTTCGCCACCGGCATGCTGTTTACACTCACCGGAATTATTTTACTGGCATCGGCAACAGGATTCTCGTCTTTGTTAGTAGCCGTTGCTTTTGTAGGAACAGGCTCCTCCATTTTTCACCCCGAAGCTTCTAAAGTAGCCTACTACGCCTCGGGCGGAAGGCGCGGACTCGCACAATCCATTTTTCAGTTAGGTGGGAATTTCGGCAGTGCGATTGGACCACTGTTAGTCGCCGCCGTTGTAATGCCTGCGGGACAGCGTTATATTCTCTGGTTTCTCATTGCTGCCGTATTAGGGATTTTTGTTTTAATGCGCATTGGCAACTGGTACAAGTCTCACCTTTTCTTAAGAGCCAAAGGAAAATTTGTAGACGAAGAACAGCGTCAGGAATTATCGAAAGGAAAAATAATTACTTCCATCACTATTTTGCTCATGCTTATTTTTTCGAAATATTTTTACCTCACGAGTATTACAAGCTACTACACTTTCTATTTAATTGACAAATTTCACATCTCTATACAGCAATCTCAACTTCATCTTTTTATTTTTTTAATCTCAGTGGCAGCGGGCACTTTTATTGGCGGACCGCTTGGTGATCGTTTTGGCAGGAAGATCATTATCTGGGTTTCTATTTTGGGGATTGCGCCGTTTACTTGGTTGCTTCCACATGTTGATCTTTTCTGGACCAGCGTTCTTTCAGTAATCATTGGGGTTATTATGGCCTCTGCTTTTTCTGCTATTCTTGTTTATGCTCAAGAATTATTACCCGGAAAAGTAGGATTGATCTCTGGTCTCTTTTTTGGTTTTGCTTTTGGAATCGCAGGCATTGGCTCTGCTTTGCTCGGACATTTAGCAGATAGCGCGGGAATTGATTATGTTTTTAAAATCTGTGCGTACCTTCCTCTACTTGGAATTATCACAGGTTTTCTTCCGGATATCCGTAAAAAGAAAATGTAATTCCTTTCCAACGAAGGCTGATTTTATTACTTTTGTCCATTTTCAAAATGGCCCTCATCGTTAAAAAATCGCATTTACCTGGAGCTGGAAAAGGCTTATTCACAACAAAAGCTATTGGCAAAGAAGGTAAAGTCATAGAATACCGTGGCGAGATCATCGGCTACAACGAATACCGACGACGCGCCAGAAACCAGGAAGATCATTATCTTTTCTTTTTACGAAGCGAATTGTCAATTGACGCCTTGCACACCCCACAGTATAAAGCGCGGTATGCAAACGACGCTGCTGGTATTACACGTGTAAAAGGAATTCGCAACAACGCCGATTACATTATTTTCGGCGACAAATGTTTTATTGTGGCTTCACGCGACATAAAAGCGGGTGAAGAAATTTTCGTGAACTACACTAAATCTTATTGGGACTATATGCGGAAACGGATGAAGAAAGCACATTAAGCTGTTTAAAACTGTTTAGGCTTCTTTTTTTGCGCTGCAAGTTCTACGATTTCCGCGATCCGTTTTTATCTGGTCTCTACACGTTTTGCAAATACCAGCCATTGTAACATCGCTTTTCTAACCGACTTACTCAAACTTTCAAAAAACACTTTAGACCCCGTTTGGGTTTCGAATTCCTTTTCCAGGTTCTTCGGTATCTCTAGTGTTTCCACCGTATCTAAAATCATCCACGATCCATTTTGTTTTGCAGTTTCAAAGAAATCCAATCCAGCCTTCGTCATTCGTCCTTCTGCGATTAGAAGCTTAATTTTATTTATTTTCGACCAGGTTCCTTTTGGTTTTCGCTTGCTAAAAAACTGCACCGAGCTTTTATCATCCCTTGCTTTTTTTTGCTGTCAATCCATCCTAAGCAAAGACCTTCGTCTACTGCCTCGCTCCAGAAGAGTGCCGGCATTCCTGCATTTTTTATATTGAACGAGTCAGACAGCTTGCTTTTTTTTATGATTTTTATGCAGCCATTTTCTCCATTGCAGCTGTGTCGTTGGATAAAAAATTTCTATCTTCTCCCTTTGCATAAATTCTGATTATCTTATCGCTACTGAATTTACAGGTATAAATAAGGTTCATTTGTATGTGCCAATTGTCGCACGTTGTCCAGTACTCTTTTCATATAAATCTTCCAGAACGTTTTAGCGAACAGCCAGTTCAGAGGATAAAGAACTGCGACGTTGGAATGAAGTGTGTAAGTATAATCAATCTGTATTTTATTCGGTTCAATTTCGGTAGTTTTCCAAACGCTTTCAAATTTCGAAAAGCTGAGCATCCAGGCCTGAAAATCAGTGACCTCGAATTTCCAGTAGTTATTTTCCACCCGTTCTATGATCCTATCTACAGAACCCCAACCACCTTTCTGAGTTAGTGATTTAGCAACAAATACTTTTTTACTGGACCCGGGCTGTCCCCAGTCTATGTCATCCGTACAATGCGTAACCCTCGGCATGATACCAAAACCCGTGTGAACTTTAGAAACATCGCAAAGCATAGGTGTTTTAAAAGCTCTTTCCAATGAGCAATTGTAAATTGTTTTTACGAATACCGTGACAGTCATTTTTTTAAATCATTTTATAAGAGGTACAATATAAAGCTTTTTCTTTTTGCAGCGAAGGTCAACCAAACATGTTCAGACTTTCAGCGCTCCGCGGAAGCCCCGGGCGGCATAATAAGATTCTGCTCCATTGTGATAAACAAAAACCGCATCGTAACGCCGATCCCCAAAAAGCGCGCCTTTGAGTTTTCTGATATTAGCCGGTGTTACGATCCAACTGGAAGTTTTCGTATCGAAGTTTCCAAGAGTTTGCAGTTTGCGATAGTGCTCTTCAGTTAAGAGTTCAATACCCATCTCAGCAGCCATCTCCATCGCACTGCTTTTAGGTTTATTTTCTTTTCGGGAGTTTAGTGCTTCTCCGTCGTAACAGAGACTCCTGCGCCCCTTTGGACTCTCCTCAGAACAATCATAAAAAAAATACTCGTCTGTCTTTTTATCGTGACCAACAACATCCGGTTCTCCGCCACTTAATTCCATTTCATCCAGCGAATTTAATTTTTTTGGATTCGCCTCTAACTTTGCCTGCACTTTATTCCATTCTACATTTTTGTGACGTTTCATGTTTTTTTCAAAACGCGTTTTTAATACTGCGAGTAACTCCGCATGTTCTGACGAAGAACCTTGTTTAGTGTTATTGGTTTTGCTCATTCCTTTTGAATTTTATTGAGAAAGTTTAAGTGACTACTTTTCTAATCTTTTACCTTTTAGAATCTGTGGCATGTATTTTTCTATTGTTGACTCGCGCGTTGCAGATTGTTTGGCCGAAGAAAAATAAAGAAGATACCCCCTCTGCCTTCCCGGAGTTAATGCTTCGAAGGCTTTTTTCAATGTGGCGTTTTTATCTAATTTGGTTTTGAATTCTTCCGGTATTTTGAATTCCTTAGTGGCTTTCATCGGCACCTTCGCTCCCGATTTTTCAACTTTAATTGCTTCTTGAATGTAAGCCTTTACAGTAGCCTTCAGGTCTATTATTTTGCGGATATCCGTGAAACGAATTTGACGCGCCGACTGAACATTTTCCGTTTGCTAGATCAGAATCCCCTTCGGATCTTTCATCAGCACACCTTTATGAAACAACAACGCGCAGTATTCCTTAAACACATGGATCAAAACAACATTGTTATCTTCAACCGTGTAACAAGGTACTCCCCACTTTAGTTCTTCAGTCAGATCGCAATCAAGAACAATTGTTCTTAACAGGTCAAGCTCTTTCTGCCACTTTTTCGCTTTCGTAAAATAAAAATCAACTTTCGGATTCATGTTGCTCATAAAATAATACTTTGACCTAATTTATAAATTATACTTCTCAACTCAAAGTATTTTCCTGTCATGTTTTCCAAAATACTTACAGACGTTTATCATTAAACTGAAATTCCACCCGCCTGTTTCTTCTCCTGCCTTCTTCAGTGGTATTGTCTGCTATTGGTCTGGTATGACCAAAACCTCTCCAGGTGAGACGCTCCTTTGCAACCTCTTTTGAAATCAGATAATTCGCTACGGCACGTGCACGAGCCTGACTGAGCTCTAAGTTTATTTTCTCACTACCACGATTATCAGTATGTCCCATGATGAGCAGATTTAATTCTGGTTGACTGATGAGATAGTCAGCAAGTTCATCCAATTCATCGAATGATGCAGGCAGGATGTCACTTTTTATGGTTTCGAAATTGAGTTGCTGTAGTAGAAAAAGCTTGTTGATGACTACCGTGTCTACAACTTCCACAGAAGGTTCGACTGTTATTGATAGTGAAGTAAGCGTATCCAGTAGCAGCGACATAGGTTGGCAAGTCTCACCGTTGCGCAGTTGAATCAATTCTACATCTTCTATAAAATAATACCCACTAAGTGCATAATTGAAAACACGAACATTTTTGCGATTTTTTTTGGCGGGAAGGTGTACAACTTTTGTCAGGTCATTACCAAAAGAACCCAGAGTGATGAAGCGCTCTCCGCCCTTGCATTCAAAGGTAAATGAAACGGCTGACCACACGCCAGGACGGTCGATAATAGCTGCCGCCTTAGTTTTCTGGAGCATGGGTTGACCCCTGACAGCATTTGTATGCATTTTTTTGTGGACGTAAATACCAAGACTGTCCACCTTTACGCCCGAGAATGCACTGCGTGCGTGTAAGAAGCGAATGCAATAGGTACGACGCTTGCGCATTTTTTCAGGCAATTCATAGGTAATGTATTCCTTGTATCTGGAATTCACAATGAAACCTGAATAACAATCGCCGCTATGCGGCAGCAAAGATCCTACAAAACTTAGTCCGGCATATACAGCTGATTTGGCTGGCGTACAGTTGCAAAATAAATCGGCACTGCCACTGCTGCGCCAACCTGAAGCCAAAGCAACCTGACTAATACGGTTAGGGCATCTTGTGAGACTATCGAACCCACCATTGCTAATCAAGTTTTGTGACGAAATAGAAAATGTGTAAAGGCAAGCAAAAATTAGACTCCAGTGTGATCTTGTATGTTTCATTTACAATTTGCAAAAAACCTCAGCTATAAACACTATGAATATCGTCTGAAATAGATTTCAACTCTATAACACGATTTGGTAACAAGTTTTGGATGACGATCATCGGATGATAAATCGCACCGGCCGATGCAGTCATCGAGCGGCAATCCGGATTGGCAAGGCCTACGAACCAATTCGGTGGATCCAACTATTTAATTTTCCTGAACACCGAATACGCCACCTCAGCAACGCTGATTTATTGAATGATTTGATTAGTGGAGAAAAACAAAAAACCCGCCATTCCTTTGATTAACAGTTTTTATTTCTATTGGTGAGATATCCGCGGAAAGAACGCCCCTCATTTCGGAACTTAAATCTCTGAATGAATTATAACCCAACTGTTTGGAAATAGCCGTTCACCTCAGACAATTGAACGCAATGAAAACGAAACAGCATCCGAGGTTTTAGGTAGGGATATGGTGGCGATTAATAAGTTTCTCTGCTACGTGGAATCCGAGAAATTTATTAACCCTGAAAAGACTGAAAATCATAATCGTGTGGCATTTAAAAATGTTGGCGCCGCATAACTTTCCAGAAGTCATTCAACTTTAATTGAACCTCAGTCAAAACCTAAAAAGTCTCCAAACAAATGTGTGGAGGCTTTAAAATATTCGATCTATTATGCTGCCGTTTTAATCGTACTTCTACACTCTTCAGCACATTTTTTGCAAGCCTCAGCACATTTTTTACAATGGTCATGAGAATGTTTGCCGCATTCCGCAGCGCAAGCTTCACAAATTTCGGCACACTCTTCACATGAGTGTGAAGCGTATTCTCCACCGATACTCATCAGTTGGGCGGCAGCGAAACAAATAACGGCACATTGTCTGTCAAGTTGAATACACTTAACCATCATTTTAATATCATTTTCTTGCAAACATTCCGTTGCACAATGATTGCATTCTACTGCACACGCTACGCAAGCGTCAATGCAACTTTGAAATTTTTGGTGACTCATTTTTCACTTTTTTAAATTTTTATTCAGGTCCGCTGTCGATCGTGCTTCAGTGTTGCTGTTACCCGAATATCAATTTTATTTTTTAGTTAAATCCATACCACATTCTGAGCATTTCCCCGGTTTATCAGATGCGACTTCAGGGTGCATAGAACAAGCGTAGTTTGCTGCTTTATCTTTAATCACTTTTAGAAGTTTTCTGCATCATTTCGCACTTATCCATAGTGCCTTTCGTATCCATACATTCTCCTTCTTTCATCATCTTTTTTTCGCCGTTTTTCATGATACATTCTCCATTGGTCATGCACTTGGTGCCATTCGCCATAGTCATGTCTTTTTCCATGGGCATTGTTTTTCCGTCTTTGTGATGCATCATTTTTCCGTCTTTCATCATGCAACATTCTTTCATTTTTTTAGGGCCCGTTTGCGCGCTTAAATTGGTTGTTGCAAAACATGCTGCCATCATAATTAATGATGTGAATAGCATAGTCATTGTTTTTTTTGTTTTCATAATTAATTTTTTTGAAGTTAAGTTTCTCCAGTCCGGCTGTTGGCCGGTTCTTCAGTATTACTGTTGCCTTATGAATTATTTTACAAATTTCATTAGAATAAAAATGGCTAATGAGTTCCGTTAACAATACAGATGAATCTCAGCAGTATTTTCCAGCAAATAACATACCTAAAGATGAATCAAAGATAGACACCACTTATGGGTACCATGTTACATCTTTAGGGATAAGAGTTGTAGCATTCCCACTTTTTAAATTGTTTAAAAACCCTTAATAATTTAGATTTAATCCAACACCAAAGCCCATATCACTATCATAGTGGGTTCTTATCCCTAAATTTTTATTAATTATGTATTTTAAATCAATCATATACTCTGTATCGGTATTATACATTAGCCCTAAGCGCAATCGTTTTGTGATGGGTATGTCTTCCCTGCTAACTTGTAAACGTACATTTCCGTCTTGATAGACTTCCGCCTGCGCGATAATTAAAATGGGCAAGGTATAATTAACTCCAATGCTAAATTGGGCTCGATTATCTTTGGTACTGGTTTGTCCAAAAAGATTTTCTTCTACTTCATTGTGTCCTAATTTTCTGTAACGCCAGTCAAATCCTACAAAAGGCATTAGCCATTGCATTTTCCCAATATATCTCCCCACGTGGGTCTCGGTTTCGTAGCCATGGCCATCGTTGTAACCCAGGCGCCACTCGGTGCCAATTTGCCAGCGGGTATTGGAATACATAATCATCCCATCATTTCCATTGGTTGCAAGGTCATTTTCAGCCATCAGATGAAACTTCCTATCCCCAGCAAAAAGTTTTCGTTGTGCAAGCTTTGGGTTTTTTATCTCTGGATTTGCCGGCTGATTTTCATAACTAATCACTCTACCCATTCCGGCCATCATGTGATATAAAATATGACAATGAAAAAACCAATCTCCATAAACATTTGCGCTAAATTCAAACGTGTCGGTTTCCATTGGCATGATGTCTACCGTGTTTTTTAGAGGGGCATAATCTCCTTGTCCGTTTAACAGCCGAAAATCATGTCCATGCAAGTGCATGGGATGACGCATCATGCTGTTATTGTACATCACAATACGTACATTCTCACCTTTCTTAACTAAAATTTTATCTGCTTCCGAAACTACTTTATTGTCTAAACTCCAAACATACCGATTCATGTTGCCAGTAAGTGTAAAATAGAATGTTTTCACATCACTTTTTGGAAGTGTAGTTTTAGTGGGTGACTTGAGCATCGCATAATTAAGGGTTACGATATCAGAGAGCGTATTAGAATTGTACTGATCTTCGTTATGCATGGAATGATCAGATTTCAAATCCATTGCCTTCATTTCTTTACTTTTCTTTTTATTGGCCTCTCCTGTAATTTCGGGGTACATCACTACGTTCATGTCCATTTGATTCAAACTCATCTGCATACCCATATCATCAAGGTTACCGTTCATTTTCATCATGCCATTCATCATTTTCATTCCCTCAAAGTATTTTGGTCTGAGCATTGGATTGGCTAATTTTTTCACGCCACTCCCCAGCCATAAAGATGTCGACTTAGTTCGATCCTCTGGAGTAACTAAAAATTCATAAGCTGTGCTGTCGTTGGGAATAGTAAGAACCACGTCATAGGTTTCGGAAACAGCTATAATCAGCCTGTCGACTTCAACTGGTTCTACGTCATTTCCATCGTTGGCTACCACGGTGATTTTTCCACCGGAATATTGCAGCCAAAAATAAGAGGAAGCGCCACCGTTAGAAACTCTTAGACGCACTTTATCTCCTGCTTTAAATTGTGACAACTCAGATTCATTTTTTCCATTGATCAGGAATTTATCGTAATAAACATCACTAACGTCCATTGCCGTCATACGCTTCCATTCATTCTTCATCTTAATCCCAAGATAACCTTGTTTGATAGCTTCTCCATAAGACTGTGTTGTGCCCTTTTTAATGGCAAACCAATCGGTAGCATTGTGAAGCATTCTATGTACATTCTCAGGCTTGTAATTTGTCCACTCGCTTAAAACAATTGGTATTTCGGGGAGATCATCAATTCCCTTTCTAAAAGTGGGGTCGGTCCTTCTTTTATTCATAATAAAGTTACCATACATGCCTATCTGTTCTTGCAATTCGTAGTGACTATGATACCAGTGCGTTCCGCTTTGGATGATGGGAAAGCGGTATAAATAAGTTGTATGAGGCTCTATTGGCATTTGCGTCATGTAAGGCACTCCATCTTCCTTGTTAGGTAAAAATACACCATGCCAATGCAAGGCAGTTTTTTCATTCAGTTCATTATGAACATATATCTCCGCAGTATCTCCCTCTGTAAACGTGAGCGTTGGCATTGGTATTTGACCGTTCACCGCAATCGCCCTTTTTTCTTTTCTGGCAAAATTTACGATTGTGTCACGAACATATAAATCATAGCGTACTGTTTTTTGCGCATATACCCAATTACTGAACAAAATAATTATTATCGCAAGTATTGATTTAAGAAAGTTCATTGTTTAAAAAATTTTATTTAATAGTTTCAATAGTTTTGCCACAACTCAGCATTTGCGAACCGTAGTAAGGATTCTTAACTGTGCTCTCTAAGCTCAACCAGTTAGCGCCCTTGTTGTCGTTATACATTGGGCAATGTTGATAGTACACAGGAAAGTTAAAGTTTGCAACTTTAATGAGTTCATGCATTTTTTCTGATAATTGAATGAAGGTCATTCTTTGCTCTTCAATATTATTCGCTTTCGCTATTTTATTGGATTCAGATAATAAGTCCTTGTATACTTTCATCCAAATTTCGTGTTGATTAACTTCTAGTTTATTCATTTCGAGTTTTGAAATAACAGAAGATAAATTTTCGGCTTTACTTATTGCCGATTTGTTATCTGTCTTAACAAGGGCGTTTTTTAAATCGGAATAAGAATCAAAAATTGGCTTCAATTGATTTACCTCACTATTTTGAATGTTGGCAATTTCTGATTTATCAATAGTATTTGCAACAACTTCTGTTTTCTTTCTGGCTCTATCGTATTTGCAACACTCAGGTAAATTAGCATAAGCCTCATCAGGTGCGAGGAATTTTTCATTGTCATATCCCGCTAAAGCAACACGCTTTAAAATCTCATCTGCATTTGTTTTTTTTAAATCCAAAGTTAAAGTGGCAATTTTAGAATCTTTATTCCAATCTACTTTAGATACTTTCTTTTTGTTTCCTGCCTCTTCAATCGTGTTTTTGCACATTTCGCAATTACCGTAAATTTTTACAGTTTCTGTTTTAGCATTTTTAATTTGTCCGTTACAACTTGTACTTAGTAAAAGTGCAGGAACTATCATTAGTCTGAAAAATGATTTCATAGTTTTATTTATTAGAGTTGATTTGTTCAATTTTAAATCCCGCTTTTTGTACAGCAGCGATTATTTTTTCAGGATCGGTCTCTTCCGTTTCCACGGTTAGTGTTTTTTCAGGCGTTGAAGTATTTACCTTCCATTTTTCTATTGATTTTTCATCGTTTAAAAAGGGCGTTACTTTAGCTAAACAGCCACCGCAATTTATTGTTGTTTTAAATTTTAAAGTTTCCATAATATTATTTTTTAATTGTTCTTAATTTAAGAAGTAAACTGTTTGATACCACACTCACACTGCTCAATGCCATTGCTGCACCTGCTATCATTGGATTTAGTAGAAAACCATTAATAGGATATAATATACCTGCTGCAATTGGAATGCCAATGATATTGTAGATAAATGCCCAAAAAAGATTTTGATTGATTGTTGAGACAGTTTGTTTGGATAAATGAATGGCTTGAGGTATTTTGTTCAGATCACTGGCTATAATGGTCATTTTGGCAACATCCATCGCAATGTCGCTTCCTTTACCCATAGCAATGCTTACATCTGCCTGTGCCAATGCGTTGCTATCGTTAATGCCATCGCCAACCATTGCCACGATTTTTCCATTTGCTTGTAATTTTTTTATGAACTCAGATTTTTGAGCAGGGAGAACATTCGCTTTAAAATGATCTATCCCGACTTGATCAGATACCGCTTTTGCTGTTTGTTCATTATCGCCCGTAAGCATATAAACTTCTATTCCTTTTTCTTTTAAATTTTTTATTGCCTCTACGGAAGTTTCTTTTATTTTATCTGCAATAGAAATTGCCGCAATAAGTTTAGAACCGTCAGTAAACAAAATCACAGTGTTGGCCATTTTTAATTTTTCATCTACCCAGATTCTTGTTGAAGAATCAATACTAACATTCTTTTCTTTCATTAACAATTCGTTACCAATGGCGTAATTTTTGTTTTGATATGAACCTTGAATTCCCTTTCCGCTTAAATTTTCAATTGTAACTTCGTTAATAAATTTTGAAGAATCCGCTAAGTTTTTAACGATCGCATCTGCTAATGGATGCTCGGATGATTTTTCGATACTATAAAGAATATTTCTTAATTCTTCCGTTTCGTGCTCGAACCACTTCAAATCTGTTACCGTTGGTTTCCCTTCGGTAATTGTTCCTGTTTTGTCGAGAACGATTGCTGTAATATTTTTCGATGATTCTAAACTTGCTGCATCTTTTATAAGAACTCCCATCGCTGCGCCTTTACCAACACCAACCATAATAGCAGTTGGCGTAGCCAGGCCCAAAGCACAAGGACAGGCAATTACTAAAACTGTCACCATTGCCAGTAAGCCTTGAGTAAATCCATTTTCACCGCCAAATATAATCCATACAATCATACTTACTATTGCAATGCCGATAACTATGGGCACAAATATTCCTGCGATTCTATCTACCAATTTTTGCACAGGCGCTTTACTTCCTTGCGCATCCTGAACCATTTTAATGATTTGAGACAAGAGTGTCTCGCTTCCAATTTTTTCTGTTTTAAATTGAAAACTACCTTTTTGATTGATGGTACCTGAAAACACTTTAGTGTCTTTATTTTTTTCAACAGGGATTGGTTCACCGCTAATCATACTTTCGTCTACAAACGAACTGCCGGTTGTAACAACACCATCTACAGCAATTTTTTCCCCCGGCTTAACCAGTAATATATCCCCTACCTTTACGCTCGCAATTGGCATCTCCATTTGATGACCACCCTCATGAATAACGATAACCGTTTTTGGCTGCAAACCCATTAGTTTTTTGATAGCCGAAGAAGTATTTCCTTTTGCTTTTTCTTCTAATAATTTTCCTATAAGAATAAATGAAATAACCACAGCTGTTGTTTCAAAATAGACGTGTGCATGAAGTCCCTTACTGTGCCAATACTCAGGGAAAATTGTATTAAATACACTAAATAAATAGGCAACACCGGTACTTAGTGCAACCAATGTATCCATGTTTGCTGAAAAATATTTGAGCTGTTTAAAAGCACCGATAAAAAACTGTTTTCCGAACCAAACTAAAACGGGAGTTGATAATGCCCACATAATATAATTTGCATAAGTAAGATTCATTAAATACGGAACCATTGCAATTATTACCAAGGGAACTGACAGCACCACAGCACCAATTGTTCTTTTTTGTAAAGATTTAAAATGACTTTGTTGAACTTCTTCTAAGGAATTCTTTGCTTCTTCGCTTTCATCAATCATCAAGTCGTAACCTACGGATTGCAAAGCGGCCTTTAATTTATGTGAATCAGTTATAGATGGAACATATTCAATCGTAGCGATGGCATTTGCGTAGTTGACAGACGCAGAAATTACACCGGCTTGCATTGCTAGAATTTCCTGGCTGCTATTTGCGCAGGAAGCACAGGACATATTTAATACAGGGAATGATTTTTTTGCGGTGGTAACCTCATAGCCTAAATCACGAATTTGTTTTACGGCCTTAGGAATTATAATGTTAATATCTTGGCCGCTAATTTGAGCCCTGCGATTGTTAAGTTCTACATGATGTTCCGCAATTCCTTCGACTTTATCTAAACCCTTATTTACAATTAAAGCGCAATGCTCGCTTTCAACGTTTTCTAACGGTAAATAAACTGTAGTATTTTCTTTTTTTTTCATAATGATCAAATTTCACATTACAAAGGTCAGCAATAACTGCCCGCTAATGTTACATAATTGTGGAAACGATTTACATCGTATTGTTAGATAGAATCTAAGGTTTTGCGCAGGACAATGGCTTGCCCCCTGAATTGGGAAGGTGTTAGTCCAATTGTTTTTTTAAATTGAGACGACAAATGCGCAACACTGCTGTATCCCATCTTATCTGCAATTTCACTCAAGTTCATTTCATTGTACCTGATAAGTTCTTTAACTTTTTCTATTTTTTGAAGAATAACAAATTGTTCGATAGTTATGCCTTCAGTTAAAGAAAATAATTTACTGAGCTGAGAATATCCTTTATTAAGATCTTTTGCAAGGATGTCGGAAAAAACAAATTTCCCATCTTCTAAATGCTGAATATGTTTTATAACTATTGATTTAATTTGTTCTATTTGCTGTGCGCGATTATCGCTCAGGAGTTCAAAACCTAAACCCTCTAATTGTTTCTCGAATAAAGCGAATTGTTTCGGACTTAATTCTTTAGAAAGCGTGACTTCTCCAAGCTTAATTTGCAAAGGTTTTACATTAATGTCAGTAAATATTTTTCCAACTGCACTAATGCAGCGTGGGCAAACCATATTCTTAATGTATAATTTCATTATTTAACTATTTTTTCTTATTTCAGTACGAACTAACTTGAGTGAAAGAAATCATAAACTTACCGAGGCAAAAAATGAACTAGCAATATTTCATTTACTAACGGGCATCAATTGATGATTCAAGCTATTTCCGCTCATACTGACAGCATTCGGGTAAATTTTTATAAGCTGCATCGTCGCCTTTGTACTTTTCATTGTCGTATCCAACTAAAGCAATATTCTTTTCAATTTGATTGAGAGAAACTTTTACCGTGTCATAAGAAACCACCATCGCTTTTGTTTCTGTATTCCATTCAGAGTCTATAACACCGTCTATCTTTAACGAACCTTCAATTGTTTCTTTACACATTTCGCAATTTCCCCAGACTTTAAAAGTTGAGGAGGCAAGGCCATTAACAAACTCGGTTTTGTTTTCAATTAAGGTATTCGTGTTTGTATCATTACAACTAATTAAAGTTGTTGTAATAGCAATTAGTATTTTTATTGGAAAAGTTTTCATATTAAAATGGATTAGAAAATTTGGAATCGCTTATTAGTTTTGTATCTGTTAACGTTTTTAAGAATGCAACCAGGGCAGCTTTGTCAGCAACATTCAGTTGCAATCCATTAGGAAGCTGTTGTTGAAAGGCGGGATCTAAATAATTTGAATTTTTTACTAAATTATACTGATTAACAACTTCCTCTAAAGTGTTGAATCTACCATCATGCATATAAGGAGGCGTTAATTCAACGTTTCTTAATGAGGGGACTTTAAATTTGGCTTTATCATTAGGATTATTTGTAACCGCTTCTCTACCCACATCGTTCAGGCTTGTATTATCATCAATCCCATTATTCATGTATTTATCATTTTCAAAATTTGCTCCGCCATGACAGTGCTGGCAGTCTGCCCCAGATGCATTCGGAAAGGAAGGATTATACTCTGTGAAAAACAAAAATCTACCGCGTTCTTCCACAGTCGTTAACATTGCTTTTCCGGCTAAATAATCGTCATATTTAGAATTAAATGAAACAATAGAATTTATAAATTGTTCAAGTGCAAGACTTATTTTTTCGGGAGTGATTTCCGAAGAACCAAATGCTTGATTAAACTGCGCAGAATAAAGTTTGTTCATGTTCAATTTATTAACAACATTTTCAAGCGTTTCATTCATTTCTAAATTATCCTGAATTGGCATGAGTGATTGATTGCGCAGTAAATGTGCTCTTCCATCCCAGAAAAACTCATTCGAATTCCAGAGCATATTAAATACGGCCATAGCATGCCTTTTACCTAAAGAACCCCCTACACCTTTAGATAATCGACTGGTATCTGAAAAGGCAGTTTTTTGATTATGACAACTTCCGCAAGAAATAGAATTATCTTTGGAGAGCATTTTTTCGTAAAACAACATTCGACCCAATTTTACACCTTGATAAGTTAGCTTATTGTCAATAGGAATGTTAGGCTGTGGCAGGCTCCCATACTCCAGTTCGTATGGTGAATTTTCGGCTTGAGGTGCATCAATGGTTTCATCTTTCTTTTTTTTGCACGCAAAGACTAAAAAGATTGAAATAAAAAGTATCGCAACTGTAGTTATTATTTTTCGTTTCATTGTTTAAACTTTTCGTTATTAATTAAATCATAATCGGTTAAAGTATTTAAAAAAGCCACAAGCGCTCGTTTTTCTCCATCCATCAATCCAAGAGGTTTAATTAGCTTACTTTTATTTGTATTTGCAAATCCACCAGAGTTATAATGTTGTATTACATCTTCAAGTGAATTAACAGAGCCATTATGCATGTATGGTTTTGTTATTGCAATATTGCGCAACGTTGGCACTTTAAATAAAGCCCTGTCAGATTCTAAATGAGTCAAACGCATTCTCCCGCTATCAGCATAATTTAAATAAAGTCCATTACTTTGAAAACTATAATTTGTAAAATTAAAACCAGAGTGGCACAATGCGCAATTTGTTCTCGAACTAAAAAATAATTCTTTACCCTCCTGTTGCAATGCTGTAAATGGAAAATTCCTTTTATCCCATTGATTCTGATCATAAAAAGAATTTCCACTAGTAATTGTACGTTCATAATTTGCTATGGCTCTCACAATTACATAAGGGTCTATATTCCTTCCATAGCAGTTTCTTGCGGCTTGATTATAAGAACTATCTGAACGCAATAAACTAGCGATATCCACGATATTAAAATCAAATTCATCATGTTCTTGAATAGGTACAAGCACCTGCATTTCCAAAGTAGGTACACCACCTGCCCTTGTATAATAGGGATGATACGCTATATTAGCAAGTGTAGGCGAATTGCTTTTTCCCGTCAAATTATTTTCGCCTACACTCAATGCTACATCATCGCTAAATGCTAAATCTAATTTATGACAAGAGGCGCAACTAATTTTATTGCCGCGTGATAGTGATTTATCGAAAAATAATTTCTTTCCTAAGTCCCAACGGTCTTTTCTAAATTCATTGTCAGCTGGATAAGTAATCGGTGGAAAACCCCTTGGCAAAACAAATTTATCATTAGGCTCAACGCTAATTGAACTATCTTTTTTGCAAGATGCTAGTAAAACACCTACCAGTAAAATAACTATTTGACAGCCTCTAATCACTTTTTTTACTCAATAATCAATTTCTTATTAGTCATTACTTCAGTGCCATTCAAGAATTTTATAAAATAGCAGCCCTTTTGTAATAATTGAGTCTCTACAATACTACTGTTAACCGGTAAAAAGTTCACATGACGTCCCAGTATATCCGTAATTTCAATTTGACTAATCTTATTTAAAGACTCAGTCAAATCAATTTTGAAATTTCCATCACTGGGATTTGGATAAAGAGTTACCTTATTAGAAACTTCTAGCTTATTAATTCCGGTGGTAATAATGGCACTGGGTGAAAAAACGAAATCTCTAAAATTCTCTATCACAGTCAAATCGGTTGCGTCCACTCCATGATCTATTGGCCCCGCATTAACGTTAATACCTTTTAAGGCCTCATCGTAGTCGGCATTTAAATTAATAGAGATGCTATTACTAGTAACAACACCAGCTGCCATTTGAGTTTGGGAAAAATAGTTCGCGTTACCCAGGCCATGCATTTGGAAGGTAGTGTTAAAAGCAGATCCAGCCTTACCTTCTAACGCAATAAATCTATAGCCAGAGGCCCAACCCCAGTGCATGGATGGTGACTGCGGTGATAAGGCATGTGGAGCTAACCACAGCGTAGGATCTGCATTGTTGGTCGGAGCCTCAACTCCAATAGAAAACTTAACGCCTTCCACATTTGTTACATTAAAACTTCCTAAAAACGCATTTACACTTGCGATGCCCTTAGCGAGTATGTATTTATTTGGAACAGCGGTTTCCATTCCACCATCATGAATGATTTTTATGGACGAAATGTAATAGTCAACGCGGGTAATTTTAAAATTCTGACTTAAATCATTTTGAGAGGCTTGATTAAATGCAAAGTTTGAAGCACCTAATTTGTGTGTAATAGTTAAAAAAACGTTGTTCTGTGCATAACCCAAGAGCATGCCTGTTAACATTGCTACTAATAAAATAGATTTTTTCATCCTTATATAGTTTTATAATTAATAAGTTAAAATTGCGGGCACAAAGGTGTGCAAACAAGAATGTCCCGAAACTACCAAATAGCCGGGACCAGAAAAAAAATAAAAATCAGATAATTAGTACCTGATGCTTGAGGTATATTGGATTGTCGTATAAGACGGGTGGTGCATGATAATCTAAGAGTGTATAAACAATGTTTGGGTTCTGAACTTCGAGTAGCTTGTTAAAAACGGGATCAGAAATTGTCTTAACAGGATAATACTGAACTTTTACAGCATTACCTGCAAAGTGATTATCTTTAACTTTGACAAAAGTGGATTTATCTTTGCAGCAACCTTTACTTTTCTTTTTAGTCCCGCAGCAGCCCTCCTCATTTACAGTACTATTCAATGAAATACCTTTAATCTTGCCACCACAATAATGCAGGCTGATAGTGAACCCACTTGCTACTATAAAGTAGAAAATGCAATATAATATAATAGCAGCCTTTTTCACAGTCATACAAATATAGCAAATAATCTAAAACGTGCTATTTTTGCATCCACACTTGTCAGCTACGTTTAATGGATGGATCTGTGACTTGTTGAAAATTACAACTTACCAAACCCCACCTGATATAAAAAACCGACCCCTGGAATTATAGCTTTGCACTACTGATTCTAAAGGTCATTCCTCTGATTTCCGGAGGGGGTTGTATGAAGTGGAATGCACGGGTCTGATTGGCCGGAATTTTCATTACGTGGAGGCTGAACCATTTATTACCCCTGATATTGCGGAAAATCACAAACGTGTTGCCTTCAAAAAAGCAATTGGCGTTCAGAGTACTTAGTTGGAAAATTGAGATTAATTCTTATTTGGTGCAAGCATTTTACCATCATCTTGGTCAATCATAACGCAAATTGTCTAGCCAATGTCGGTATCACTTTCTATTATGCGGGTTGAAAAAATGAAATAAGAAAAAGAATATTGAAAAATTTTCCTACTATTAGAGTCAATGGCGTCGCTTTATGTGAGTAATTGCTGTTATTGAATTTTGCTACAGGTGGGTTTCCTATTTATATTCAATGTCCGGAAAATAGCGGTCTAAAATTTCTTTAATCATTTCTTCAGTTAGAGGCTTGGAATTAAAGCCAATAATTTCAGAAAATTGTTCGCCTCTTTTCTTGTCGTCCGGATTTATTGATGTAGTAAGCATTACTACAACTACTTTTGCTTTATGTTCTGCGCTTAATTTTTTATACGATTCCAGAAATTCCCATCCGTTCATTTTAGGCATATTAATGTCTAAAAATATCAGATCAGGCGGGGTTTTATTTTCTTTTGTGAGAAATTCTATGGCTTCCCCACCATCTAAAATAACTTCAATGCG
>Ga0335394_10003151_pt1 | contig 18671 bp, 13 predicted proteins | sample MAT03_FD_205741 | JGI IMG/M metagenome (GOLD analysis project Ga0335394, IMG submission 205741) | Freshwater microbial communities from Lake Fryxell liftoff mats and glacier meltwater in Antarctica - MAT-03 (spades assembly) (version 2) ... | reverse complement strand
GGCTCCTGGTGGTAGGCTGCGTAACCCGCCACGTCAATCGGATAAAACAGGGGTAGGTTGGCGTAGCCGAACATCCGAGTGACGACCCCCTGTTGATAGAATGTGTTGAAGTGCGTCGCGTTTTGCGTCAGCGGGTCTGGGATGGGGATATTGAAAAACGACAACGCTTGCAGCGTCAGTTCGAGCGGCGACTTGATCAGGCCGCCCACAATCTCGTCGGTGTTGGAGGAGTCATCGAGGTCGTAAAAATGCTGGCTCTTCAACAGTTTTTTCAGCACAGGCAGGATCTCGAAGTTGTTGTTGCGGAAAATATCGGCCAGCGGCGCGATGATGTCCGTCTCGATTTCCTCGGTGATGGTTTTGTGGACAAAAAAAGTGTAAAGCCTGCGGCAAATATTCCGGGCTGTTTCGGGCTGCGCCAGAACGAGGTCTACAAACTGGCTGACTTCGGTAAAAATTCCTGCGGCGTTGGTCGCACCTGCAATGGTGACACCCCCGAATTTATCACTGAATTTTTTGCTGAGTTTGTCATGGCGGCCAATGCTGGTGGTGCCGCGTGGAATGCCCGTTTCCGGGTCGAGCGTCGTGCGGTTGGTATTCGTCTGATAGCCCGTGAACACGCGGGCGGCCTGCACGATGTCATCTTCCGTGTAGTTCGTGTAGTCGCCAGGGCCGATCTGTGGGCCTTTGCCGATGGTGAACAGTTCGAGGAATTCACGGGCGAAGTTCTCGTTCGGATTGGAGGCAGTGTTCTGATTGTTGTTGAGGTAGCGCAGCATCGTGTTGTCGGCCACCATCTTGTTCACCAATTTTTTATAGTTGCCCAGTGCTCCCCAACGCAACAGCGCGAGGTAGTCGAACAGCGTCGTATTCGGGTAGGCCGAATTGGCCGACACGGCCAGATACTGGTGCCAAAAGAAAGTCATTTTGTGGCCGATGCCGGGGTCGAGCCCGGCCTCATGCGTCCACCAGCAGATCAAGCGCAGCAACAACTCGAAGTCGGGCGCCGGGTAACCTGCCACCTGGATCACGCCAGGAGGATTCGTCCAGGTTTTTATTTCAATGACTGACGGAGTTTCTACCTTATCGTACACCGGCTGGTCGAGCGAGAACGGGTGCAGCGCGAGCAGGCTGTTGACTGCCTGGTCCGCAGATTGCACGGCCAGTTGATCCACTCTTGCCTTGGTGTAGCGATAACTGGCGCGCCGCAACAAATGCGCGGCACGGCGCTGCCCTAGCGTACCTTGAAACGAATTGATCGAAGCCATGGGAATGTCTAGCGTTGGTCAAAAATGTCGGATTTCAGGGAGCCGGTTGGAAGGAGCGTACAATAAGAACGGGAACGCGGCAGAAAGGGGAGGGCCGACATTTGGAGAACAGGCGCACAAAGGTAGTTTTTTCCTGAACAGATCCCGTAAGGTGAAGGTTAAATTTTGATTGCGTTGTTCGAAGCCAATTTTTTGCAAATATCTAGTGCCGCGTCACTTTTGTTTAACACGACGGCACGACGACACAACGATTTGGCTTTAGGGACGTGTGAAAGATAACTTGTGCGTTTGAGGTAGATTCCTTTTCACCAAAACTACCCATCTTTTTGATTCAATAGCCCCACTATTCGCACAAAAAGATAGCCCATCTGAGCAAAAACCAATCTATCTGAAACTTACAAGTTATTATTTGCCCGTCCCTTAGATGATTTGAGAAATTGTTGTCGCGACGTTGTGTCGTTGTGACGTCGTGTGAAACAAAAAATGTCCAGTAGTATCGAATCGCGGCTATAATTCAACCAGCCAAAAATATTTTTTAAAAAAATTTTAAAACTAAGGTGTTGATTTTAAACGCTTTAACTTAAAAAATGAATTCCCCCAAAGAGAGTACCGGGTAAAAATAGGTTCTATGCCTTGCACAGTACCTTCTCTTACCCATACCTTTGCTGCGTGCTTCGGCTACCACTATACCCGACACACACATTTCAAGATGAATGCACCTACCCGCGTCTTCGCTTTTTTTGCCCTCTTGACCCTGGCAGCCGCTTCCTGTAAATCAGGAGCCGCTGCGCCGACCATCAGCCTCGGTGTTTCTTCTCTGCCTTCGCTGTTCAGCGTGAGTCCCAGAATAACCGTCCAGCCGGATGCGGATGCAACAGTTGACACCTTCGCGATGAACCTGCCAACGATGGTGGAATAGTTTGAAAGTTCGAAGTTTGAAAGTTTGAAGTTCGATCATTTGGAATGTCCTTCATCCTTCTTTTCCCAATTACCAACAACCAGTAACCAACAACCAGCCATCAACTCATGGATTTGGAAAATGCAAAAGCACAAATGCGCAAGGGCGTGTTAGAAATGTGCATCTTAGCGATCATTGACGAGGACGAGGTGTATCCGGGTGATATCATTGCCCGACTGAAAACCAACGACCTCATCGTGGTGGAAGGTACCCTCTATCCATTGCTCACCCGTCTCAAAAACGACAATTTACTTGATTACAGCTGGCGTGAGAGCAGCTCCGGGCCGCCGCGCAAGTATTTCAAAATCACCGAGATCGGTCGGCAATTTCTCGAAGGACTGACGACCAGTTGGCAACAACTGGTGCATTCGGTAGATCAGACGCTGGTCAATAGCAAGCCCGCATCATGATCTTGCGCTGTTCTAAAGCAGATTTCTCCAATGCGTCCTTCCACCATCCACCCTCAAAACGTCCAACCAATTCACAACTAACTGGCAATGAATAAGATTTTAAATATCAACGTGGGCGGATATGCCCTTACCATAGACGATGACGCCTACGAATACTTGCAGGCATATCTGGACAGTATTCGTCGTCGGTTCAGAGAGAGCGAAGGTCGAGACGAAATCCTGACCGACATCGAAGCCCGCGTCGGCGAGCTCATCCATGAAGGTATGGGCAACCGCACCATCGTGATGCAACCCGACGTCGAAGCCGTTTTGGAGGTGATGGGCAAGCCTGAAGATTTTGGCGACGACCCAGCGGCCAGCGGCGGGGGCACAACGGTCAGCAACGGCCGTTCCACCAGCAGCAGCGGTACTGGTACACACCAATCGTCCATCCGAACCGGCAAACGTTTGTTCCGCGATGAAGAGGACTCTGTCGTAGGCGGGGTGTGCAGCGGTTTGGCCGCCTATTTCGGTGTGCACGATCCGGTCTGGGTGCGCCTGCTTTTTGTACTGCTGTTCTTCCTGTCCTTCGGATTTTGGGTGCCGGCCTACATCTTATTGTGGGTTTTAGTGCCGCCTGCCAAATCTGCCGCTGACCGGCTGGCGATGCGCGGTGAGCCGATCAATGTGGATAACATTGCCCGCGAGATTGAGGATAGTTTTGAGCGGCTGAGTGGCAAAGTCAACGAGTACGGTGCTGGAGCAAAAGCCAAAAGTGGCAGTGCAGCACAAAATGCGATGAGTGCGGGGGTGTCAGCCATTGGCCAGGTCTTTGCCTTTGCGGTGCGGATCTTCGTCAAATTCTGGGTGGTCATCGCGCTAATCGTGGCGATTTCCCTCTTCATCGCAACGGCAACCGGATGGATAGCAGGCGTTTGGGTATTGTTTACAGCCGGGCCGTTCATCCATTATTTCAGTCCGTTTTCCGGCGTGACCAATTGGCTCGTCTTTGCTGACCTGTTTCTGCTGCTAGGAATTCCGCTGATGGGATTGTGCTTGACCTTCGCCCGGGTGCTGCTCAAAACACGTACTCCCAAATGGTTAGGTGGCGGGTTGGCCATGCTCTGGACGGTCAGCGTGATTGCTGCTTTTTCCTTCATTGCCTTTGCCAGCCAGGAGTATCGCCGAAAGGGAAGTTTGACCCAAACCGTTGACCTGTCGAACGTTGCATCCGACACGCTGCGCGTGGAAGCCAATAACCTGATTGATCCCGATGCGGAAACGGAGTGGTGGTTCGACAGCGAGGGCATCCGCATCAACGGCGACCGGCTCGATCTGAATGGCCCTATCGAAATCAGGGTGCGCCGCAGCACATCCGGACGTTTTGAATGCATTCAAAATATTACCGCCCGCGCGGCCAGCCAAAATGAAGCGGTGGAATACGCCGCTCAAACAGGGTTCTCTGTCAATGCCAACGGCAATCACCTTCGAATCCCGACGGGCTATTCCATCCAGAAAGGCCAGCGTTGGCGGGTGCAAATGATCAAGATCACGATTGGAGTACCGGAAGGTAAATTCATCACGTTCGACAAGGATATTTATAACCATGCCGCCGCCGATATGTCTGAATATTCCGATGACATTGATGGCAACTATATTTCCAGGCGGCCCGACAGGATGTTCCGCATGACTGCCGACGGACTCGTCTGCGCTGATTGCCCGCAATTTGGCGACCGCGAGTATGAAAGCGACCGGACTTATGAAAACTTCATTCTGGAAGGAGATATTAAAACGGAAATCCGAAAAGGCGACCGCTTTAAAATCACGGTCGAAGGCGGAGCGGGCGACGTGCAAACCATCCGAACAGGAAATAAAATCACCTTTACGACCAATGGGAAAAGCACCAACGGAGCGAGCCGGGTCTTCATCGAAACCCCCACCTTTACTTCGCTACATGCCGACAACACTGGCGATGTGACTATTCGCGGCTTCGATGAAGGGCGTGCTACTATCTCCGTCCGGGGCAATTCCAAAGTCCGCGCTTTCCTTGATTGCAACCAACTTGGACTTACGCTCTCGGGCAAGTGTAGCGTTGAACTTACTGGCGAAGGAAACGAACTCGAAGCCAACCTCGCCGACGGTGCCATCCTCGAAGCGGCCAATTGGCGCACCCATCACGCCGACATTTCGGCTTCGGATGGCTCCAAAGCGAGGGTGTACGCCAGCGACGATGCAGATGTGAATACAGATGCAAACAGCCAGGTGAAAGTGGATGGCAATGCGCAGGTGAGGAAAAAAGAGTAAAGAAGTTTGAGCGTTCGAGCGTTCGAACGCTCAAACTATTTTCAACTTTTGCATTTCCGCCATCAGCAAATGCACGCCTTGTTCGGTCATCGGCACGAGCGGAAGGCGCACGGCGCGGTTGCATAGGCCCTGTAGCTCCAGCGCGGCTTTTACCCCGACGGGGTTGCCTTCGATGAACAAGAGTTTGTAGAGGTCGAGCAACTGTAAATTGAGCTGTTGGGCGGTGGACATATCATAGCGCAAGGCGGCGCGCACCATGTCGGTGAAGGGGCGCGGCAGCGTGTTGGCAATGACTGAAATGACGCCGTCACCTCCGCCGGAGATCAGGGGGAGGGTAATGAAGTCATCGCCGCTGAGTACCAGGAAACCATCGGGCTTGCCTTTAATGATGCGGAGTATTTGCGCCAGATCGTCGGATGCTTCCTTAATCCCCAGAAACTTGTCGCTGGAATGAGCGAGCCGCAGCGTCGTCTCGGCAGTCATGTTCGATGCCGTGCGGCTGGGCACATTGTAAATGATAATCGGCAAGGGAGAGGCTTCGGCAAGTGCCATGTAATGCTGGAAAATACCTTCCTGGCCCGGCTTGCTGTACGACGGGTTGCTGGATAGCAGCGCGTCAATTCCTTCGAAGTTGAAATGTCTGACTTTCTCCACCAGGGCAGCCGTATCGTTGCTGCCGAACACACCGGCCACCAGCGGCAACCGCCCGCTGTTGGTCTTGATGGTGAAGTCAAGGATTTGGCGGTGCTCTCCTTCTGATAAAGTGACCGATTCACCGGTGGTGCCAAGGCTGACCAGAAATTCCACACCACCTGTTATGACATGCTCTATGACCCGCTCGAGGTCTTCCCAGTCAATCGCACCCGTATTTTTAAAAGGGGTCACCAAAGCAACGCCTGTGCCCCTAAACCTTTTTTGCTGACTCATTTTTCCTCAAAACGATGGTGTCGAGATAATGTTCCAATTGCTCCGTGAAATGACGGATACCTTTTTCGGGCGGTGTTTCCAGCTGCAAATCAAGGTCGTTGGGTTGTTCGGTTGCGAAGCCAATTTTCATGGCTGCCTGTGATTGAACCGCCAGCCAGGTCAAAGCGGGCAGGTCATCGGGGTTCAATGCCAACAAGATTTCAAATTTTTCTTTGGCGAAGTCGTCAGCCTTCTCCGATTTCGGCCGACCCGTCCACCACCCCGTTTCTTTTTTGAAAAAAAACGGAAAGTCGAGGGTGGCTACCGGGGACTGTTTTAGGTTAAAAAACCCCAACATCTGTACTTTTTTACCCTTTTTTTCTAAATTTTTGACAAAATCCAATATCTCCTGACGAGGTTTATCGGAAGTTGCATCGAACAGTAAACCGATCGTGCGGGCACTTTCCAGCGTATGGGTTTTTCGCAAACGCTGCGGCTCCGCCAACAAACGGTTCAGTGCGTTTTTAAATAGTGCTGTTCGGATGTATTCAAACATAATGGAGTTGTTCGGGTTGGTCAACTGGCGGGTGCAAATGTAGGCGCTGTTGTTTGTACCGCCAACCTTCTGCTTAGGAACGCGGCACCAATAACTTAGTCATTTGATGCCACCCTTTGTTCCATCATACGGCCGCTATTTTTCTTTAAATAGCCCCACTATTCGCAGAAAAATAGTGTTGTCTGATGAAAAAATGGTTGACCTAAAAGGACTAAGTTATTGGTGCCGCGTTCCTAAAAGGTGCAGCGCACCAAAAGATTGGTAGCGTAAACAGACCATAATTTCGGAGGTGCAGCGCACCGGTACGGATGTGTTTCGATGGGCGGCGCCTCCGAAATCATGGAAAAACCCATCGCTACAAAGATTTCGCAGCACTGCCGCTATCAAGAGCGCAGAACCAATCGCCTCTGTGTCCAACCTTTACTTCTCCTCTTTTTCCAGCACAAACTTAATCGTTTGCTCATTATCAAACTCGGCTGGACGTACATCGGGCTGAGAGCCGATCTCGTACCGCAGCCGGAATGAGGTGTCAGTACTCCAATCCAGAATGCCATAAAGTGTTTTGCCACTATGCGGGCCACTCTGAAAATTAGTCAAATCTAGCAGGACAACATTGTTGCTGCACTCCACTTTATATTCCAGTTGATTGGTGTCGAACTGGCTGCCGAACTTAGTGAGCCACAAACCCTTGCCGCCAGTCAGAAATATCAGGTCCTGCCCGTCGCGGGTGGTCCAATGGCCTGTCAACTCGCGGCATTTGGAGCCAGTGTTGCAGTTGAAAGTGAAGATAAAAAGCCCCGCTGCTGCCGCTGCGAGCAGAAGAAAAGTAAAAAGTTGGCGCATCGTTTACTGCTTGATCAAGTGATGAGGCGAATAGCAAGTACCTCAACACCGTCAGATAAAAACTAGGATAACTCCCACAAGGACAACATGGTTGACCAATAAGTGGCAATTTAGTAGCGTAAACTTTTTATGACTGCCTAAAAAAATGCTGGCTGCCGTACCTTCGCCGACTGTTTTTCAGGCCAAGTTGGACTTTGGACGTTGGACTAAGGACTAAGGACTAAGGACGTTGGACTAAGGACTTTGGATCAACTTCAACGCCAACATCCCTTGTCCAACGTCCAACGTCCAACGTCCAACGTCCAACGTCCAACCTCCATGTCAAAGCCAGCGCGTTTTTTGTTCAATATTCCTGTTCACGGCATTGCTGACCGGGGAAAAGGGGTCGGCCGCACGGAGGATGGCATGGCCGTATTCATAGAAGGCGCGGTTCCGGGTGATATCGTGGATGTGCGGCTGCAAAAGAAAAAAGGCGGCTTTGCCGAAGGCACCGTGGAACGGATTGTGCAACCTTCTCCCGACCGGGTGCAGGCTTTTTGCCAGCATTTCAATGTTTGTGGCGGCTGTAAGTGGCAAAACCTTGATTATTCCGCCCAACTGCGCCACAAACAACAAGTTGTGGAGGATGCATTGCTGCGCATCGGCAAGGTGGAAATCGGTGAATTTCAGCCAATTCTGGGCGCACCGGAGACCACTTTTTACCGCAACAAACTCGAATTTGGCTTTTCTAATAGACGCTGGCTGACGGCGGACGAAATGGCGGATACCCCCCCCAGCCCCCCTATTCGGGGGGGAGATGCTTCGCCTATGGCTTCTTTCATTTCTTCAGAGGAAAACACGGGGAATGACGATGCCTGGTCTGAAAGTGCCCCGGGTGAAGTGCCTCCCCCCCGAATGGGGGGGCTTGGGGGGGCTACTTCAGCAGCGGCTACTCCATCCGGTGCTGCCCTCGGTTTCCACAAGGCTGGATTTTTCGATAAAATAGTGGATATCCAGCGTTGCTGGCTACAAGCCGAACCCTCCAACGCACTCCGCAATTTTATCCGGGAACTTGCCCTGGAACAACAGCTGGAATATTACGACCTGCGGCGACACACGGGTTTCCTGCGCAACCTCCTCGTGCGGCTCACCACCACCGGCGAACTGATGCTGATCGTCAGTTTTGCCCGCCCCGACATGGAGCGGATCAGCCGGTTCCTGGATACCATCATTGAAAAGTTTGGCGATCAATTGACCACTGTGGTCTATAGCGTGAATACCAAACTGAACGATGCGCTGTTCGATCTGGATATGATTACCTATTGGGGCAAAGGTTATGTAGAAGAAAAACTGGGTGACTTGCGCTTCAAGATCGGGCCCAAATCTTTTTTCCAGACCAATTCGCACCAGGGCAAACGCCTCTACGACGTGGCCGCTGAATTTGCCGGGTTGACCGGGCAGGAAAATGTGTACGACCTCTACACTGGTACGGGCAGCATCGCCCTCTACCTCGCCCGGTATTGCCGCCAGGTGGTCGGGATCGAAGAAATACCCGAAGCCATCGCCGATGCGGAGGAAAATATGCGGCTTAATGGGATCGGGAACGCCGTGTTCTACGCAGGGGATGTAAAAAATGTGTTGTCGCCGGAATTTACGGCCCGGCATGGTCGCCCCGACGTGGTGATCACCGACCCGCCCCGCGCCGGAATGCACGAAAAAGCCGTTCGTTTTTTGCTGGATCTGGCCGCGCCCCGCATCGTGTACGTCAGTTGTAATCCTGCTACCCAGGCCCGCGACCTGCAATTGCTCTCGGAAAAGTATGCAGTCTTAAAAGTGCGGCCGGTAGATATGTTTCCGCACACCCACCATATCGAGAATGTAGCACTGCTGGAGCTGAAGTGAATTTTCTAAACTAAGTTTGCCACTGCTTTTATAAACAGCCCCCGGCGACCAGCAACCAACCAACACAATCACGAATCATGTTCAGTTGGATCAGCAGACAAATTCTCCGGCTATGGGGCTGGAAACTCACCGGGCACTATCCCATTGAATTGACAAAAGTGGTCGTAGCGGTCGCGCCACATACGTCCACCTGGGATTTTCCTTTGGGTGTGCTGACCAACAGTGCCTATGAGTTGCGGGCCAACTACCTGGGCAAGCACACGCTCTTCCGGCCACCGTTCGGCTTCCTGTTCCGGTGGTGGGGAGGCATTCCGGTAGACCGCAGCAAAAACCATAATTTCGTTGCGGCGACTGTAGAAGCGTTTCGTCAAAACGAGCGACTGCACCTGGTGCTGGCACCCGAAGGCACGCGTGCCAAAGTCACTAAATTCAAGACAGGATTCTACCACATCGCCCGATTGGCCGGGGTACCGATCTGCCTATGCAAATTTGATTTCGAACGCCGCGAGACATTTTTTGACCCCAATCTTTTTTATCCCACCGACGATGAAGAACGGGATCTGGCCTACATCTGGAATTATTTCAAAGGCGTGAAAGGCGCCAACCCGGAAAAAGGAATTTTTTAAAAACTTCCACTCGAAGATATTTTATGGCTGATTTTCACATAAAAACTCCACCCACGGTCTACGATGTCATCATTGTCGGCTCTGGTGCGGGCGGTGGCATGGCTGCCCACGAACTGACCAAGGCGGGTGCGAAAGTCTGCCTGCTCGAAGCGGGGCAACACTATGATCCAGCCGATCCCAAGTACATCACTCAACTCAAATGGCCCTGGCAAAGTCCCCGGCGCGGCGCCAGCACCCGCTTCCGGCCCTTCGGTGATTTTGATGCCGCGTATGGGGGCTGGGATATAGAAGGCGAACCCTACACGACCGTGCCTGGCACCCAGTTTCGCTGGTTCCGCTCGCGTATGCTGGGCGGACGCACCAACCACTGGGGGCGCATCTCTTTGCGCTTCGGGCCGGACGATTTCAAACGTTACAGCATTGACGGACTGGGAGTTGACTGGCCCATTGGCTATTCTGATGTTGCTCCTTTTTACGATAAAGTAGATCGACTCATCGGCGTATTTGGCAGCAATGAAAACCTGCCCAACGATCCGGACTCAATATTTCTGCCAGCGCCCAAACCGCGCCTGCACGAATTGATGTTGCAGAAATCGAACAAGCGGCTTGGCGTGACGACCATCCCATCGCGGCTTTCGATCCTGACCAAACCGATCAACGACGAGCGCGGTACTTGCTTTTACTGCGCCCAATGTGCCCGCGCCTGCGTGGCGTATGCCGATTTTTCTTCGTCGTCCTGCCTCTGCAAGCCGGCTACCAAAACCGGCAACATGGAAACGATTTACTTCGCCATGGCCCGCGAGGTATTGACGGACGCTGCTACCGGACTTTGCACGGGTGTTTCCTACGTAGACACGCAGACATTGGAAGAAAAAACGGTCAGGGGGAAAATAGTTGTCCTTGCTGCAAGCGCTTGTGAGTCCGCGCGTTTGTTGCTTAATTCGAAATCGGCCCGTTTCCCGGAAGGACTGGCCAACTCCTCCGGCGTGGTGGGCAAATACCTCCACGACAGCACGGGCGCGAGTCGTTCGGCCATCGTTCCGATGCTCTTCGACCGCAAACGTTACAACGAGGATGGTGTGGGCGGCCTGCACGTTTATTCTCCCTGGTGGCTCGACAACAAAAAACTGGACTTCCCGCGCGGCTACCACATCGAATACTGGGGTGGCATGGGCATGCCGGCCTATGGTTTTGGCTGGGGCATTGAAAAAGTGAACGGCATGTTCCCCGACCGGGCTGGAAACGTCCACGAAGCAGGTGGTTACGGGGCGTCGCTGAAAGACGATTACCGCCGGTTTTACGGTGCTTATATCGGCATGGCCGGACGTGGAGAAGCAGTGCCCAGGGAAGACAATTACTGCGAGATTGACCCGGAAAAAGTGGACAAATTCGGCATCCCGGTACTGCGCTTTCACTACAAATGGTCGGACTATGAGCGGCTCCAAGCCAAACACATGCACGAGACGTTCGAGCGCATCATCAGTGAAATGGGCGGCATCCCGCTGTCCGACACACCAGGCGCCGACCGCGATTACGGGCTCAATGCCCCCGGCGAGATCATCCACGAGGTAGGTACCGTACGCATGGGCAACGACCCCAAAACCTCTGCACTTAACAAGTGGCAGCAGGCGCACGATGTAAAAAATCTTTTCGTGGTAGATGCCGCGCCTTTCCCGTCGCAAGGTGATAAAAACTGCACATGGACCATCCTGGCGCTGTCTATGCGGGCGGCACAGCATATTGTGGACGAACGGAAAGCAGGAAATTTATGAAATTGATACTCGAAACACCCCAATCCTCCAATAACCCAATCAACAAATCTACAAATCAACAACGAGCATGAAACGCCGCGACGCACTCAAAACCCTGTCCCTTACCACCCTCGGCCTCGCAGGACTCAGCCCACAAGTACGCGCTGCCGAGACGTTTTTTCCCGAAGGCGAAGGTGAAAAAAAAGACAAGCCGTTCGAGCAGTTTGGCCGTACCGACTATGAGCGGGAGCGCGATGCCAAACTATTCGCGGAACAGTTTTTTAACAAGCACGAGATGAAGACGCTGACCGTGCTCTCGGACATTATTATCCCGGCGGATGGCCGCTCCGGCTCCGCTTCGGAGGCTGGAGTGCCGGAATTTATCGAGTTCATGGCAAAAGACCGGCCGCAGGATTTTCAAACACCCCTTCGCGGCGGCCTGGCCTGGATGGACATTCAAACCAGTCGGCGCTTTGGCAAACAATTCATTGATTGCGACCGGTCCGAGCAACTTGCCCTGGTGGACGACATCGCTTATCCAGCCCGCAAAAAACCGGGCATGAGCCAGGGAATGGCGTTTTTCAGCCTGCTGCGCAACCTCGTGGCGAGCGGATTCTGGACCAGCCAAATGGGGATTGCGGATATGGGGTATATGGGGAATACGCCGAATCAGTGGGAGGGGGTGCCGGTGGAGGTGTTGCGGCAATATGGGCTGTGAGTTTGTACCGGTTGCTTTAGCTGCCGGATATCACAAGTGCCGACGGATGTGTTGATGCAGTATGGGTTGTGAGCCTGTGGTTGTAATAATCAATGGCGGCAACTTAACAGCAAAAAGTCTTCGGACTCAACGCGCGCTCTTAAGTTGACGGCATTTGACTCACTGTCTACCTCACCAGTAAATCATCACTTTCGCACCAGCGTCACATCACCGCTTTTGCGAACGGTGGTGATCTGGCCGCAAAAAATCAGTTCGGCCTCCAGCGTCCACACAAAAACGGCACCCGGCCCGGCATCATGCCGCCAATAGCCGTCCCAGCCGCGCTCGAGCTGATCTGTGCTAAAAATCAGATTGCCCCAGCGGTCGAATATTTGGAGCCGGAAACGTGCGACTTCCACGTTGCCAGCAATGAAAGGTTTAAAAACCGAATTGACCAGCTCCTGCGCATCAGGCGAGAACGTATTGGGCACATACACCAGCTCGCCCTCATGCTCCCCTTCCCAACGGACATGTGCCTCTTGCCGAACCGTCTGGCATTGGTCGGATACTTCCAGCCATATGGAGCCTGCACCCATAACCTGAATCGTTTCGTCAGTCGCTCCATTGTACCATTTGTATTGCAAGCCGGCAGGCTTGTTGTCCCATGCCGGGGACAAAGTAACAGACGGCGCATCACAAGGCAGGAATGCGTCCGGCAGGGTAAACGCCGCAGTTGGAAGCACACCCAGCACAACTTCCTGCTGAGCGGTGCAGCCGTTTTGATCTTTTACTGTCAGTGTGTAGGCGCCTTCCGACAGCTGCTGGAAGGTCAATGTGTTCTGGAAGTCCGTCGCGTTCAGAGAGGTGGAGATCTCCGTACTGCCTCCCAAAGGTGAAACCGTCAACTCGCCGGTCGGTGCATTCGGACAAGAGGCTTTGGTCAGAAGACTGAATGCGACTACCGGTTGGTCCGATACGGTGACCGTCAAAATGGAATCACACCCCAGCCAGTTTTTCAGTGTAAAATCTTTGACTGTGCCCACGGCCAGTTGTTCACCAGCGTATTCGAATGTGCCGCCCGGACAAGCCTTGCCTGCTACGCTACCGGTCGAAGTTGGTAAAGCGGACACTGTGACGGTGACAACCGAGTCACAACCCAGCCAGTTTTGAAACGTAAAATTCTGTATAGCGCCCACAGACAGATGAGCAGCCCCGTATAGATAAGTTGTCCCCAGACAGGTTTTTACATGCAACGCAGAAGCCGAAACCGGCAACGCGCTGACTTTTACATTGATGATAGAATCGCAGTTTTGCCAGTTCTTCAGAAAAAAACTGCGGGTCTCGCCGATGTTGAGCGCAATACCCTGGTAGGTATAAGTTGTACCAGGACAAGTGTTCACTTCGAGATTGAGGACGGAAATAGGCAGCGCGGAAACGGTCACTGTCACGACCGAATCACAGCCCAGCCAGTTTTTCAGAATAAAATCTCTGGTTTCGCCCGCCACAAGGTCTGTGCCGGCGTAAGAAACGGTGGAACCGGGACATGCTTTCAGCGCGACGGAAGCGGCAGATACCGGCAGCGCCGTGACTTTTACGTTGACGATGGAGTCGCAGTTTTGCCAGTTCTTCAGAAAAAAACTGCGGGTCTCGCCGATGTTGAGCGCAATACCCTGGTAGGTATAAGTTGTACCAGGACAAGTGTTCACTTCGAGATTGAGGACGGAAATAGGCAGCGCGGAAACGGTCACTGTCACGACCGAATCACAGCCCAGCCAGTTTTTCAGAATAAAATCTCTGGTTTCGCCCGCCACAAGGTCTGTGCCGGCGTAAGAAACGGTGGAACCGGGACATGCTTTCAGCGCGACGGAAGCGGCAGATACCGGCAGCGCCGTGACTTTTACGTTGACGATGGAGTCGCAGTTTTGCCAGTTCTTCAGGAAAAAACTGCGCGTCTCGCCCACAGCGAGCTGTACACCCTCGTACTCGTAGGTGGTTTCAGGACAGGCTTTTACCTCCAGATTGATGATGGAAATGGGCATGGCGGAGACGGTAACCGTCACGATGGAATCGCAGCCCAGCACGTTTTTAAACACGAAATTTCGCGTTTCGCCGGCCGCTAGCTGCTCCCCTCCATAAGCCACTGTTGTGCCGGGACAAGTTTGAAGCGCTACGCTGCTGACTGAAGGAGGAGGGTTGTGGATGGATACCAGAGCAGTATCGATTGCTTTGCCGCCTGCCCAAAGGATAATCCGGATGGTGCGGGTGCCGGTTGTACGCACAGGGGCCGTATTGGCATAAATCGTTGAAGCCAACGACTTCCTGAACACGGAATCCGGAGCGGAAGGTTTGCCGGAAAGAGTGACACGGCCGGTGCTGTTCCCCGGAAAATTCAGGCCGGTGGTAGTAAACACTACGATCTGCTCATCCGGGCCATCAGGCACCGGACTGCCCGGCAGAAAATGAATTTGCACCGAATCCAGGTGCTTGTAGTATTGCAGTTCAAAGTCAGTATCGGCTATAAAAACGCCATTGCTTTTACAAAAGATGGTATCGGATGCAGTATAGTCCTTTCCGGCAGCACCTGAACTGTTATCGGCATCCAGATCAAACTCGTGGAGGCAGGGGACGGAACCGAGGAACTCCAGAGGGCTGGTAGCGCCATAGATTTGAGCGCCTTGCGGAAAGATGCAATTCAATTGAGTGACTGTACCTGTCTCGAAATTTATCTCAGCCATCTTGGGTAGATTTACCGCAGGTTTAGTGCCGGATGTGTAGGTCACAACGCTGTCGCACGAATAATAAATAGAAAACAGGCCCCACAATTGGAGCAAATCTGTTTTCCCGGTGAGATCCTGAATAATTTTTCCTGCCAATGGTGGTGTGAGGTTAACTTCGCGAACTCGACTCAATGCATCAATCATATACAGTTTGCCATTTCGAAAGGTTAGATCACCTCCTACAGTCTCTGAAGCAAACAAGTTAAAGTCTCCATAATCAATCTTTTCACCTGTAGACGTATTGTAAGAATAAAGGGCAAAGCCTCCTGCCCATATTATTCCGTTGATGTCACAAACTAATCCGCTTACAGTTTTATCAAAGTGGGTTATAAAAGTCATTTGCCCAGTTTGTGTATTGACTTTATATAAATCATTAAAAGCAAAGCAAACATAAAAAGAACCGTCAGGTGCTATTGCCACATCACTAGGAACGTCATTCGGATTTAAAGGGTTTATTGTTTTCACTATAAGAGTATCTTTACAAGTGCTGAGTTCAAGATAGCGCAACTCTCGATGCAAATTAACATAGTATACAACTTGAGCAAATACAGAATGCATTGAACCAATAGCAAATAGTATCAACCCAATACGAAGCAGCATCGTGTTCATAGAAGTCAGGATTTAAAAGTGAATGGAGAAATAAAAAGATAACCATGGCTGAGCAAAGGCTACAGCCATGGACTTTAAAGAGAGGATAATTATTGCTTAACGATGCGCCCTACCTTGCGATCTTTGCCGAATTGAAGGTCATACAAGTATATACCGGCAGGCCAGCCCTCGCTTTCTACTGAGAGATATTGGAGGCCTGCTTCCAGGTTACTATGGTATTCGTGCATTAGAGCGCCAGAGGTTGATACAACACGAAGTGTGACAGCCTCCGCTTGAACTATCTCAAAGGAGAAACGTACCTGGTGCACAAACGGCGACGGAGTAACCTGAAACACTGGAAGAGAAGCGCCATTGGAAATCCAGCGCATCTCGGGGTGATAGGCCGTATTAGAGAGCCCGTACAGTGCGTTGCCTTTGAAATCAGTGAGTTGAATATATCTTTGTAAGCCGCTCAAAGAAGTTTTGGCGCGCAACGCGACAGAGAACATATTTTGGAAACGATCCACCGCAATGGACTTGCGATCGGGATTGAACCAAACGAAGCGTATCACTCCAAGATGCTCCTCGGGGAGTTTAAAAATGGCATTCGCAAGGGGTAAACTGCGACCCTGAATCCCCTCAAATTCGAACTTGTCCGCATCGAACCGAATTTCAAATGCCATTACATTCATGGGCTCCGGGGCGTTTAACTGTACAGGAAGCGTAATCAGTTCTCCCTGCCTGACAGATTGATCGGTGAGCGAGAAAACCACTGGTATGGTGCCGCTGCGATCTTCTGTGCTACCTTTTAATGCCTCGCTGCATTCCTCGCAACTGCCGTCTATATCACCGCGTTTGATGCCGTAATAATCTTTATTAGCGTAATTGCTGTCGAGGGGTGAAAAGGAGATTTCCTCGCTATAAGGATAGCCGAAAAAATAACCATCGGGCGCCGGAGTCAAATTATCATAAACATTTTGGGGAATGAAGGTCCACGAGTTAACTGGAACCGTGGTTGTATCGTCTATCATCATCTGGCCTGCCAGAGATACATCAAAAGTAGTCATTGTGTCGTTATAATTCACATCTCCGGCAATGAGCTGCCAGGGATACTGAAAAGCTGCAATACCTGCATCAGTCCCAAGTATGTAATTATTCATATCGTTGAGATCCGATGTGCTGATGCCACAGCTTGGCCCATTGAGTTTGGAAGGACGGACTTTCACATATACACCAGATGGCATATCATCCAACAAATAACCACCATCATTCAAAGTTTCGTGAGTGTCAAGGTTGACATTGGTCGGAGAGACCAAGGTGCCTGTAGTTGTACTCTGAAAATACCCTGCTACGTTTACTCCTTCGATGCCTCCATTGTAATTATCCTCACAGGCTGGGTCGCCGAAGGGTGATGTGATGAGGCCCTGAATGTAATTGCAGGAGAAAGTATCACTAGAAGACGATCCTGTGGGAATGGAATAGTAAGTGCCACTAAAATAACCATGGGTAGTTCCCCAAGTAAATTGTACCGTAGTGTCTACTGATGTGACACAATCAGGTGTACCAACATAATTAATAACAAAGAGTGTTTGTGGTCCGGGATAAGTGCTTGTATTAAAGTTGGCCGCTCTAAATGTTAGATTTCGACTTCCGGAACTATATCCACTAGGACCAAGGTCAAAACTAACGTTTGCCAATCCGAAAGTCTGATTTAAAATCGCATCACGATCAATATGTAGCAAGTCCGTACAATTGATAAAGACCTCTACTTGATAAGCGGTTATTTGTTGATTAAGAGTATATGAGTCCCACTTCACTGCTATTCGTTTCAAGCCATTGGGCGCATCGCTGAGCGGAACAAAAGAAAGTGTACCCGCTTGCCCCCAGAGTACACCAGTTGTCATAACGAGCAGAAGAGGAATGAGAAACTTAGAGAGAGAGAGAGAGAGAGAGAATTCGCAAGGCTATGCTTGCTTGAATATGCTTTCATGTTGAAGAAATTGTTTTGAAAAGATGAAAAAAGGGCGTGTTTGTTTTCAATTGCGGGTCAAACATAAATTTTTTTCAAGTGCAGAGGTAGTGAAAACCATATATTTAACATTAAAAATACGGATATGACAAATTCTGGCAAATGACGGCATTCCGGTCATTGATGTACTGATGGGCAGGCAGCCTATCAGTACATCGCAAGCAGTTCATTGACTGCGAGCGGGCCGAACAAGTTTGCCAGGGTAGTCGACATCGCGTATCCCGCCCGCAAAAAACCGGGCATGAGCCAGGGCGTGGCGTTTTTCAGCCTGCTGCGCAACCTCGTAGCCAGCGGATTCTGGACCAGCCAAATGGGGATTGCGGATATGGGGTATATGGGGAATACGCCGAATCAGTGGGATGGGGTGCCGGTGGAGGTGTTGCAGCAATATGGGTTGTGAGAAAATAGCAGGCTTGCGGCTGACCCGTTACAAACAGTCCGGGTAGTTTTGAATGAACATCTGTTACTGGTGTGGGGCAAGCCCAGAAATTCAAATTTTACTACTATGGTTTCAGTAGTGCTTGGTATTGTAATTATAGGGATATTTTTCCTTTGGTTTGGGCTTAACCAAGTGAATAAAACCCAACGCCGTGAGGCGATGAGCCGGGTAGCGGAGCAGATGGGTCTAGGGTTCTTTGCAGAAGATCCGTTCGACCTGGAAGCTCAGGTTAATTTCAATTTGTTCAGTCATAATATTCATTCCTGGCAAAAGCATGGTATCATAAATGTATTGCCTGGGGTGCTAGGCGACACTGAAATACTCCTTTTTGATCGCGTATCAACCTGGTTTGCAACTCAGTGCGGCCTATGATGCCCAAAAATTTTATGAAGATTGCTGCGACCTGATTGTCGTGGTAAAATCAAAGAGCCCGCTGTATAGTTACAAATAAACGAATTTTGAGATTTAAATGAACTGAAAATGAACTGAAAAAAACTGGATTCGTACTGTTAGGAACGCGGCACCAATAACTCAGTCATTTTAGGTCAACCATTTTTTCATCAGACAACACTATTTTTCTGCGAATAGTGGGGCTATTTAAAGAAAAATAGCGGCCGTATGATGGAACAAAGGGTGGCATCAAATGACTAAGTTATTGG
>Ga0335394_10003149_pt1 | contig 18678 bp, 18 predicted proteins | sample MAT03_FD_205741 | JGI IMG/M metagenome (GOLD analysis project Ga0335394, IMG submission 205741) | Freshwater microbial communities from Lake Fryxell liftoff mats and glacier meltwater in Antarctica - MAT-03 (spades assembly) (version 2) ... | reverse complement strand
CTAAGTAGTTCAACTTAAATAAAAACAAGATTCTAAAAGTCTGCGCCGCCCGCGCAGCGGGCGGCGCAGACTTTTAAGGTTTTATATTTAATTACGCCCATCTACTTATCACTGGTATACCCATGCAAATTGACCTGACGACTCCGACCATTTTGTTTCCAACAATTTCGCTGTTGCTGTTGGCCTATACCAATCGCTTTATTGCTCTGGCTGCCATTATTCGCAACCTACACGCAACCCATAAAAGCCAGCCCGACCCTGTGCTTCGCAAAGAGATCGCTAATTTACGGTATCGTGTTCGCCTCATCCGCGATATGCAGGCGATCGGTGCCCTCAGTCTACTGCTTTGTGTCGTCTGTATTTTGCTGCTGTTTTTGGGGTTAGAGACTCTGGGCAGGGCTGTGTTTGCGATTAGCCTCATGCTAATGACGGTTTCTCTGGCGCTATCGTTTCGAGAAATTCAGGTTTCAACCCGTGCGCTGAATCTGCACTTGCGAGATTTGGAAGCTTGCGGTGCGGTTGATCTAGTCCAGATGTCGGCAGTAGTGGAGTGAGGAAGCGATCGCCATCAGTATCAACCAACCTAGACCTCTGCTCTAAGAGAATGCTGTAGATTTTGTTGATCCGAGCGTTATTTTGAGGAACTTATCCTGTCTTTATAATTGCTAATCAGCAGTTCCTAATTGGCAGTTTCTAGAGGGTTTTTACACAGATCTTGGGGGCACTCTAGAACTAATTCTTTATCCTGAATATCTTTTAAGGAAAAACCATGCAATTTACACGCTGGCTTATAGGTACGCTCAGCCTAGGCACCTTGCTGAGTCTCGCAACGGTAACTCAAGCGCAAAGTTCGATTCGCTATATTGGTCAAGCCGTGGGTGGACAGAGGGTAAGCGTTGACCTCAACTCGATCACGTCAGCTAGTTTTAGAAGCGTTAACTTTGTCTACTACCTGGGCAATGACCGCAGGCCAAGCCAAGCTAACTGTGTGGACAGAACCTGGACCACGTTTGAAGATGGGGTTGTTCACAGTCCTCAATCAGTCACAACCGCTAACATGCTGGATCTAGTCTGTAGCAATGGAGGCTCTACCCAACCGTCCCAATCAGTTGGGTCACAAAGCTGGTTTGTCTTTGCGCCACCGTCGAACGTGCGAGTTTCCCCCAACGGCAATGTTCTATGTGTGCTGCGATCGCCCGTTTCGATTAACGTTTCTGGTTTCAGTGGCGACTGGGCTATCACTAACGCGTGTGGTTCTAGAGGCTACATTCATAGCAGCCAGATAGAGCCGATTAACTAAGAGTCAGGTATTGCGATCGCGTTCTGACTCAGTCGCGCTCTGGCTAAATAGGAGCGATCGCACACCACAATGGGACGCAGATACCAAAATCACGAAACAGCTTTTGTTTTATAGGCAATTAAACAAATTCTTGCGACCGTTTAGAACAGTCACAAGAATCCGCAATTTATATTGATATAGCCGTCGCCACAAACGTTAGGACGCAGGTTAGCATGTCAGCCAACAAGGGGCTTAAGCCCCTTGTCCTAAGAGGATGTTTGAAAAGTGGTCTGCTGTGATTTTAGGCACCTGTTGATCCCCCTAGCCCCCTTAAAAAGGGGGGAACTGGATTCAAAGTCCCCCTTTTTAAGGGGGATTTAGGGGGATCTAAAACGTTTTACTACTAACAATTAGACTTTTAAAACATCCTCTAAGATGACTGGCTGAAGCTATACAAATGCATTAGAAGCAGGGTACCGCTTATGCAGCGTCGGGTGCTACTCCCAAGGAGGCTAAATCAAGCCAACACCTTTGCCGCGTCCATCCCCTTCCTCGGTCAGCTTACCTGTCTCATCAGTCTGGTTCACTTCCACCAGCTCCTGAGCACGAGCGGCCTTTTCCGCCGCCTCCTTTTCGCGCAAATCACCAGGTACTTCGTAGTACATTTCAGGCTCAATGGCGTAATTGTTTGCCAATCCTTCTTTGTCTACAGTGTAGCCACTGGTTGTGTCCAATGATTCGTCTTGCTCAGGTAGCTGCTTATAGCTATCACCTTCACGCTCTTTACGAGCGGCTGTTTCTGCAGGAACAATACCTCTATCGTAGGTATCTGGGGAGTTTTTTGGTTCAGTCATCATATTTCTCCAAGCTAAATATTTAGAAATAGTTAATGCCAGAAATACCTGTTTGTGCCGAGGAGTTTATCCCAAGTCTTGTAACTGTAATGCAAGCGTCACGCACGCTGACAAGACTCTCAAATCTACTTTGTCTTGCCTACTTTTCTTACAAACAATTTTTCTGGCTATTCCAAGACCTAAAAGTTCCAAGACCTAAGAGGAAGAGGTGAAATGGCTCGTCTCTCAAAACCTTTACAGGTTAATCCTCTAAGGCCTTGGGTTTAAGCTTCGTTGATAGGGCGTTTCAGAACTGCTTTTAAGTAAAAACTATCAACAAACAGAAGACAAAATCAGTCAGTCGATTAATCGATCGCTTTCTTAACTTCGTCTTTAACATCTTCACCAGCATGGCGAGCTTTTGCCTCGACCTGCTTGGCTTTCCCTGCGGCTTGGTCTTTAGGATCGCCAGTGATGTTGCCTGCCGTTTCCTGAAGCTTGCCTTCAACGTTTTTGGCAGTAGCCTTCAATCTATCTTCAGCACTCATAAGAATCCTCTCCGGTAAGATGGAGTTAACATCTACTAATGTACAAACAGGCTTTGCTTTATTCATCTATCAACAGAGATATGTGTTTCTCTTTTACTACCTACAAAGGTCTATCTCTTTAGCTAGAGCCAAGTCCTTGCTGCTGAGCTGCTAGCGCTGAAGTACAAAGTGGGCTACAAAAAATGATTTCATTAAAGTTGTTTTTTTGAGCCTTGGCCTATTGGTAAGGGTTGGCTTTTTTCTATTCCTTTAAACAGTCTTTACGCAAATAAACGGTCTTTACGCAAAGTACAACTAAAAGTCTAAAAGTCTGAAAACCCAAGTTTCTCAGATTAGTCATCTTGCCTGACTGGTTTAGACGGGAAAGATGACCCTCTCACAAGAGATTTGAGAAAATTCCACATCGCGTAGTTTTTGTATTTGACGTACTGGTAGTCCTAAATTGGTAAGGATTTTTTGATGGGTGGGCGAAGCCTGCCCATCAAAAAATCCTTGCATTAATACTACTACCGCAATCCCAAATAGGTCGCTATATCGGATTTTCATACCATTTAGATAGCAAATTCACTTGTCGCAAAAGCAAGTCAAATTTGGGTGTTTCGAGTTATAGGATCACTGAGGTATTTGATGCTGAATGTGAGCGATCGCCAGAGTGTGTTTTTAATGCTTCTGGCAATTACCTATAAATCTTTTTGAAAGGGGCGCTCAGTGCCCCTTTCAAAAAGATTCATATCCAGATTAAGCAATGCCCGTTTTCAATCGGTTAGTGACTCTAGTTCAGGCTCTGCATCAGCGCTAATCCATGCAATTTGACGAATGGAGCGATCGCGTGCAGTTGCCCGTACTGCATCAGCTCTGGTTTCGCCACTCAACTCTACTTCTACCCGAATTGAGGGTGTCGCATCTCGAATGGTTTGGGCATAAGCAAACGCAGCCGCATAGGCGTTAGCGATGGGCACAACTAGCCAATCAATCGGGGGCGTGTCTTGAGGCAACTGTTGGGTGGGCAACAATACCTGATGTAGGTCTTCAATGTTGAATGTGAAACCGATTCCGGGAGCGGTTAACCCCTGAGGATGATACAGCCCCAAAAGCTGGTCGTAACGTCCGCCCTGGGCCAAAATGCGCTGCCCAGACCCATGACTACTAATGGCTTCAAACACGATGCCCGTATAGTAATCAAAGGTTTGAATGAGGCTGAGATCCAATACGAGCGCTGGCGCAATTCGGTGCTCACTGGCAAAGCTGGCTTGCAGTAGTTCAATCGACGCCTTGAGGGTATTGACAGTTGCCCGCTGAGCGCTATCCAAATCAAGGCTAGAAACCTGCTGCAACACATCTTCTGGACGACCGCGCAAATCCAACAAAAACAGTGCTCTGGCCTTGAGTTCAGGACTGAGGGGCAATGTTTCGAGCTGCATCCGGTTAAGGTGGGCGATCGCCCGTCTAACGTGTTCTCGCTGGCTGTCGGGAAAAGTGGATAGGAGCGATCGCGTCAACCCCGCATCGCCTAATACCAAAGACCAGCCGGTTAATCCCAAATTGGTTATACAGTCTGCCAGCAGCAGCAGTACTTCCGCATCGGCACCTACTCCACCAACCCCCAATAGCTCTACGCCTGCCTGGTAAAACTCTTGCTGACGCTTAAAGTCACCCCGGCTGGCTCGCCGAAACACATTAGCGTTGTAATATAGCCGTTGAGGATAGGCAACACCTGCCATCCGAGTTGCGGCTGCACGGGCGATCGATGCCGTTAACTCAGGCCGTAACCCTAGCGCTTCATCTTCTCGGTCTTGCAGTTGCAGCACTGTAGACCTCTCTACTGCCCCGCCTGCCATCAGAGTGTCTAAGCGCTCTAGCGTAGAGGTAATAATTCGGTGGTACCCCCAACTGTGAAATACCTGCTGAAGACGGTCTTCAATCCAGCGTTTTTGAGCCACATCCAGTGGAAATAAATCCCTAGCACCAACAGGAGGTTGATACACCATCACTTTTTATTTCCGCCAAATAAACCAAACAAGCCCCCACCCGACTGGGGTTTTCCTTTCGCATTAGGATTAGCGGCCTTAGATTTAGCCGTCTTTGGATCGGGCATACCCTTAGCTTCAGCTTTGGGCGCTGTTCCTGTGGAGGCATTCAGAGGATCGGCTCGCCGCAGACCTTCTTGGGCAATCGCATCTTGAGGGTTAAGTTCTAAAGCCTTACGAAAATGAATTTTTGCCATCGTAGATTGGTTTGCCTGCAAATACACCGCGCCCAAACGGCAATGAATGGTGCCATTTTTGGGGGCAATTAACAGCGCATCCCTTAGTTCTTTAATCGCTCCTGGGTAGTTTTGCCGCGTTTCCATCTCCTGGGCACGCCGCAAATAGGAGGTAAGCACAGCTTCGCGCGTTGCAGGAGTTTTGGGAATTGACTGAGCTGATACTGGGTGTTTGCCAGATGCCGCTCCGTTTTCTGAGGCGGTTGTCCGTTGGGTAATTGCCGATGGGAACTCACCTTTGCCTGCTTTTCGCATCAGGTACACCAGATTCAGTTCACTGATGCGACCCGTTAGGACTAGGGTTCGCTCCAAATGTTTGTATTGCTGCTCTGCTAGGTCTTTAACGGCTGTACGATAGGCTGCGTCAATACCGCCCATCGGTTCGGCTGCTAGCTTTCGAGCTTCATCAGCGGTTAACAGTACGGTCTCTTGTTGTCGCAGAGCCTGTTGCCCTTTGAGCTTCAAAAGCAGGATATATTCGGTATAGTTCTTTTCTTTTGAGAGCGCCTCGTAGGCTGGATTCACCAGCTTCGACAAAAATTCTTCAGCGTGTTTACGTTCTGCCTCGCCCGACTTTGCACAACTGTCGGGATGAAGACGTTGAGCCAGCTTGAGATACTTTTTCCGCATATCTTTAGGCTCGGCATCTACTGGAACGCCTAAGATTGCGTGGTGGTCGGTAAAGTCTAACCCAAACAACCCGGACTCTATCGTGAACGACATGCGCTTCTCAACTGAACCTAGCCTAAGTTCCTTATAGTTTACTTCGCTTAATCGACTTATGGGCAGTTGTCGGGGTTGAATTCTAACAAAGGTTTAATCTGTCCCAATTCGTGACTAAGGGCTTGGTGAATCTGGCCATTGGTGGCTAAAATGCGCCCGGTGTTGAGGTTAAACGCACTACCATCATAGGCTGTAACGGTTCCTCCTGCTTCTTCTACCAGTACAACTCCAGCAGCTAAGTCCCACGGCGACAGGCCACGTTCCCAATACCCATCGAGCCGCCCACAGGCTGTGTAGGCCAGGTCAATCGCAGCAGACCCACCCCGGCGCACCCCTTGGGTAATATGGGTTAGATGACAAAACTCGGCGTAATTGTTGTCGGGGGTTTCGCGGCGATCGTAGGCAAAGCCTGTCACGAGTAAGCTGCTGGACAGGGTAGGGGTGCGAGAAACCTGCATGACAGAACGGTTACGGGTGGCACCTAACCCTTTGGCCGCGCGGAATAGCTCTTGCCGAAATGGGTCAAAGACCACGCCAACTTGGGGTACTCCTTCAATTAGCAACCCAATTGAAACGGCATAGAACGGATATTGGTGAGCGTAATTGGTGGTGCCATCAAGGGGATCAACTGCCCACAAAAATGGGTTGGTGCGATCGCCCAGTTGCCCCGATTCTTCTGCCAGCACCGCATGGTCTGGAAAATGCCGAGACAAAATTTGCAAGACCACTGCTTCGGAGGCTTTGTCAGCTTCGGTCACCAGATCTCCCGGTCGCCCTTTTTCCTGCACATCTTCTAATTTGCCCCAGTAGCTTTGGAGCACGGCTCCTGCCGCTAGGGCAGCTTCGGTAGCAATGTCAAGGAAGGGTTGAAGTTGGGGCATGAAGGCAGGTAGAAATAGGAAATGGGGATAAAACTAGAAAATCCATCTTTTATCCTACAGGTGATCTAAGGTATTGCTAGGCACAAGCTTAAGACTACCCAAGACTATCCGTTCTTCTAAGTAGTTCAACCTAAATAAAAACCAAATCCTAAAACCCTGCGCCGCCCGCTGCGCGGGCGGCGCAGGGTTTTAGGATTTTATATTGACTTAAGCCCACCTACTTATCCTTTCCGAAACTCCCCTGGCGTTTGTCGCATCGGTTGGTCAGGGTTCCAGATGCCTACACCACGCAAGCGGGCGCTTTCTTGAGCACGAGTAAGGCGTTGGTCGTATTTGAGGTTGGGCGATCGCGACTTGGCTAAGGTATATCCGTCTGCGATCATTTTCTCGTTTAGCAGGGTGCCGTCTAACCAAACATAGGCCAGCTTTTGAGGAAGCCCTTCTTTGGGTTGAAAGGCGGGTTCGACGTCGGATTCTAGTAAAACAGTTTTGCCGATGGTTAGAGTCTGAAGATAGGTTCGGGCTTGCTGACTCCATGGCTCTTGATCAAACGCAGGTGCTTCAACCCCAATGAGCCTGACGCGTTCGGTATTAGTGTTTTGATTCAGGGGCAGCACCTCCAGCATCATTCCACTTACGGCTGTGGTAATGCGGACGCGATCGCCCTGTGGAGTTGGCGCAGGTTGACACCCCCACAGCCCTAGCAGCAAGCATAGTCCAGTCATCCACAGCCCTAGTTGTCTCATGTCTGTTCAGTTGCGGCACGAATACTCAAATAATTCCCATTACCGTAGGAAATCTCGCATTGCATAATCGGGGATGATTTTTGGATGAGAGGGGCGCTGAGCGCCCCTCTCATCCAAAAATCATCCCTAAAATCAGCAACGCTGGAAATCTCTAAAGAGGATAATTCGGTATTGCATACTCTGGGTATGAATTTTTTTGAAGGGGCGCTGAGCGCCCTTTCAAAAAAAATTCATGCATGAAATCAGTAACACCGATAATTCTATTCTTCGTCTAGGGGCAAACCGCGTCGCACTTTGCCTTTACCAAAATATTGGCCAAATTGCAGTTCATAGACCTCGTCTTCATCTTGGGTTTCAACTTCTAGATCGGTGAGCGCATAGCTGACGCAGAGGAGAGCGTAGCCTTTTGCCCGCAGTTGTGGTGAAAGCCCCATCGCTTCGGGCTGGTAGATTTCTCCAGACAGCACACGGACGGCGCAAGCTGTGCAGGCTCCATTGCGACAGGAAAAGGGTAATGTTACCTCCTGATCTTCGGCAGTGCGGAGCACGTAGCGACCTTCGGGTACCTCGACAACGTGACGAGTTCCCGTTTGACGGTTGTGAATTAAAACAGTGTGCGATCGCGACATTGCTGAAAAAATTAAGTTTAAGAGGAATGAAAAAAATCAGGGTAGTGGTATTGAGGTAAGGATTGCGTACAAAATAAAACCTAATCTTTTTTTGGAAGTGCCGCGCGGAGCGCGGCACTTCCAAAAAAAGATTACAGGTTAATTAATTGGTAATCCTTAGGACTACCAAAATCAGGAATTCGGGTAGAAGACTAATGCGGGACAAGTTGCTAAACACGCGCAGGTTTCTTCTTCCATCCTATCGCCTGACTTTGCTCTCACTTGACGGGTTTGTTGATTCTTCCTTTCAAAAAACCTGGACTAAGCTTAGCCGTAGTCTGCTAATATAAAAATTCTGTGGCTAAGCTTTCTAAGCCACAAAATAGTTTGGAGAGGTGGCCGAGTGGTTGAAGGCGCAGCACTGGAAATGCTGTTTGGGGCAACTTAACGAGGGTTCGAATCCCTCCCTCTCCGTCCGATAGTCAGCAATTGACTCTAAATAGGGCTTAATTGGCGTTGCTTAATTCAGTTGAAAGGGGTTGCGAGTGCTTGTCACCTGCAACCCCTTTCAGCTTTTTTAGCTACTTAGCGAGTTTGGCAGTCTTGTTTTGCAGACGCATTCGTTCAAAACTCAGCCCTAACACCCCTAGCGTTACGACCAAGATCCCCAAGATTTGAATCGGCTGTAACGCTGTGCGAGCGCTAGGTGTAATGCCGTAGGCCAATAGTGCTGTTAGTGCAGGGCCGCTAGAGGCCAAAATAGAAGCCCGTGCTGCGCCCATACACTTAACGCCCAAATTGTTGAGCAAGTAACCAATTAACGTGAGTGTGCCCAACACAACCCCACCCAAAATTAGCCCTAACAGGTTGCTAGGTGGTTCTTGTACGCCAAAGTACAACAGAAGCAGATTGGCCAGCACAAAAATAGTCACAAACTGAATCACGCTTACCGGTACAGGATGCAACTTGCGGAAGCTAATTTGCATTGAGAGTAGGTAAAGGGCAAAAAATAGGCCAGAAAGAGCGGCAAAAAAGATCCCTTGATAGGACAGTACGGTAGCTTGAACTAACTTAGGATATGCCGTCAGCAATACCCCCAGGAGGACTACAAATGTAACGATCCACCGTTGGACGGTAGGGCGATCGCCAAACAACCACCACGCTAACGGCACTGTAATCAGGGGATACATAAACAAAATGGTGACCGCCACCCCTGGCGTTATAGCGGCGATCGCCAAATAAATAAATATCTGGGATAAGAATAGGAACGCGCCGCTACCGATTACATTGACCTGAAGGCGGCGATCGTTAGAGAGACAAAATGCCCGCACATCTTGTCTGGCGTTGGGGTAGAGCGTCTTGGCAATCAAGATCATCACAGGAACTACCACCACCATTCGCAGCCATAGAATTAGTAGCGAATCGCTGAGACTATCGAGAGAGATGGAGGCGGGTAAATTAAACACGCCAAAAATGCTGGTTTCTCCACCAATGATTCCGACTACTACATTGTGTAGTGACAGTGCTAGGGTGGACAGCAATATAAAAATCAAACCAGTTTGCACTGAAGATAGGTTCTTGAAGCGGAGAAGAGGTGATGCTTCGTCTGGGGTTCGATCTGACGGTTCACGGGAAGGAGCCAATTTGGATTGACGCCACAGCAGATAGCCTAATCCTGCGGCAATGGCTATGAGCAGAGCTGGCAGTAGCCAATCTGCCGATGTAGCCGCACCGCCCGTAAACCATAGCAACACCTGGGTAAACAGTTTACCCAATACCACCACACCCGCAATGACCAGAAAACCACCCACCAGCATTGCTAACGAGCTTAGCCAGGGATTTTGACTCATTGCGGAGCTGGAGACGTAGGATCGGACGGATCTCGGCCTAGCGTCGTTCAAGGGCACGGGGCGATCGCGCGCTCCCAGCTTTTGCTGTGGCAATGTGGGATCAGGTGCCGATGACGTTGAGGTTAGTGGCTGGTTTAAGCCAGATGCTTGAGAAACAGATGGTGAGGAGGTAAGGGGAGGCAGGGTGCTAAATCCGTCGCGAGCAGACGATCCCAAATCAGCAGAGGAATTAGATGGAAGCGTCTGCTGAGACGATGCCGGATTCGTCACATCCATCTGAAGCTGTTGGCTCAGACGGCTCACGAGGGCTTCGAGCAATGCCTCTCCCTGTTGCTCCATGCTCTGCATTCGACCGATCTGTTGCGCCAGACTGCTTTGGTAGGTACTGAGGTCGCTCTGAAGCGAATTCAGCGCATGGTTTAGGGTTTCATCGAGCGATAGGAGTGCTCGATCGGCGTTGCTAGTGTATCCGGAGCCAGGAGTGCCAGGTAAATTGGGTGGGCTTGATCCATCTAACCCACCAGACTGACCCAGCCGCTGCGCCAACATGCTGTACAGGTGCCCAGCCATCGTTTGAGCCAGTTGTTTAGCCCAGGCTCGCTGTTGGGCTAGCTGCTGTTGGGTGAGTAAAACTTGATGCTCAGACTGAAGCATTTGCTGCTGGGCTTGCAGCTTTTCAATTTCATTCAACAGACGCGATCGCTCGGTTTGAAGCCGTCCAACATCTTGGCTAAGCTGAGACACCAGATCCTGCTGAAGCGTTCTTAAATCCTGTGTGACGCTCCTCAGAACCTGGTCAGCGGTCTGCGGATCGTTAGCGTCAGTCGATTTGGATAGGTTTTCTGGTTCTCCCATTTGGTTTGTTGCAACCCTAATGATGCCAAGTGGATGCCCTTGGTAAGGCATATGATCCTTGCTTCAGAGGTTAGCCCAAATCTGGCAGATGTGACGAACTATCTGCCAAATGATTCTACAAAATCTACAAAAGTTTTGTAGACGAGCCAACACACGTTTCCGCCAAGTCTAGGATGCCCAATAAACTCAGCTTGAGTAATGGGGAGACAAAGCAACCTTTTTGCTCGGAACGGGCAAACGGCAAAAATCCGCAAAGCAAAAATCCGCAAAGATTGTTGAGTGGAGTAGACGTGGTAATTTCATGAGTGAACTGTCCGGCTGTTTCAGCGTCCGCGTGCTGCTCGTCATGCCTATGTCTCCCTCTAGTTCTCAAGCCTTCTCAAGGCTACCAATTCCTCCAAAAACAACTCCAAAAATTATTGTTTTAGACGATGATCCAACGGGATCTCAAACAGTTCACGGCTGCTTGCTGTTGACTCGCTGGAATGTAGAAACGCTGCGGCTAGGGCTGGTGGATGACTCTCCGATTTTCTTTGTGCTCACCAATACGCGGGCACTGACTCCAGACCGAGCAGAGGCAGTGACGCGAGACGTGTGCAGAAATCTGAAACAGGCGATCGCCCTGGAAGGCATTCAGGATTTCCTGATTGTTAGTCGCTCAGACTCGACCTTGCGGGGGCACTACCCAGTCGAAACGGATGCGATCGCCGAAGAGTTAGGCCCGTTTGATGCCCACTTTCTTACCCCAGCCTTTTTTGAGGGCGGGCGCGTGACGCGAGACAGCATTCACTATTTGATGGTCAACGGGATCGCTACCCCGGTGCATCAAACCGAATTTGCCCAAGATTCGGTGTTTGGCTTTCGCCACAGCTACCTGCCCGACTATGTGGAAGAAAAAACCAAGGGGCGAATTGCCAGTGCCCAGGTAGAGCGGTTTCTGTTGGCCGATGTGCGAACGGGGACAGGCGATCGCCTCCTGGCCTTGACCCACAACACCTGTGTGGCCGTTGACGCTGAAACCCAGGCAGACTTGAATCGGTTTGCGGCGGATGTGCTGGCAGCGGCGGCGCAAGGCAAGCGCTTTCTATTTCGCAGCGCTGCCAGTTTGTTGACTGCGCTAGCCGCCTTGCCCCCTCAGCCTGTGGCTCCTGAAGCAATGGCCGAGTATGTGCGCGATGGTAGACCGGGCGCTGTCATTGTCGGTTCCCACGTCAAAAAGACCACGGAGCAGTTAGAAGACCTGCTGCAAGCTCCTGGTACCGTACCCGTTGAGGTTAACGTGGCGATCTTGCTGGATGGCTCACTGCCTCAACGGACGCAATTGCTGCATGATCTGCTGCAACAGGTGAGCGCGGCACATGTTACGGGCAAAACCCCCGTCATCTTTACCAGTCGTGCAGAAATCAACTTTGCCGATACCCAGACCCGGCTAGACTTTGGCGCGGCGGTTTCTAGCTTGCTGATGGATATTGTGCGAGGGCTGCCGACCGACATTGGGTTTTTGATTAGTAAGGGGGGTATTACGTCCAATGATGTGCTCAGTGATGGCTTGGCGCTAACGACAGCGCGGCTGTTGGGGCAAATTCTTCCCGGTGTGTCGGTGATTCGTACCCCTGCCGACCATTCTCAGTTTCCTAACTTGCCCGTGGTGCTGTTTCCCGGCAATGTGGGCGATCGCACTGCTGTAGCCGCAGCCTATTCTCGCCTGAGGTCTGCCCCCGCAGATAACAAATGCAGATAACAAATTTCCGCCCTAGGTGTTTCGAAATGCAACCTGACGACTAAGATGTATAGGTAATTTGAGCCGCTGACTGAGTGCATCAGTTCCATCTGACCCTCTTGAACCCTTCGTCTTTTCCCTGGCATGACTTCTGACTCTCCTCCAGTTTCTGCATCTGTGTCGGCCATTTCTCAGCCTCCGGCAGAGCTAAAAGAGCTAAATCCAAATTTGCAAGTTCGCTTCAAGAGTGAAGGCGGACGGCTGTTGCTGATGTTGCCCACCGAGTCAGAAAATGGCTTTGGCGCAAACTGGGCAGATGTATGGCAACAGTTTAAGCAGCGGATCAACTCAGGTGAGCGGTTTTGGCAGCCTAATACAACGGTTCATCTCATTGCTCGCGATCGCCTGCTAGATGCACGGCAATTGCAGGCGATCGCCGACACCCTGGCCGAAACTGAACTGCACCTAAAGCGGGTTTATACAAGTCGCCGTCAAACAGCCGTAGCTGCCGCTACAGCAGGCTTTTCGGTCGAGCAACATACTCCCATTAGCCACCTCAACCAGACTACAGAATCGGGGCAAGCGCTCGCAGAACCGCTGTATGTCGAAGCCACCGTGCGGTCAGGCATGGAAATTCGCCATCCCGGCACGGTCGTAATCTTGGGCGATGTTAACCCTGGTAGCTCCATCGTGGCCTACGGAGACATTGTGGTGTGGGGTTCGCTGCGCGGCGTAGCGCACGCTGGCTCAGGCGGCAACGATCGCTGCTTGATTATGGCGCTGCGCTTAGAGCCAACCCAGCTTCGGATTGGTGAACATGTGGCGCGTGCTCCCGAAAAGCCGCCCGCTCAGTTTCAGCCCGAAGTGGCCTACGTGGCCTCAGAAGGTATTCGCATTACCAAGTCTACCGATTTCACCAAATTGAGATTAGTCTCCCAGTAGCTATTCTCTCAGTAATTTTTTTGAGGCTGCTGTTCATGAGTCGCGTGATTGTCATTACATCTGGAAAGGGAGGGGTCGGAAAAACCACGACGACTGCCAACCTGGGCATGGCGCTAGCGCAACGAGGGCGCAAAGTTGCCGTTGTGGATGCCGATTTTGGGCTACGCAATCTAGATTTGTTGCTAGGGTTAGAAAACCGCATTGTGTACACAGCGGTGGAGGTGCTAGCCGGGGAATGTCGGCTGGATCAGGCGTTAATCAAAGATAAGCGCCAGCCTAACTTGGCCTTGTTGCCCGCTGCTCAAAACCGCACCAAAGACGCGGTAACTCCAGAGCAAATGAAGCAATTGGTGGGTTCCTTAACCGAATCGTTTGAGTATGTGCTGATTGACTGCCCCGCCGGAATTGAGATGGGCTTTCAAAATGCGATCGCCTCCGCTACCGAAGCGCTAATCGTCACCACGCCAGAGATTTCGGCGGTGCGCGATGCCGACCGGGTCGTGGGATTACTAGAAGCCAACGATGTTAGAAAACAGCATTTGATCGTCAACCGCCTCAAGCCTGCCATGGTTCAGGAGAATCTGATGATGTCGGTGAGCGATGTTCAGGAAATTCTGGCTATTCCGCTAATTGGGGTGATTCCTGATGATGAGCGGGTGATTGTTTCGACCAATAAAGGCGAACCCTTGGTGCTATCGGCTAAGATGTCGCTGGCCGGAATCGCCTATGACAATATCGCCCGCCGATTGGAGGGTGAGAAGGTGCCTTTCTTAGATCTGACGGCTGCCTACGACGACTTGTTTTCTCGCATTCGACGAATGTTTCGCAGCCCATCGCGATAGTGGGGTTGCCTCATCGCCCAGCGCAACAGTCAGGTTGCCGTTGCTTTAGCCAATTCCTCTTCTTCGCCCCCGGTATTTCATGCTTAGCGAACTTCTTGATCGACTTTTTCCCCGCCAGCCCGATGTCACCAGTCGCGAGACTGTGAAGCAGCGCTTGCAAATTGTGCTAGCTCACGATCGCGCCGATTTACCCCCCGCCACCATCGAAAAAATGCGCCAGGAAATTCTGGAGGTGGTGTCTCGCTATGTAGAGATTGATCAGGAATCAACGGAATTTTCTCTAGAAAATAATCAGCGAGCTACGGCTCTAATTGCCAACCTGCCGATTCGGCGAGTCAAACCAGAGCCATAGCGGTGCGCCGAGTGTTCGCCGTGCGGCTCTGGCAATGCCCAGCATTTCCAGCGACCCTTGAGGCTAACTGAGGCGGCCTTGCGGAGGGGGTGTGGGGAACGCGGGCTTTGTCGTCCCTGCTGCGGGCTTGGGGGCAACCCTCAAGGCTGTTGGCTCGCAAATTGGTAGTCCTAAATTGGTAAGGATTTTTTGATGGGCGGGCGAAGCCCGCCCATCAAAAAATCCTTACATCAATACCACTACCCGCAAATTAAGCGCCCTAATGCAGTTTCAGAACTTGTGTATACCCGGTAGCTCTTATAGCAGCAATTCCAAATTCAGAACGAGTTTAGGTCGTTCCAACCGATCAACAACCTTCAATAGAGCTTGAACTGAACGAGAAATCAAGGGTTTCAGCCCCTAAAATTTTTGAATTTGGAATTGCTGCTCTTATAGAACTCATTTGACATCTTTCCGGTGATCGCGAATATTCTGTAGGGGCGAAGCATTTGCATCAATATTCTGGCAACGCAGCGTCAATTCGAGTGCAAATGCTTCGCCCCTACTGCCCAAAAATCGCCCTAAATCTCAATTCTAATTAGATGTCAAATGGGTTCTATAGCTTCAGCCAGTCACCTTAGGACAAGGGGCTTAAGCCCCTTGTTGGCTGACGTGCTAACCTGCGTCCCAACGTTTGTGGCGACGGCTATAAATGCCCGGTAGCTCTTAACCGAGAGGTTTTGATTTAGAGTCTGGTTCGACCAGGCTGTCATTGGATAACAGGCTATCGGATAAATAGTTGGGCACAGCCTCGGCCACGGCTTCGGAGGCCACCATATCCGCTACAGGTATCTGTAAAACAGGCAGTGGCAGCACCGGAACAAGCCACTCTCGCACTTCGTTGAGCTGGCTGGTGGCACCACATAGAAGCAGGCGATCGCCTGCTTCTATGTCGGCTGTGCTATCGGGAAAGCGAATAAACTTGCCTTCTCGCCGAATCGCTTGCACTTGAACGGTGTACTGCTGATTCAAGCTGAGATCTGCTAAGGTTTTACCCAAAACTGGGCTATCGTCTGGCAGGGTTAGCCACTGACAGGCCAGATTTTTGGCTGGTACTGGCACTTCACCGCTAGCCAACCCGTCAAAGGTTGCCAGCTCTTCAGCTTCCCCTACGATTAGCAGGCGATCGCCTGCTTCCAGCACCGTTTGGGCATTGGGATAGTCCACCATGTCGCCTTCAGCCCGTCGAATCGCCATTAAACTCACGCCAGAAATCCGGCGCAGATCGGCTTCCTCTAGCGTCATGCCCATCAGGGGAGACTCATCGGGCAATGCATACCACTTGCTGTTCATGTCTTGGGCAGCAGCTTGAAGATCGCGGGTCACTTCTTTAGCAGAGCGTTCTGGACGCAATTCTAAATAATGACTATTACGAATTTCGGCCATTTCTTGCTGAACATTGGCTGGTAATACACCGCTGCCGATTAGCAAATGAGCAGACAGCTCTAGACTGGCTTCAAATTCGGGCTGTACCACTTCTCGCGCACCCAACTGATAGAGCAGCTCAATATCTTTGTCGTTGCCAGCACGCACCACGACATCCAGGTCGGGGGTTATTTCTAATGCCCGTTTGAGGCAAAGGCGCGTGCTCATTGGGTCTGGTAGGGCGATCGCCATCCCCTTTGCCTGCTCTACACCTGCCGCCGTCATGACGTGCAAACTAGCTGCATTGCCATAGACGTAGGGAATTCCCTCATCTCGCAGCTTTTGAATCACCTGCTCTGACTGATCGATCACCACAACAGGGTAGTCATGATCTCGCAGCAGTTGCACAATATTTCGCCCTACGCCGCCATATCCGCACACCACAACATGGTTTTGAACAGGCAGATTTTTAGGTACTTCCAGCAGCCCGTCACCGCCATCTAGATACGCTCCAAGCCAAGGCACCGTGTCAGCCCAGGCAAATAGCTTCGGTATTGCCCGCAGCACAAACGGCGTAAACACCAGAGTGACTGCCGTTGTGCCTAAAATCAGCAAATATACCTGACGCGACACCAGCCCTAATGCCTGTCCTTTACTGGCCAATACAAACGAAAACTCCCCAATCTGCGCCAGCCCTAAAGCCGCAATTAACGCCGTTTTAAGTGGATAGCGGAAGGCTCGGACGATCGGCAGAATAATCAGAAACTTGCCCACAAACGCTAGCGCCACCAGACCCAGAATCAGCTCCAGGTTGTTCCAAATAAACAGCGGATCAATTAGCATTCCCACTGCTGCAAAAAACAGGGTGGCAAAAATATCCCGAATCGGCTCAACGTAGGTCAGGGTTTGGTCGGCGTATTCTACCTCCGAAATCATCAACCCGGCGATGAAGGCTCCCATCTCAATCGACAGCCCTAGATACTCCGTTAACAGAGCAATCCCCAAGCACAGCGCCACCACACCCAGCAAAAATAGTTCACGGCTCTCGGTGCGAGCCAGCATCCGCAGCAGCGGCGGAATGACCCAAATGCCAGCGGCGATCGCCCCACCCGCAATTAGCGCGGTTTTGAGCAACGCCAACCCCACCGCCAACCCTACTTCTTCGGGCGGACGATCCAGCGCGGGTAACACCGCCAGCATCACCCCCAGGGCGAGATCTTGCACCACCAAAATGCCCAGCATCACCCGTCCATGGGGTGTTTCGGTTTCGTTGCGCTCCATCAGGCACTTCAGCACTACCGCCGTAGACGATAGCGACAAAATGGCACCCAAAAAGATGCCTTGAGTAGGAGAGGTAACCCAGCCAATGCCCAGCGATATGAGGGTGGTAACTAGAATGGTCAGCAGAATTTGGAGAGTCCCGCCTCCTAAACTGATGCCCTTTACCTTTTTCAGCTCTGCCAGAGAAAATTCTACTCCCAACGCAAACAGCAAGAAGGCCGCACCAAACTGAGCCAGGGTTTCTACCTGGATCAATTCTTTTACCAACCCCAACCCAGCCGGCCCTACAATTGCCCCGCCCAGCAGGTAACCCAGCAGCACAGGTTGCCGCAGCAGTGCCGCAATTAGTCCACCGCCCGCCGCTGCCGCCAGTACGATGACGAGATCAACGATTAACCTGAAATCCTCTTGCACCGATGTTTCCGTGAAAGGTAACGAAACTTAATGTCTTGCTCATCTTTAGGATAACGGTTTTCTGAACGCTGAGTTTGGTTGAGTTCTTAGTCGATCTGTTTATAGCAAAAAGCCGGTTACAGCAAAAAGCCGGTGCAGAGCAACACACCGCTCCAAAAATGGAGATTGACGGCGATAAACTTGCAGTTGCTGACCCGTTCTGGCAGGTGATGGTAAGCAGATACATGACGCACAAGCTGCACGGCAAGCGGAAGGCTAGCAAAAATCAGCAGCGTCCACACGGGGAAAATCTGGAGCAAGACACACAGGACGGTTAGCCCAAACAAGCTGCCGCACAGCCAGGGAAGCAGTTGAGCTGCGTGCCGCGTACCCAACCGCACAATGGGCGATCGCTTGCCGGCTGCTCGGTCGTCTGCTTCTTGATGAAAGTGAGAGCAAAACAAAATCAGACTGGTGCTAATGCCCAAGATGATCGACGCGACCCCGCTGGGGAACGACCACGACTGGCTCTGGCTGTAATGTGCCGCTGACACCGCCAAAGGACCAAAGGCAACGAAGCAGAGAATTTCTCCCCAGCCCTGGTAGCCCAAGCGAAAGGGCGGACCTTGGTAGACATAGCCCAGGGCACAGCACACTAAAATCAATCCCGGCACGGTGACATCGTGCTGCCAGAGGGCGATCGCCCCGATGCCCAATAAACCCAGCGCCAAGAATAAATTGCCGATCGCAAATACGAGAGATTTTTTGCCCGTCAAATTTACTAAGGAATGATGTTTGTTTTGATCAATTCCTGTTTCCGAATCAAACACATCATTCGCGATGTTTTCCCAGGCCAAAATTAGTATGGCGGACACTAAAAATGTTAGAAAAATGCCGATGTGAAGCGTTTGGGTTTCATGAAAGGCGATCGCCGTGCCTAGCCCAATAGGCATAATTGCCACGCTATACATGGGGGGTTTAATGGCAGCCAACCACAGCTTTTTAGAGGGTGATTTAGAGGGCGATCGCTCGGCGTTGGCAGGTTGATCGCTGCCGGATCGAAATGGCTTTGTCGTCATCGGAAGCGAGGTGAAGGAAGGAGTGATAAACCAGGGCTATCAGGTGCTGGAGGCCTAATTATTCTACGGCTTCCAGTCT
>Ga0335394_10003147_pt1 | contig 18682 bp, 14 predicted proteins | sample MAT03_FD_205741 | JGI IMG/M metagenome (GOLD analysis project Ga0335394, IMG submission 205741) | Freshwater microbial communities from Lake Fryxell liftoff mats and glacier meltwater in Antarctica - MAT-03 (spades assembly) (version 2) ... | reverse complement strand
TGCACGGCAGCGAGCGGGTTCTCCATCGTGCTGGGGTCATCGACGCTCGCGTACCGCTCGTCGCTCGGCGCCAGCCACTCCTTCTCGCTGCCCCAGTAGGTGTCTTTCTCGGGGTGCCACAGGTCGTCGCGCCCGAATGAGAAGCCGTAGACCTTGTGGCCCATTGATTCGTACGAGAGGGTGCCGGCGAGAATCATCAGGTCGGCCCAGCTGATCTGGTTGCCGTACTTCTTCTTGATCGGCCAGAGAAGTCGGCGCGCCTTGTCGAGGTTGCCGTTATCAGGCCACGAGTTCAGGGGAGCGAAGCGCTGCGTGCCTGACCCACCGCCCCCTCGGCCGTCGGCGATGCGGTACGTGCCGGCGGAGTGCCAGGCCATGCGAATCATGAGCCCGCCATAGTGGCCCCAGTCGGCTGGCCACCAGCTCTGGCTCGTGACGAGCAGCTCTTTGACGTCGGCGACGAGGGCGTCGACATCGAGCTCAGCGAGCTCGGCTCGGTAGTCGAAGTCTGCGCCGAGCGGGTTGGTCTTCGTGTCGTGCTGCGACAAGATGTCGAGGTTCAGCGCGTTCGGCCACCACTCGGCGCTACCACCCTGCATCGAAGTGTGGGCGCCGTGCACAACGGGGCAAGTTCCAGCGGCGTCAGTCATGTGTTCCTCATTTTCTTGTCAACACCTCTGTACCCCAAGGGGTATCGCCAGATTATGTGCTGGGAGGCGAAAACCCGCTCGTCCTAGGCTAGCAACGGGGACGACCCGAGCTTTGGCGAGCAGAGGTCGGCGACAAGAACGCACCGCGACGGCGGGAGAGTTGTGTGGTGGCTCCGACGGGCGTCGATCCCGTGACCTCACGATTTTCAGTCCGCTCGGAGGCCGAGTGAGGGATGAGGGGCGAGGTCACATTCCCCATGAACACTGGGATCGAGGACTCACCGTGATCATCTCGATAGCGCGCCGGTTGTAGTCAAAATGTAGTCGCGCCGCGGCTCTCCTGAGACGCCACATGATGGATCGAATGATGGATCAAGGAGTCGATCACATCCTGAGACATCACACCCCGTACATCATGGCTCCCACCCTTTGGTGAACTCGTAAGCGAGTGTGCGACCCGCGGCGGTGAGCCACTTCTGCGGCTCTAACATCGCCGAGTCAACAGAGCCTGCAAGCACCTCGAGCGATTGTTGGGCCGAAAACGGGGACGCGGGGTGACGGATCGAGCCCGCCACGAGCGCGACCGGGATGCCGCGTGCCCGCCCTGCGTCTAAGACAAACGAGGGAAGCTTCCCGTCCATGGACTGCAAATCAAAGCGACCTTCGCCCGTGATGACCAGGTTCGCACCATTGAGAATCCTGTCGAAGTTGACAACTTCCGCCACGGCCTCCGCACCCGGAACCAATCGAGCTCCCCAGTGGGCAAGTCCGAATCCCGTACCACCGGCCGAGCCCGAGCCGGGAAGTGCAGGGTCCGGGGTCAACAGGTTGGCAAGGTTGGTCAGTCCGCGCTCGAGAGTACGCACAGCCCCGGGGTCGGCACCCTTCTGAGGCGCGAACGTTCGTGCCGCACCGCGGTCGCCGAGTAAGGGGTTCGACACATCGACGAGGACTTCAACCCCCGCGTGAGGTGGGAGCACGCATCGATCGAACGACACGTGACGGATCAACTCGAGGCCAACACCGCCGTCTTGGACAGGGGCGCCACGATCGTCGAGGAACTCGGCGCCAAGCTCGCGCAGGGCCCCAACACCCCCGTCGGTAGAGCAGCTGCTCCCGAGCGCAATGCGAATTCGTGGCGCGCCGTGCGAGATTGCTGCCATGATCGCCTGGCCGAGCCCCCGCGTGTGCGCGTGCAGCGGGTCGGGCAACGGGAGAAGGCCGATGCCGCTGGTGTTCGATAGCTCAACGACTGCGCTGCAGTCAGCCAGCAGCAGCCAGTGCGCGTCCACCAGTGCACCGTCTGGACCGACCACTCGAACCGGGATGCGCTTACTTCCCTCGCTCGACTGAGCAATGGTGTCTAGGGTTCCCTCACCACCATCGGCCAAGGGCGCGATTTCGACATGGTCTTTGGGGCGAACAGTGAGCCATCCGGATTTGAGGGCTACAGCAACCTCGATAGCCGATGCTGACCCTTTGAAGGAATCAGGGGCCATAACGATTTTTGAGCTCGGCATCTTCGTTCACTTTCTGGCAGAGGTTGCGCCGGGGACCTGCTTTGTGGGAAGCTCGGGGAAAGCGCTTTCCAAGAGCGGCCGGTCAACACTATCAAAGGAGAACAGTGTGAATTCCCAGTCCCTTTACTGCTAGCGACAATCGAGCGCGCTACCAATATCCCTGCGGATGAGACCCGTTGATCGGGCCGCGCGCACGGGAAGCGCTCGACACATCAAGCACCACGATACGAAGTTTCCTCACATCACCCTCGGCTTAGGGAGTACTTCCCTGCTGCCAAAAACGAAAGGTCCAACATTGAATCCCACCATCCGAAAGTCGAGGAAGCGTGCACTGGCACTCGCCTCCGTCGTCACTGCGGCCATCCTGACCGTCACGGGTTGCACGTCAACTCTCACCCCGACCGATCCCTCTGCCTCGTGCGCGACTCCGATCGACCCGAAGACGGTCAAGATTTATGTCGGTGTCGGGGCTTTCGCGTCACCGTACTTCGCCGACGTCATCAAGGGTGTTCAGACAATGGCGAAGTCCTTGGGGCTTGAGGACAGTCAGGTCATTCCGTACGAGTCCAATTTCGATGGACAGCAACTCGTGAACTCGCTAAGTTCCGCGCTCTCCAGCGACGAGCCGGGAAACGCAATCATTCTCGCGGATCCCGCCTCCCCGGCGTTCACTAAGCCGCTCGTCGAGCTAGCGCAGGAGAACGACGCGCGCCTCGTCACGTGGTGGAACAGGCCCGCGGAGATCCACCCGTGGGACACCGGCGACGGGTGCTGGGTTGCCCACCAGTCATACGACATGGTTGCAGTTTCCAAGCAGGTGTCGCAGGTACTCTTCGACAGCTTCGGGGCCGAGGGCGGTCTCGTGGCGATCGGTGGCGTTCCCGATAACCCGACTGCGAAGGACCGCCTGGCGGGACTTCAGGAGGCCCTCGCGGAGAATCCCGGTGTGACGCTGCTTGACTCCCAGCCCGCGAACTGGGACCAGACGGCCTCTCAGACACTCACTGCGCAGCTCATCGGAAAGTACGGAAGCGAACTGAAGGGGGTCTGGAACGCGAACGATGCGATGGGCCTCGGTTCCCTCGAGGCGCTGCGCGGCGCTGGACTTGCGGGCGTGGTGCTCGCGACCGGGATGGACGGCTCACCCAATGCCTTCGAGGCTTTGGCTCAGGGCGAGTTCGCGGCTGTCGGATCCTACGACGGGCTCTACCAGGGTGCTCTCTCTCTCGCGCTGGCGTACTCAGTCGCCGTGGGTGAGACGGACCTCGCGTCCCTTAGCGAGACTCAGCGGGCCTTCTACCTTGAGACGTCCCTTGTCACATCCACCAACGTCGATGGGTTTTTGGAGGCTCCCGACCTGGATGCGCTGAGCTACGACGTCATCAAGGGCGATTTCTGGGCCAAGGTTAGCGGCCCGGTGCGAGTAGACGGCTAGACGACTGATGGATGCTGCAACTTTGCCTGACCACGAGGCCACACGGGCCGACATCAAGCGTGACGGAGTTTCTTCGGCGCGTGGGACGTTAGCTCGGCGACTCGAGAATGTCGGACCGCTGCTCATACTCGTGCTGATGTGCATCGTGTTGTCGGTCATCGAGCCGCGATTCGCAACGCTCGGGAATCTCCAGACGGTCCTCAATGAGGCCGCGATTCCTCTGGTTGTCGCGTCGGGTCTCACCCTCGTCGTACTCATGGGGTCAATCGACCTCTCGGTCGAGGGGCTCATGGCAAGTTGCAGCATCGTCGTCGCCCTTCTTGTTCTCAACTCGAGCAACTCCCTCGACCTGGGTGTTGCTGGCATCCTTGTTGCGCTTATCCTCGGTGCCCTCTTCGGCTTCGCAAATGGATTCATTCACGCGCGATTCGCCCTTCCATCGCTGATGGTGACCTTGGGCACCTGGTTCGTTGGGCTCGGTCTAGCCAGCTATCTCTTCCCGGGTCGGCAGCCGGCGATCCAGGACGCCGGCTTCCGCGAGCTTGCTCTGGGGAAGGTACTCGGGCTCAGCTACATGTTCTGGATCGCGATCGTGATCGTGATTGCGCTTGTTCTCATGCTGAGATTCACGCACTTCGGCAGGATGATCATTGCGATGGGGCCCGGGCAGGCTCAGCTCATCATCGCCGGTGTCCCCGTCAATCGCTATCGGATCGGCGCGTTCACGATCTGCGGAACTCTCGCAGGGCTGGCAGGCATCATGACCACGGCCCAGATCGGTGCTGGCAGCGCAACTGCCGGCGCAGACCAACTCTTTCCAGCAGTGAGCGCGGTTGTGATCGGTGGCACTCTTCTGACGGGTGGGCGCGGGGGGATCCTGCAAACCGTCGTCGGAGTCTTGCTTCTCGCGGTCATCAGCAACGGTCTGCTCTTCCTCGGCGTGAACCCGTACGTGCAACAGGCTGTTATCGGTATCGCGCTGATCGGGATCGTCGCTGCGACGGCTTGGCGGGCACGCAGGAAGCTTGCGGTCGTGAAATGAGCGCACCACTCATCGAGCTCTCAGCCGTTACGAAGAAATACGGCGCGGTCACCGCGCTGGACTCCGTGTCTCTCACGGTCAACCGAGGCGAAATCGTCGGAATCATTGGTCAGAATGGTGCAGGCAAGTCCACGCTGTTGAAACTACTTTCAGGAAGCGTCCAAGCGGATAGCGGGGAGTTCCGGATCTCCGGAGCACCGGCGCGGCTCGGGTCAACCGCCGATGCCGCTCGCCGCGGCATCGCCATCGTTCATCAAGAGCAATCGCTCATTCCCAACCTTACGGTTGCGGAGAACGTGTTCGTCGGGAGATCGCCGGGCGCGACACGGGGTGGGTTCTACAACTGGCCTGCTTTGTTCCGCGACGGTGATCGGCAGTTGGCGAAGATGGGGTGCGACTTCCCGTCCTCAGCAATGGTCGGGGAACTGACCTTCATTCAGCGTCAGATGGTGGAACTAACCCGGGCACTGTCCCTTGGCGACGATTCAGACGACCACCTCACAATCCTCCTCGATGAACCGACTTCGCTCCTCAATCCCGGCGATATCGAGTTCCTCTTCGCCGAATTGCGCGCACTGAAGCAGCGTGCCTCGGTGCTGTTCGTCTCCCACCGCATGGATGAGGTCCTTTCGATCTCCGATCGCGTGTACGTGATGAGCAATGGGAGATGTGTCGCCGAGCGCGATCCGGCCCAATGCAATGAAGACGAGCTGTACCGCTTGATGGTGGGCGAGGAGCGATCCGACGACTACTACTCGTCGCGGCGGACATCGCCGACCGTGCCCTCCGCAACGCTGGGCCCGCCGGCGCTCTCGGTGTCGGGCCTTGCGCTAAACGGAGAATTCAAGGACATCAGCTTCGAGATCGCCCCCGGATCCATCCTTGGGCTCGGAGGTGTTGTTGACTCTGGCAGGGAACAGTTGGCTCGATCACTGTTCGGCCTGACCAGGGCTCCAGCGGGCGAGGTTCGGGTCGACGGGATCCCTGTTCGCATCTCAGGCCCTCGCCACGCAATTCGCCATGGGATTGGATATGTGGCAGCCGAGCGCAAGGTCGAAGGGGTGCTCCTCGGCCAGAGCGTGGCGCGGAACCTCACGTATTGCATCCCTGATCGGATCTCGTCGATGGGGTGGATCCGGCGCAGACGAGAGCTGGAGATCGTGAACGAGTGGATCTCGAAACTCAAGATCAAGGCGCCAAATGCCCGGGCCGACGTCGGAAGTCTCTCGGGGGGCAATCAGCAGAAAGTCGCGCTCGCGAAGATATTGAGTATTCCGCAGCTCAAAGTGCTGATCGTCGACCATCCCACACGGGGTCTCGATCTGGGAGCGAAAGCCGACGTGTACGAACAGATCAGAATCGCGACGGCCAGCGGCATGGCGGTGCTGCTCCTTTCGGACACCCTCGATGAACTGTTCGGGCTCAGCGACAACGTCATCATCATGAAGGACGGTCAGATCACCGGCCGTCACCTCGACGTGCAGTCGTCGCAGCCTCAATTCGACCAGGTCGTAAGGGAGATGGTCTAGCCATGAATCCAGTGAAGCGCCTCGACCTGCGGGGCTGGGGCACGTTAATCGTCCTCGTTGCGCTGACGATGCTTATTGCATCAGTTCAGCCAGCGTTCGTGCAATTGCAGTCAATTCAGAACATGACGCTCCAGGCTGCACCCATCATCGTCATCGCGCTCGGCCTCACACCAGTCATCCTGATTGGTGGACTAGACCTTTCGGTGGCTTCGCTCGCCTCACTGGCGACAGTGCTGATGGCGCTGACTATTCCGCAACTGGGGCCCGCTGGTCTGATCCTCGTCGTCGGGATGTGCGCAGTCGCCGGCGGGCTTGTTGGCTTCATTCAGGCGGTCGCTCAGGTGCCGTCGTTCATTGTCTCTCTGGGCGCGCTCGGCTTCTACGCGGGCGTTGCTCTGGTTGTCTCCAACGCGACAACTATCTCAATGGGTGCTGGCCAATCGACACTTGAATGGCTCGGCGGAGGCATCCTCGGGCTTCCAGTGAGCTTCGTGCTGGCTGTTTTTTTGCTGGTTGGGTCGGCGATCGTCGTCGCGAATACCCTCGTTGGTCGCAGGATATATGCGATTGGGGCCAGCGAGCCGGCCGCTATCGTTTCCGGCATCTCGCCCGTCGCCATTCGGGTTATCTGCTTCTCGTTCTCTGGGTTCTGTGCCGCGATCGGGGGCACGTTCCTGCTCGCTCGTACCAGCTACGCGTCACCGACGCTGGCGGACCTGTACTTGCTTCCGGCGCTGGCCGCAGTGCTGCTCGGGGGTACTGCGCTCTCGGGCGGTGTCGGGTCGATCTGGAGAACGCTCGTGGGCTCGCTCGTCGTCGTCGTCGTCCAGACCGGACTAGTCGTTGTGGGCGTTGACCCAAGGGTGTCAAACCTCGTGTTCGGTGCATTGATCATCGCGACCGTCGCCGCTACTACCGATCGAAAGCACGTGCTGGTCGTCAAGTAGCGACTGCGCGCGTAACTGTTTGCAAGCGATAGAAGGATCCATGACTCACATGCCTGTTGGAATCATCGTCAACGGCGCTACAGGCCGGATGGGTTACCGGCAGCATCTTGTTCGCTCGCTCCTGGCCATCAGACATGAAGGCGGAGTTCCGCTGTCAGACGGGCGACGTCAGCAGATTGCGATAATGCTCGTCGGTCGTTCCGAACCGGCTTTTCGTGAAATCGCTGAACGTCACGATATCGAAACAAGGACGACGGATCTCGACCTAGCACTGGCTGACGATCGATTCTCAATCTATTTCGACGCGCTCACGACGTCGGCACGGGGCGTTGCGATCGAGAAGGCAATCGAGGCGCGCAAGCACATCTACTCGGAGAAGCCGCTCGCGGGCAGCCGCGCTGCGGCAGAGCGGCTCGTTCACGCCGCGCACGCAGCCCGGGTGAAGACCGGAGTCGTTCACGACAAGCTCTACCTTTCAGGCATCCGCAAGCTTGAGAGGCTGTTGAAGTCAGGCTTTTTCGGCGACGTCCTCTCAGTGCGGTGCGAGTTTGGGTACTGGGTGTTCGAGGGAGACTTGCAGCCCGCTCAACGCCCCAGCTGGAACTACCAGGCTGACAGAGGTGGGGGCATCACCCTCGATATGTTCCCCCACTGGAGCTACCTACTCGAGAACCTTTTCGGAAGCGTACTGAGCGTCTATGCGCATCGTGCGACGCACATCGCCGAGCGCGTCGATGAGGCCGGCTTTACCTATGCGGCCACTGCAGACGACGCGTCGTCTGCCCTTTTGGAGTTGGAGCACGGGGTGATCGCCCAGATCAACTCGAGCTGGGCCGTCCGCGTCAACCGACGAGAGCTGATCGAACTTCAGGTTGACGGCACCCACGGATCCGCGGTCGCAGGGTTGTTTCACACCTCAGTGCAACCTCGGGAAGTCACGCCCCGACCAGCCTGGAATCCGGACCTCGGAGATCCGCACACATATGCCAGCGACTGGATCGATGTTCCCGACAATGAAGCGTTCGAGAACGGATTCAGGCTTCAATGGGAAGAATTCCTGCAAGACGTGGCCGAGGACGCACCCTATCGTCACGACTTCGCCTCGGGACTGGGCGCCGTCGAGTTGGCTGAGGCGGCGGTCGACTCGTGCGTGACCGGCCAGAAGGTCGAGATCACCCGAACGATGGAGTCGCACCCGTGAGCCTCAACGTTCTGGGCCTCGGTGGCACTGGCACCCTGACCTTGCTGTCTGCCAGCGGCAGGACGGACTCCCAAACTCTGCGCAGGGCGCCGGTAATCTCGAAGCCTACGGGACCGCTGCGAAGCAGGGTCGCATTCGCTGCGGCTCATGTGGTTCCGATTCGATGGGCGAACAATGTCCCTGGCTCTCCTGCCGACATTGATTGGGACGCCACTCTCGCCTATCGCCACCACCTCTGGTCATGGGGGCTCGGGGTTGCTGATGCAATGGACACGGCCCAGCGAAACATGGGGCTGGACTCCTTGGCGACGTTCGAACTCATCAGGCGGTCCGCCGCCGAGGCGCGCAGCGTGGGAGGGCGTCTCATCGTAGGCGTGAATACGGACCACATCGAGGACGAGGTGGTCTCGCTCGATGAAGTCGTCGATGCCTACGTTGCCCAGCTTCACCAAGCCGAGGATGCCGGGGCCGAGGTGGTACTAATGGCAAGCCGTCACCTGGCGCGCGCCGCAAACAAGGCCGATGACTACCGGTACGTGTACGCGCGTGTGATGGCTCAGTCCAGCTCTCCCGTCATCTTGCACTGGCTGGGCGGAGCCTTCGATCCTCAGCTGTCTTCGTACTTCGGCAACCGGGATTGGCAAACCGCGAGCAAGGCCCTCCTAACGATCATTGAGGAGAATGAAGACCGGGTGCGAGGGGTGAAAATGAGCCTGCTGGAGATGGACTCCGAGGTGTGGGTTCGGGCACGACTGCCTGCCTCGGTGCGGATGTTTACCGGCGACGACTTCAACTATGTTGAACTTATCGAAGGCGATGGTGTAAGGAACTCGGATGCGTTGTTGGGAGCCTTTACCGCGATCGCGCCTCAGGCGTCGGCCGCAATCCGTGCGCTGGATGCTGACGACGTGTCGTCGTACCGCCTATTGTTGGGCCCTACCGAAGCGCTCTCGCGACAGATTTTCTCTGCGCCCACCTACCACTACAAGACAGGAATTGCTTTTCTGAGCTGGCTCAATGGCCATCAACCCGCATTCAGCATGGTGGGCGGTCTTCACGCGACGCGGAGCCTCCCCCACCTCTCGGAGATCGTGAGGTTAGCAAACAATTGTGGAGCGCTCGAGCATCCCGAGCTGGCTGCAGACCGGTGGCACGCCTTGCTCGACATCAACGGAGTCCTGAGATGAGCAGGTTCCGCCGGATCTCGATCAATCAAGCAACGATCAAGCATGCCTCGCTGGCGACAGCGATCACGGCGTGCAATGCAAGCGGAATCGAGAGCATCGGCTTGTGGCGTGAGCCGGTGGCGGAGGTCGGCTTGGATGAGGCCGTTCGACTCGTTGCTGACTCTGGCCTGAGGGTGTCCTCCTACTGCCGAGGGGGCTTCCTTACGTCGATGGATGTCCGCGATCGGCAACGTGCATTGGACGATAATTTCCGAGCCATCGAAGAGACCGCCGCGCTTGCCGCAGTTGGGGCTCCAGGCTCCGCGTCGGTGCTCGTACTGGTCGCGGGCGGGCTCGATCCCCCATCTAAGGATCTCGCCGGCGCGAGGGCAATGTTCGAGGAGGGGCTCGCGCGGCTCGAGGTTGCGGCATCTGCGGCCGGAGTGACTCTCGCTATTGAACCGCTGCATCCGATGTACGCCTCTGATCGCGCGGTCGTCTCCACGCTCGGGCAGGCCCTCGATCTCGCTGAGAACTTCGCGCCAGACGTCGTCGGAGTGGTCATCGACGCGTTCCATGTTTGGTGGGATCCTGATTTATCGGCGCAGATCGATCGTGCCGGGCGTGGGAATCGTATCGCGTGCTATCAGGTTTGCGATTGGAGCACCCCGCTCGGTCACGATGTTCTCCTCTCGCGTCACTACCCCGGTGACGGGGTGATCGATCTCAGATCGCTGACTCGTTCGGTGCGGTCTGCAGGGTTCGCGGGAGATATCGAGATCGAGATCTTCAACGAGGTCGTGTGGAATGATGACCCGAAGCGGGTGATCGAGCGAGCGCTGGTGGGCATTCATCATTCGGTAGAATCGAACATGCTCTGATCGCCGGACAACATTCGTCAGCATTTCTGACTGGGGAGTTTGTCGGTGACGATAGGGGACTCAAGTGGCACGGGAAGAGCCTCCGCACGTAGAGGTCGGGCGAGCAACGTTGAGCGACGTCGCGCGACTCGCTGGGGTCTCGCTGGCGACCGCGTCGAGGGCACTGCACGGCGCACACAATCGCACGGTTGACCCGGCGCTTCAGGCTCGGGTCATCCGCTTCGCAGACGAGCTCAGGTATGCCGCGAATGTCTCCGCTCGCGCCATCGCGCAGGGCAGTAGCCGCACCATCGGGGTCATGGTAAGCACAATCGCCGACCCCTACTTCTCGTTCGTCGCTGAGGGTGCTGTGAGCGCCGCTGAAGCGCGTGGTTTCAATGTGGTGGTAAGCGTGACCAAACGCGACCTTGACAGGGAAGTTGCGTTGGCCCACATCCTCCGCGGACAGAGGGTGCGTGGGATCATCCTCGTGGAGGCGCGATCTATCGACGAGGACACCTCTAGTCCGCTGAAGGCAGAATTTGATGACTTTGCAGCAACAGGGGGGCGAGTCGTCGTCCTGAGCGAGAATCGGCTTGGTCTCGACTCCGTGGTAGTTGAGAACTACAGGGCCGCACACGAGCTAGGCAGCATAATGCTCGACTTCGGTTACCGCCGATTTCTTGTTCTTGCTGGCCCAGCGGACCTTTTCACAGCGAAGGATCGGGCACAAGGCTTCGTGGACGCGGTACTCGAATCGACAGAAGTTAGAAAAGGCGACGTTGCAGTGGTTCACTCCGGGTTCACCCGCGACGGCGCGATCGCCGCAATGACCGACCTAGGTCCCGAGCGACTGAGGGGCATACAGATGATCTATGCGATTAGCGATGTCATGGCGCTCGGTGCGTTGAGCGTCCTCCGCGATTGGGGCGTAAGCGTTCCCGGCGATGTCGCACTGGCCGGCTTCAACGACATCGAAACCCTGAAGGATGTCGTGCCTGGCATCACGACGGTTCGTTTGCCCCTTCTCGAAATGGGGGGAACGGCCGTGGAGGTCGTTCTCCGAGAAGACCCGGGCCCCCCGGTCGAAAGGCTGCTTCCGGCCGAGGTCATCGTTCGTGCCAGTACTCCTCGGCGTGAACAGTGATTGCCGTCGGAGTGAGTCGACGGCTAATCCGAATTGCGTGGTCTTCTCGAATATGATCTACTGAAGGAAAGCGCTTTCCCGCCCCCCGAGCGCTGACGTAGTGTGAGCACATTCAAAGGAGATCGTGACCTCATGAGTACTGCAACCCAGGATCGGATGCCAAGCGGATCCGCACCCGTGCCCAACGATAGAGCGAACGAATTGATCGTGCTCGAGAAGGCGACGGGAGGCACGCTCGCTACGCTGAGCTTCATAGACTTGGACATTCTGAACGCTGCGGCAGAGAGCGCTCGGGCTGCACTCGGCTCATGGTCGTCGTTACCCTACACCGAAAGGTGTGCGCTTCTGCTCTCGCTGGCGCAGTGCCTTGAGGCCCGCGCGGATTCCTTGACTGAGCTGATCATGCGGGAGACCGGCTCAATCCGCGGAAAAGCCGAGTATGAGGTTGCCGGCGCGATCCAGGAGATCCACGCCGCGATCGCGATCGCTCGTCGACCGCGTGGCGAGGTGCTCAACTCGGCGTCGCCTGGAAGGTACAGCACGTCGATCCGGCAACCAGTCGGTGTAGTAGCCGTGCTGACGCCATGGAACTTCCCCCTTATTCTCGCGATCCGTGCGCTAGCACCTGCCCTTGCTCTGGGCAATGTGGTGCTCTTGAAGCCTTCTCCCGAGACGCCCTTGTCGGGCGGGATCGAGATTGCGGAGATGGTGGAGCTAGCTGGCTTCCCTGTCGGAGTTGTACAAGTGCTCGTCGCCGACCTCGAGGAGAGTCGCGCGCTCATCGCGCACCCCGAGGTCGATATGGTCCACTTCACGGGTTCGACCGCTGTTGGAGCTGAGATTGCGAAAACTACCGGTGCCCTCCTCAAGCGCGTATCTCTTGAGTTGGGCGGCAACAACGCTCTCGTCGTGCTCGATGACGTCGATCTTGAGATCGCCACGAGCATCGGGGCGTGGTCGACCTTCCACTACCAGGGCCAGACGTGCATTTCCGCAAGCCGACACATCGTTCACAATTCGATAGTCGAGCAGTACACGGCCCAGATTGCGGAGCGCGCTCGAAACATCGTGGTCGGGGACACCATGACGGACGGAACCAACTTCGGCCCGATGATCAACACTCGCCAACGGGACCGGGCGGCTCGCCTGCTCAAGGAGTCCGTCGAGATGGGTGCCGTGATCGTCGAGGGCGGCACCTACGATGGGCTGTTCTTCAGACCGACCGTGGTCACGGGGGTCACTCCCGACATGCCTCTTTTTGCCGAGGAAGTGTTCGGGCCCATTGTTCCGATCACCTCCTTCTCGACTATCGATGAAGCGGTTTCGCTGGTGAACGACGGTGGCTACGGACTCGCCAACTCGATCCTCACCGCTGATGCTACTCGTGGATCGGAAATCGCATCCCGAATTCGTTCGGGCATGGTGCATGTCAACGACGCCACGTGCATCGACGAAGCCGCAGCTCCGTTCGGGGGTATCGGGCAGTCAGGACTGGGCGGTAGGTCTGGTGGTGAGGCCAACTACGATGAATTCACCGAGCGCAAGTGGCTCACCGTCAACCATGACCGACCCGAGTACCCGTACTAACGGTCTGCCGCGCTGATGGAAGGAGGCATTGACATGATTGTCGAGACCAGTGGACTGCCTCGGTCGACCGACCTGCATCAAGCGGTATCGAGCATTGCCGCCCTCAGCTTTCCGCACAATGTGAGCCAACAGGTCTACTCCCACGCCGCCGACGTGGCATTGGACGTTCTCCAGAGCGACCCGCCCAGGTTTGCGATGGTCGTTTCTGGTCTCGCGGACTGGTTCAACGGGAGCGACACGAACTCGGAGATGCTATTGGCTTTCTTGGAGCGCGAGTCCGACGCGGCGTGGTTTCGCGACTTGCGTCAACTCATCATCCCAACAATCTACGGTGACCCTGAGGTGTGGACGCGCATCGGCTACGAAGGCCCATCCTTTGAATTGGGCGGATACAAGGATCGCGGGTTCGACGATCTCACCTGGCTCCCCGAGCCCGAGCTCTACGCGTCTGCTGGGGAAGGGGAGTTGAAGTGACGGAATTCGCGCACGATGACCATGACGTCATGGTCATCGTCGGCTCCGGAGTCGGCGGTTCAACGCTTGCATTCGAGCTGACGAAGGCTGGCAGAAAAGTCGTGATGCTCGAAGCCGGGCCCCTCATCAGAAACGACGAGTTCGCCAACGATGAGCGGCAGGCCAATGCAATGCTCCTCTGGGACGAACCTCGCACGACCTCTGGCACGTGGCAGCTCGGCCAAGATTTCCCAGGGCTCCCAGCACACATGGTCAAGGCCGTCGGCGGAACTACGCTGGTGTGGTCGGGTCTCACTCCTCGCTTCAAGCAACATGAATTCAAAGCTCGCACCTCCTATGGTGCCGTCGACGGATCATCGATCGCCGACTGGCCGATCTCGATGGGCGACCTGTCCCCGTACTATCCAATCGCCGAAGATCGCATGGGAAGCACGCACCGGAACGGTCGAAAGGCGCTCCCCGCGAACAACAACTACAAGGTCTTTGCTTTCGGAGCCAAGGCGATCGGTTATGTCGAGTACGCGACCGGGCCGTATGCAACGAATGCCGAGCCCTATGACGGCAGGCCGGCAAGCATCCAGGACGGCTTCAATTTCCACGGTGACAAGAACCTATCAAAGTGGACTCCCTTGGTGTCGGAGATTCCGCGCGCTCTCGCGACGGGTCTGCTGGATCTCCGGCCGCAGTCGCGCGCGGTGCGGATCGAACAAGACTCGCTGGGTCGTGCGACAGCAGTTCACTATCTTGACAGTCGCGGAGCCTTACACCGGCAAGCGGCAAGCATGGTGGCGGTCGCGGGAAACGCCATCGAAACCCCTCGACTGCTCCTGCTCTCCGACAGCAGGGTCGCGTCTCACGGGATTGGGAACGAGTCGGGTCACGTTGGACGGCACTACACCCGCCATGCAACCGGTAACGTGATCGCGAGGTTCTCGCGCGAGGTCAACTTCCACCGTGGCGAAACCATGGCGGGGATCATCGCAGACGAGTCAATCCACCGCCCCGACCGTGGATTCGTCGGCGGCTACTACCTCCAGACTCTCGCGCTCGCGCCGATAGCGCTCGCCCAGCTACTCCAGCCTCATGGGTGGGGTGCAGCGTACGCGCGCAAGTTGGATGCATATGCGCACACTGCGGGGATCTGGATCACTGGCGAAGACATGTCGCAATCACAGAATCGGGTGTCGCTCAGCTCACGCCTCGACAAGTGCGGGTTGCCGGTAGCACACGTGCACTACGACGATCATCCAAATGACCTTGCGATGGTTGCGCACGCCAGAAAGCAAGCGACATCGCTCTTCAACGCTGCCGGATCAGAAGATGTCACCGTGACACCGCCCTCACCGTCGGGCCACAACATGGGCACCACGCGGATGAGCGACGACCCCGACGAAGGAGTAGTTGATCGCTGGGGGTATGTCCACGGGGTTCCCAACATCGTGATCTCCGATGGGTCCGTCTTCACGACGAGTGCGGCTGCGAATCCCTCGCTAACCCTGATGGCGTTTGTCCTCCGTCAAGCCGACCGGATTCTCGGACGGGTTTGACCGCCCCGATCTAGTCCGTGCAAACTCGGCACATTTGGGCGCCATGCCCGTGAATAAATTGGACGACTATGCCGCTGTTATGCAGCGACCAAGCAAAGGTCGCAATCGTGCACGGCTATGCCAGGACGATTGAACGATCGGGTAGCAGGACTTCCATCTGTCCACAGAATGCGAAGCCCACGCATATTCCCAACGTTCGACACCTCGTAGTGAAAGTAACCGCGAACTTAGATGACTAATTCAGGAAGAACCTAAAATTCCATCGGCCAATCCGCGGACCTCGAGAAATCGGCGAGACGCTGAACTTGCCGCTCAGATTCGGCCAGCCGCGCTTTCCCGCACCCCAGGAAGCTCGACCCGGGCGCCGCAGATCGCTCGAGCTCAAGCGCTGCTCGTAGTCGGAATCGTTCGCCTTTTCGTGCCATCCTCTCGCGTAGGGCCTGCAATTCGGCTGCGGCGTTGCGTTCGTCTCAAGAAGATGCGACCCGGGCGCCATCCGGCACGCTTGAGAGCCACGCGTCCAACTCCGCGGCGGTCATGGATGTGAACTCAGTGCTTAGCCCCGCGAGGTCGAGGAAACCGTCGGGCTTGCCCATCGGGGCTAGAAGGTAGCTCAGGGTTGCGTCCCTTTGAGTGGTGTGGTTTCCCCGGGTTCTGAGCGTCGGATCGTTGACGTGAAGAGCCACCGCGGGATGGTCAGTGAGTAACGACTAAACCACTCACGAAGGACACCACACGATGGCTCTAGATCAATCTGCCTTGCTCGACCTGCTCGCCTAACTGAAACTCACCGATGTCACCGACCGGCTCCGGTTCGCGACCGAATCGCTCTATCAGGAGCTGATCGATGCGGAAGCAACCGCGTTCATCGGTGTTGGCCCGTTTCAACGCAGCAGCGACCGCACGACCCACCGCAACGGGACCCGACCCCGGACGTTGACGACGGCTGCCGGAGACTTGGATTTGAGGATCCCGAAGCTGCGGCAGGGCTCGTTCTTCCCGGCCCTGTTGGAGCGGCGCCGCCGCGTCGATCAGGCGTTGTTCGCCGTGGTGATGGAGGCCTACGTCCACGGTGTCTCGACCCGCAAGGTCGACGACCTCGTCAAAGCACTCGGCGCGGGCACGGGTACCTCCAAATCCGAAGTGCCGAGGATCTGCGCGGGACTTGACGCGGAAGTGGCCCAGTTCCGCGACCGCACCCTCGCCGCCCAAGACTTCCCCTACGTGTTCCTCGACGCCACCTACTGCAAGGCTCGGGTCGGCCACCGGATCGTGTCCCAGGCTGTTGTCGTCGCGGTCGGGGTCGCCGCCGACGGACGCCGGGAAGTGCTCGGCTTCGACGTCGGAGACAGCGAGAACGAGGGCTTCTGGACCGGGTTCCTCCGGTCGTTGAAAACCCGAGGACTCGATGGGGTGAAGCTGGCCATGTCTGACGCGCACACCGGGCTGAAGAGAGCGATCAGCACCGTGTTCCAGGGCGCCGGGTGGCAGAGATGCCGAGTCCACTTCATGCGCAATGTCCTCGCGGTGGTGCCGAAGGGATCGCAGGATATGGTCGCGTCGATCATCCGCATGATCTTCGCCCAACCCGATGCGGAACACATTCAGAAGCAGTTCGCCGAGGTCACCACGATGCTCGGCAGATCTCACACGAAGGTCGCGGCGATGCTCACCGAAGCCGAAGGAGACCTGCTCGCGTTTGCCGGATCCCCGCGCCGCCATTGGCGACAGATCTGGTCCACGAACCCGTTGGAACGGGTTAACAAGGAGATCAAACGCCGCACCGACGTTGTCGGCGTGTTCCCCAACGCAGCCGCCCTGCTACGCCTAGCCGGGTCAGTGTTGATCGAGCAGCACGACGAGTGGGAAGCCGGCGAACGCCGATACTTCTCCGGTGCCTCCATGCTCGAGCTGGCCACCATGAACAACCCCGTCGAGGTCATCGACAAGGCGGTGATCCTCCCAGAACTCGTCGCCGCCTAAACTAGAACAACTGACCCGCACGGTGTTGAGAAACTCCACCACACAGCGGGACGTGACCGTGCGATCGCTCTGACTGACTTCTATGCCCCGATATCGAAAGGTCAAGTTGAAGGGGGTGAGGAAGCCGCAAAATACGGTTCTGACCTGGGCTTTTAAGGGGTGGCTCCGACGGGCGTCGATCCCGTGACCTCACGATTTTCAGTCGTGCGCTCTACCAACTGAGCTACAGAGCCGTACAGCTACAGAGCCGTACAAGTAAGGCACGGCCATCTGGCGAGAGATAAGCCGTGCCTTGCGACCCTGACCGGACTTGAACCGGCGACCTCCGCCGTGACAGGGCGGCGCGCTAACCAACTGCGCTACAGGGCCTAGCTATTTAGTTCTGTTCAGGCATTCCTGCCTGTGTTTGGTGACCCCAACGGGATTCGAACCCGTGTTAACGCCGTGAAAGGGCGCCGTCCTAGGCCACTAAACGATGGGGCCGCGAGATCACAGAACCTCTTAGCTACCGAGGGTCAAGCATAGAGCCGCGCTAGCGAATTGCCAAACGACCGCGAAGCCCCGGCACCCAGCCCGAAACCACGACAGCCACGAAATGTCCGCAGCATCCGGGCATAAGCCAGTTAGGTTCAAGTCGCCGTTGAAGCTTGTGACTCTTGACTCCGCGCCGCTACTGTGCAAATCTGCAGCCCGTTGCTAGTGTGGTCAATGTTAACAGTGTGATCAACGTGACTCAATTCGGCCACGCATGAGGGGCGAGACACGATTCGGGGAGTGATGGCTGAGACGAACAGCACGCGTGCGGGTGCGATCGGGCGTGCGCTTGCACGTGGCCTGCGCCTCAGCAAACTGCGCGCGGCCGCGATAGCCGCCATCCTCGCGCTCGTGCTGACCGGTGCGGTCGTTGCATCCACCCCGCAATCTGCATGGGCGGTCGACTACCCGAGCTGGGACGACGTTGCCGCTGTTCGCAACGATCAGGCCAGAACTGAAGCGCTCGTCAAGCAGATCGAAGCCGACCTCATTCGCCTTGAGGCGGAGGCGCAGCGCGCCCAAGCCGATGCCGAAGCCAAGGGCAACATCTGGCAAGAAGCAGACACCAAGTTCCAAGCGCAAGTGCAAGTGACTACTGCACTGCAAGAGCAGGCGGATGCCGCGAACACGACCGCGACGGAATCCGCCCGCCGTGCCGGCCAGTGGGCCGCCCAGCTCGCCCGCTCGGGCGGCGGCGACCTCACCACGAAGCTGCTCGTCAATTCCGGGGACGCCGACAATCTGCTCTATGGTCTCGGCCTGTCCAGCAAAATCTCGGATCAGGCGTATGCCATCTACGAGCGCGCGACCCTCGACAAGAACACAGCCCAAGCCCTCACCGATCAGGCCGAGGTGGCGCGCGGCGAGCTTGAGGTGCTCAAGGCTGCCGCCGAAGCCGCTTTTGTCGAAGCGCAAGCCGCTGCGATCGCGGCTGCGGCCGTGCTCGAAGAGCAGCAGACCTACCAGGCTCAGATGCAGGCGCAGCTCGTGGTGCTGCGCGAGAAGCGGGCGGCGACCGAGGCCGACTACCTCGCTGGCGTGCGTGCGCGAATTGCGGCCG
>Ga0335394_10003143_pt1 | contig 18697 bp, 14 predicted proteins | sample MAT03_FD_205741 | JGI IMG/M metagenome (GOLD analysis project Ga0335394, IMG submission 205741) | Freshwater microbial communities from Lake Fryxell liftoff mats and glacier meltwater in Antarctica - MAT-03 (spades assembly) (version 2) ... | reverse complement strand
CCGACGCGGTCGCCGATCGCGCGCCGTTCCTGGCCGCGATGCGCGGCAACACCGCGGTCGGCAAGACCCGGGCAATCGAGGGCAGCGTGCCCGAGCTCGCCTCGGTCATGGCCGACGTCAAGGGCCGTCACCGGGCCAGCAACCCCGACAACTTCAAGATCGACCTGATCGAAGCCGACCCCGACCTCGGCCTGCTCAGCCAGCAGGTCCACGTCGAGTCGTCGGTCTTGGCGAAGCGGCACAAGCAGGCCGTGCGCGGTCGTTCGCGACCGACTGCGCGACCCCGCGTTCTTCGGAAAGACATGGGTGGAAGCCGTCACCAGCCATGGCAAGAAGCGGAGCGGACGATGACGATACTCGAAGGTGACCAAGGCCGAGGCGGTCCGCACCGGCAAGGAGCCCTTCGACCTCGAGAAGGTCAAGCGCCTCTGGGTGCTCATGCGCCCCCGGGACGAGTACCCGGATGAATCCGAATACGCGACCCTCGAGTTCGACTACACATGAAGGACGTGCGGACCAACGCCGCGTTCGCCGAGCTCCTCAGCGCTCGAGTACTGGCGGTAGTCGACCAAGCTAGTAGCACCGTTCGCTTGCCGCTCAGGGCGAGTTGGTGCTCATCGAAGACCGGGACGGCCGCGCCGGATCGTAGCGGCGCGGGCGTGACCGCAGCGCGACGATCGGTCCAGCGATCACCGCGAACGCGACCAAGCCTTTGACGAGGAACGGATACGCGAGCGACGATCCCCAATCGTCGAGCCAGAGCCCGGCAAGACAGACCATCATAAAGACCGTGCCCACGACGGCGATGGCTACCGATGCCCAGCTACCGACTGTCATCGTCACGCCCGAGTAGGCCCGCAAGTTGTGGTGCAACGTCCGCATCAACTCGTCCATCGCAGCGCTGTTAATTCCGTCTGTGATGGTTCGCCGATGGCCATCGCGCAGGACGAGCTCGCAGACCTGCGCCTCACCCATCCACGCCAGCGTGACCGAACCGATCTCGGCCAGCGCGACCCGATCGAGCTCGACCGGCGGCGGTTCCGGTGCGATCGACAGCGGCAATTGCTCCACTGGTTCGGCCCACACCACTGCGACGCCGTTGACGGTGATGACACGCTTGCGGCCGTGGGCGACGCAGAGCTGGGTCGTGGCGATCGGTGCGAACGGCGCGCTGCGGTAGGGGTCAGACATGTGATCCAGCTTGCGTGTCGATGATGCCTCAGGCTGAGATCAGAGCTGACTCCACTCGCCGGGCGCCGGGAGGTCGTCGAACTCGTCCGCGTCGACGGGCAGATCGGCGACTGGGCCGAACACGCAGTCGTCCTCGGAGCCATCGAGCTCGGCGGTCCAGTCGCCGAGCTCGTCGGTCCACGCGGCGCCCAAGAATACCTCGGCTCCACCACCCACCCAGCAGTTGGTGAGCAGCTCTTCGGTGCCGTCGATCACGTCGAGGTGGTGATCGTAGCGACCGCCGGAGTCGTCCCAGCGCACGTAGACGGCGCCGTTGCGGTCGCCAAAGTCGCCGACCAACTCGAGGGCGGCGGAGTCGGCCGTGAACTCCCAGTAGGTGAGGCGGCTGTCCTCGGCCGGCTCGCCATCGAGCGACACCTGATGGAAGTCGTACCAGTGCTCGGCGAGGCCGTTGGCAAACGGTTGCGTGCGCAGCACGATCTGTCCCGACGCGCTGGCACCCGGCTCGACGTCGGTCAGCGCGTCGAGGTCGATCGTGGTCTCGAAGGCATCAGCGGCGACCTCACCGGCGAGGATCGCGTCGGGGCTCGGCTGCTCGCCCGTCGGAACGACATCGTAGGTGAGCAGGAACTGGTCGTCACCGGTTCGATCGAGGCGGAGGACCGCATCCCTGGATCCTTGCGGTACGCGCCACTGATGGACGTCGCCGTCCGCGATCTCGGGTGCGCCACTCACGGCGTCCTCGAGCGTCAAGAAGACGTCGTCGACCTCGTCATTGAGCTGGCCGACGAGATCGCCGGTCCAGAGGTAGGTGCCCGCGACCGCATCGAGCGTCGACACCTTGGCGCCGGCGGTCGCCGGGAACCGGATGAGCACATCGGCCCGGGTCGGCACCGCGCGTCGGAACGACTCGTTGCCGCAACTGTCGACCCGACAGGTCGGGGTGTGATCGGGACGGGCAGTGTCACTCCCGCACCCCGCGCCAAAGCCAACCATCACTACCGCCATCGAAATACCCATGAGACGCATGACTTTTTCCGTACTTGTCCGCGACCTTTGCGCTACGCCCACCGCCGCAATTTGTCGGACCGTTCGGTCTTTAGTCCAATTGAGCCCAGGGCGTCAACTAGCCAGGCGGCAGAAATCGACGGCCGCCCGGTGATCCAGCGCGTCGCCGATCTCGTGAAGGCGCTGCGACTTCGGATTGAAGGCGGCCTGATCACCATGCTGTCCGACGGGCGCGCGATGCAGGCGAGGGGCGGCGGGGCGTCGTGGCCAGCGTCTACGCCAGAGGCAACGTGCTGTGGTGCCGGCTCAAGGACGAGTCGGGTGCGTGGGTGCGTAAGCCGACGCCGTACCGCAGCGGCGACGAGCGCAACGCACAGCGGTATGCGGACGCGGCGCAAGCGGCCGTCGACGAGCGGCGCGCGGGCGGGGCGACGGTCGCGCCGATGACGTTTCGAGACGTACGCGGAGCAGTGGCTCACGATCCGGCGCGAGATGAACGCGGCGACGAGCGCGCGGTTCGCAGCGACGGGCAAAGGCAGGGTGCAGTATCGCGACCACGCGACCGACGAGGGCAGGATGCGGAAGCATGTGCTCCCGTCGCTCGGCGCGATGATGTTGGCGGACGTGCGGCCGAAGCACCTCGCCGAGTGGGTCCACAAGCTGCGGACGACGACGACGCTGGCGCCGCATACGGTGCGCAACGTCTACGGCCTGGTGGGCGCGATGTTCCGCGATGCGGCGGTGGCGGGCCACGTCGAGAACGACCCGGCGATCCTCACCAAGACGCAGCTCGGCGAGGACGACGGCAGCGAGGGCGGCGCGGGTCGGTACACCCGCGAGCAGTTCGCGTTGATGATCGGATCGGCGGAGCTGCCGGAGCACGCGCGGGTGTTTGCGGCGCTGGGCGGGCTCGCGGGGTTGCGGCTGGGTGCGATCGCGGGGCTGCGGTGGGGCGACCTCGACACGACGGCGGCGCCGCTGTGGAGGCTGACCAGCTCGCGCACGTACGACGGCAAGCCGACGAAGACGGGCAAGGCGAGTCGCGTGCCGGTGCATCCGGTGCTCGCGGAGATGCTGGGGGCGTGGCGGCACGGGTGGGGGCAGATGTTCGGGCGCGCGCCGACGGCGGAGGATCCGATCGTGCCGCGCGCGCCGGGCAAGTGGCGGGAGGCGGCGGGTGCGCCGCACACCGAGAAGACGGGCGGCGATCTGATGGACACGATCCTGGCGACGCTCGCGATCCCGGCCGCGCCGATGAAGGTGCATGCGCTGCGATCGACGTTCATCAGCATGGCGCTGGAGGACGGCGCCAACGATCGGCTCGTCGAGCGGATCACGCACACGCCGGGCAAGACGCGGCGCGCGTTCGATCGCTACGATCGCGCGGACTACTGGCCGCAGCTTTGCGCCGAGGTCAGCAAGCTCGCGATCACGCCGAACCCGGGCGGACGCGTGATCGGCCGTAGCACAGTCCATAGCACAGTGCTTGGAAGTGCTCGCAAAGACACAGGAATTTCGTGGAGGCGGCGGGAGTCGAACCCGCGTCCGAGAATGCTTCGATCCGAGCTACTACGCGTGTAGCCACCCTTTTTGTTTAGCCCCGATGGTTGGTGGGTGACGACCCCCACCGGAGCGAGTCGATCCTGAGTCTCGCCTGCCGGGCGATCGTCTTTCCTGGCAGGCCAGCCTGATTTTTGGCGGTGGTCGTGGGCTACAGGCGGAAGCTCACGGCACCGTCACGTTCTGAGTTTTTGCTCAGGCCGCGAGAGCAACAGCGTTGTCGTTCGCAGTTGCGTTTTTGCCCATTTTTACGTGGCCATGGGCGCCACGACGCGCAGCTCGGATATCCAAATCCTCGTCGAAACCGGTACGCCCCCATGTCAGAGAACCAGTGGGCCCGAGGCCCGAGCGCGCAGCATGGTGCGGATCGTCGACGCGTGCAAGCGACCCGGTGACCGGACCGCGCGGCCCGGCCGAGAGAAACCCTGGCAGCCTCGAGAGCGTCGAGAGTTGGGGCGGGCACACGGCGTGCGACGGGGCTTTCGATCGGGCGGCGGCCGAGAGTACGATGCCGCCTCGTGCGGACCGCCTCCGAGGGGAGGCCGCGCGTCACCTCGGAGCTCTCATGCGTGGTCTTCGTTTCGCCTTGGCCGTCGTCACCGGCCTCTCCATCGTGACCCTCGCGGCGCCCGCGGGGGCCGGCATCCTCACTTACACTCCAACCGGCCCCATCGTATTTGGCCTGGTGCCGGTGGTGGGCCCACCAGTCACCAGGGTGATCACGCTCAACAACGCAAGCACCGCCACGGAGGTCACCGGCTTCACGCCGGGGGCCGGCTGCGGCGAGTTCACGGTGACCGCGAGTGGCCTGCCGGTCACGATGGCAGCCGGTGCCTCGCTCCCTGTGACGGTGTCCTACGACCCGGTCGATCGTACCGCGGACAGCTGCACGTTCACGATCGCGAACGACAGCGGCGGGGCGGCGGAGACGATCCCGATGACCGGCGACGGCGAGGCCGCGCAGCTCGCGCTGACCCCGCCGATGCGCGACTTCGGCCCGTCACGGATCAACACGTCAGGGGCGCTGCCGAACCAGATTTTCACGATCACCAACAGCGGCGAGATCGCTGCTTCGGTGAGCGCGGCGATGATGGTCGGAACCCAGGACTTCTCGGTCCCGGCCGGGCCGATCACCGCCAACCCCGGCGGCGGGACGGCATCGTTCACCGTGACCTACGACGCGGTCACGGTCGGCGCCAAGGCCGACACGGTGCTCTTCACCGCGGCGTCGGTGCCCTCGCTGTCGGCGATGGTGACCGGCACCGGGACGGCGTCAGACCAGCAGTTCCCGAGCGACCCGTTCACCCTGGGCTCGGTTGCGGTCGGCGGGTCGATCACGACGCCGGTGGGGATCATCAACGCGGCGGGGGCCAGCGCGACGCTCACCATCACGTCGCTCAGCCTCGATGACAACCAGTTCGCGTTTACCGACCACAACTGCACGGGGCAGACCTGCTCGCCGACGCCCAGCTCGATCGCGATCGGCGCCACCGACCCGTACAACATCCGCTGCACGCCGAGCGGCGGCGGGCTGCAGACAGCGACGCTCACCGTGGTGAGCAACGATCCCACCGACGGGGTCTCGACGTCGAAGTCGATCACGCTGCGGTGCACCGGCGCGCCGACGATCGTCACCTCGACCCTGGCTGGCTTTGGCAGCCGGCGCGTCGGGACCACCAGCGCGATCCAGAACCTGACGATCAGCAACCCGGCGGGCGCGGCGCCGTTCATGTTCACCGCGACGGTGACGGGGGACTACGGCTTGTCGTGCAGCGGCGGCGGCGGGGCCTGCTTCACCAACCGCGTGGTCGCGGGTGGCGCCAGCACGGTCGTGCAGGTGCAGTTCACGCCGACTGGGACTGGTTTGCGCAACGGCAACCTCACCATCATCGCGGCCGCGGCCGCCAACAGCCCCACAGTGGTTGTGCTCACCGGCACGGGCATCCAGCCCACGCTCGGCGTGGACGGGTCGCTGGCGTTCGGCAACGTGCCGGTGCTGCTCGTCGGGGGGGCGACGCAGCAGCTGCAGCTCCGCAACACCGGCACTGACACCCTGTCGATCCCGTCGCTGGCGATCACCGGGACGACGGACATCTCGTTCGCGTCCCCGTGCACGGCTGGCCAAACCTGCACCACCCCGATCTCGATCCCCGCCCTCGGCAACACGAACATCACCCTGCGCTGCGATCCCAGCGCGACCGGGCCGCGCAACGGCACGCTCACCATCACCAGCGACAGCAACTCGCCGAACCCGACCACCTCGACGGCGGTGGCGTTGACCTGCAACGGCACGCAGCCCAACGTGATGGTGGCGCCGACGTCGCTCAGCTTTGGCCCGCAGCGGGTCGGCACCGGCAGTACGGCGCAGCAGTTCACGATCACCAACCCGACCGGTGCCAACGTCGGCGCGACCAGCTACGCGGTGACGTCGGGCTCCGGCGAGCTCGGGATCAGCTGCGCGCCGAGCTGCACGGGCACGCTCAACCCCGGCGCCGTGGTGACGGTCAGCGTGGTGTTCACGCCGTCGGCGCTGATGGCCCGCGTCGGCACGATCACGGTGTCGACGCCCGAGGACATGACCGCGTTGCGCACGGTCACGGTCACCGGGACCGGCGTGCAGCCCACCATCTTCCTCCTGACGCCGAGTACGCTGACCTTCCCCGACACCCAGGTGGGCCAGACCTCGGCGCCGCAGACCATCCAGATTCGCAATACGGGCAGCCAGGACCTGCTGATCACGCAGGTCACCAACTCGAACCCGACGGACTTCGACCTGACCGGAGCCACGACCGGCACGGTCGCTTCGACCGGCACCCAGCAGTGGTCGGTGACCTGCTCGCCCGACGCGCTGGGCACCGGCACCAAGACCGGGACGATCACGATCGTCAACGACAGCGCCAACGACACCTCGCTCGACGTGCAGCTGACCTGCTCGACGATCCAGGGCCGCCTGGTGCTGACCGCGGCGCCGATCGTCTACGCCACAGGCACCAACACGATCGATTTCGGCAGGGTTCGCACCGGGCAGGCCAGCGCGACCACGGTCACGCTCACCAACGTCGGCAACCGGGCGGTCACGCTCACCGGCGCGCCGGCGGTCTCGTTCTCACCGGATACCCAGGGCTTCACCGCGACCGCGCCGAGCGCGCTGACGATCGCGCCAAGTGGCACGTCGACCTTCCTGCTGACGTTCGCGCCGACCTTGCCGACCCAGGGCACCGCGGTGATGAACATCCCGACCGACTGGAACTCGTTCGCGGTGACGGTCACTGGCGATGGCCAGGACACCAGCATCAGCGTCATGCCCAACCCGCATAACTACGGCGACGTGCTGTTCAGCGAGGACAAGCCACAGCTGTTCACGATCACCAACCTCGGCGAGGGCACGTTCAACGTGATGAGCGCGACGCTGGTGAACCCGGGCGCCGACTTCGCGCTCAGCGGCTTCAGCGCCGGGCTGGTGGCGCAAAACGGCACCAAGACGTTCACGGTGACCGCGACGCCCAACGACACGCTCATCGGCGACAAGTCGACGACGCTGCTGATCGTGACCGACCTCGATGGCGCGGGTGGGATGGTCATGGTGCCGCTCACCTACCGCTCGACCGGCGCCGGCATCGCCATCAACCCCGACACGACGATCGATTTCGGCGGGGTCGACGTCGACCTGGCGGGCGGGGCCTCGCGCACCGTCGCGGTCATGAACACCGGCACCGCGCCGATGACGATCACCGGTGTCACCACGCCGGGTGGCGCGTTCACCCGCAGCGATCTGCCCGCGACGATCGCGCCGGGCGCCACCTCGAACATCACGGTGACGTTCTTGCCGACGACGGAGGCCGACGCGGCGACGCAGGACACCCAGTCGTTCGACATCGTGACGGCGGGGCTGTTCACGACGACGGGGGCGCCGAGCGCACCGTCGCAGCGCATCACGCTGCGCGGCTACGGCATCGACCGCCACATCCACGTGCGCGGCGACGACGACACGCTGGTGCTCGACTTCGGGCAGGTCTATCGCAACCCGACGGCGACCGACCTGCGCGCGATCAAGCAGCTGCAGGTGTGCAACAGCGGCGAGGCGATCCTGGCGGTGTCGATGGTGACCGACCCGGCGGCGCCGTACGAGGTGACCAGCGCGCCCAGCTTCACGGTCGGGCCCCGCGCCTCGGCGACCCAGGAGACCTGCAGCGACGTCACGGTCGAGTTCCGACCCGCCGCCTACGGCATGTACGACAACTTCATGCTGACCGTCATGAACGACGACATGGTGCCGATGACGACGGTGGTGCTCAACGGCACCGGCATCGCGCGCCCGGTGACGATCACGCCGGGCAGCGCCGCGGCGCGGGTCGCGGTCGGCGTGCCGGTCCGTCTGAAGGACATCATCGCGAGCGGCCTGCAGGCGTCCAACCCCAGCAACGAGGCCTTCACCGTCGAGGTCCGGCTGACGGACGCCACCAACTCGTCATCGATCGTCGGCACCCTGCCGACGTCGATCGCGGCCGGTGAGACTCAGCAGTACGACCTCGAGTTCGTCGCCAAGGCGGCCGGCCCGTTCACGGTGACCGCCGACATCTACCTCGATGGCGATCCCGACTCGCACCAGACCGTCCAGATCGCGCTGGTCGGCGTGGCGGTCGACGTCGGCGGCGGGGTTGGCTGCAGCGCGGGTCGCGGCAGCGCGAGCTGGTGGCTCCTGGCGCTCGGGGCTTTCGGCCTGGTCGGGCTGCGGCGCCGGCGCTCAGGGTCGGCGGCGGCTGCGCTGCTGGTCGTGGCCGGCGTGGCCGGCGCGACCTCGACGGCCCAGGCCCAGGTCAGCCGGGAGATCGAAATCGGCACCTTTCATGTCACGCCGTCGACCGAGTCGGCGATGTTCACCATCGAGACTCCGCAGATCGCGATGAAGGGCGCGTGGGCGCTCGGCCTGTCGGTCAACTACGCGGTCGATGTGCTCACCGCCAACGACGGGATGAACCTCACGTCGCTGGTGGGCGGGCGCACCCAGCTCGAGCTCGGCTTTGGCTATGCGGTGCTCGATCGCCTGGAGGTGGGCGCGCGGGTGCCGATCTTTCGCCAGAGCGGCGATGCGGGCAGCGCGGGCGCCGACAAGATCTACGGTCTGGAAGGCGCCAGCGGCAACGCGCTCGGCGACGTCGCGATCAACGCCAAGCTGAGCCTGACCCAGACGCCGACCCTGGGCCTCGCGCTCGCGGTCGAAGGCACGATCCCGACCGGCAAGGACGGTCAGTTCGCGGGGGCGCGCACCCCGACCGGACGCGCCGGGCTGGTGCTCGGCCTCGCCGTCGGCAAGCGGGTGGGCCTCGCGGTCAACGCCGCCTTCTTGGGCCGCGGCGCCGCCGAGTTCTCCAACCTCAAGCAAGGCAACGCCGCGACCTACGGCGCTGGCGCCTCGTTCCGCGCGCTCGAGAAGCTGTGGGTGATCGGCGAGGTGTTCGGCGAGGTCGGCCTGACTGACGGTGACCGCGCGTCGGCGCGTCCCCTCGAGGCTGACCTGGGCCTGCGCTACCGCATCGCGCGCAGCACGTCGATCGCGATGGGCGGCGGGCGCGGCCTCATGAACGGCGTCGGCGCTCCCATGGTGCGCGGCTTCGTGATGCTGACGGTGTCGCCCCAGCAGCGCGAGGACGTCGAGCTACACCCGTACGTGCCGCCGCCGCCGCGCGACACCGGCGACGACGATGGCGACGGCGTCGTGAACGCCGACGACGCGTGCAAGCTCGACGCCGAGGACAAGGATGGCTTCGAGGACAGCGACGGCTGCCCCGAGGCCGACAACGACGGTGACGGCGTGCTCGACGCCGACGACAAGTGTCCGACCGAGCCCGAGGACAAGGACGGCTTCGAGGACGGCGACGGTTGCATCGACGCCGACAACGACGGCGACGGCATCCCCGACATCGACGACAAGTGCCCGGCCGAGCCCGAGGACAAGGACGGCTTCGAGGACGGCGACGGCTGCGAGGAGCCGGACAACGACAAGGACGGCGTGCCCGACGTCCTCGATCAGTGCGCGATGGAGCCCGAGACCATCAACGGCAACGCCGACGAGGATGGCTGCCCCGACCAGGGCGACTCGATGGTGATGGTCATGCCGGATCGCATCGAGGTGCTCGAGCCGCTCACCTTCCAGGGCGTGACGTCGAAGCTCAACAAGAACGCCGGCAAGACGCTCTCGCAGATCGGCGCGACCATGCGCGCCGACCGCAAGATCAAGCGCGTGCGCATCACGGTCCACGTCCAGCCGCGCAACGGCGGTGATCAGGCGCTGTCCGACAAGCGCGCCGACGAGATCCGCGCCTGGCTCGTCAACTGGGGCGTCGAGCCCGAGCGCCTCGACGCCAAGGGCATCGGCTCCAAGCGTCCGCTCGTGCCGAGGAACACCAAGGGCGCCGCGGAGATCAACGACCGCGTCGAGTTCATCATCTTCGAACGCAACTGAAACGGCAGGTTCGGTCGCTCGAAGATGCCTCGGGGAGTCGGCCACGGGGTCGAGCGCAACTGAAACGGCAGGTTCGGTCGCTCAGGCCCGCGCGACCGCGAAGCCGATCACGGCGGCGGCACCCGCGGCGCGCAGCGCGTGGCCGGCGGCGGCCATGGTGGCGCCGGTCGAGACCACGTCGTCGACCAGGAGCACTCGCTTGCCGGCGATGCGACGGGCGCGGCGGGCCGGGACCTCGAACGCGCCGGCCAGGTTGATGCGGCGCGCGTGGCCGTCGAGGCTGGTCTGCGGGGGCGTGGCGCGGGTGCGGCGCAGCACCAGCCCGTCGATGCGCGTGGCGACCTCGGCGGCCCGGCGGCCGTGGCGGGCGAGGGCCTCGGCCTGGTTGAAGCCGCGTCCGCCGAGGCGACGCCAGTGGAGCGGCACCGGCACGATCACGTCGATCTCGCCCGCGACGACGGCGGCGGCGAAGAACGGCGCGTAGAGCGCGGCCAGATCGCGGGCCAGGTCGGGGCGACGCGAGAACTTCATGCGGCGCAGCGCGCGGCCCAGCTCGCCGCCGTACTTCCACGGCACCACCAGGCCCTCGAGCGGCCACGCCGAGGTCTTGCAGCGCGCGCAGGTGACCGGCGGCGGCGCGGCCTGGGGCTCGGCACAACGCGGGCAGGCCGGGCCCAGCTCGTCGAGGCTGATCGCGCACGCGCCGCACAGCGGCGCCGGCGCGGGCACGCGTTCGTCGCAGGCCGGGCAGTGGGGGACGAACAGGAGCGACAGCGCGGACTCGAGGTGCAGCATGAGCGCGGCTATCGACGCGCGCGGCCCGGGGTTGCGGGCGATCGGCGAGACCCGCGGCGCCGCGGCGTGCGGGCGCGAGCGTTCCGGGTTAGAACCGCTCGTCATGGCCGACGCGCGCGTTGCGGCGCAAAAGTTCATCGCGCAGAACCGCAAGGTGAGCCACGAGTTCGTGATCCACGAGCGGCTCGAGTGCGGCATCGTGCTGGTCGGGTCCGAGGTGAAGTCGCTGCGCGACGCCAAGGTCACCATCAGCGACGGCTGGGCCGAGATCCGCAAGGGTCAGGCCTTCCTGCACGGGATCCAGATCAACGAGTACCCGTGGGCCAACCGCGACAACCACCAGATCGATCGGGTGCGGAAGCTGCTGCTCCACAAGACCGAGATCTCGAAGCTGTCGGTGCGCACGCGCGAGCGCGGCTTCACGCTGATCCCGCTGTCGCTCTACTGGAAGGGCGCGAAGGTGAAGGCCGAGATCGCGCTGTGCACCAACAAGAAGGTGCACGACAAGCGGCAGACCAAGCGCGAGCAGGACGACAAGCGCGAGATCGATCGGGCCAAGAAGGCCCGCGGGTGAAGATCACGGTCGCGACGGTCGGGCGCCTCAAGGAGGACTACCTGCGCGCCGCCGAGGACGAGTACCGCAAGCGGCTGCGCGCCTACTGCACCCTCGACGTCACCGAGCACAAGACCACCGAGGCGCTGCTGGCCGCGGTGCCCAGCACGGCGCACCTGTACGGCTTCGACGAGCGCGGCGACCCGCTGTCGAGCACCGAGCTCGCCAATGGCATCCTCGCCCGCGAGGCCAGCCACGGTGGTGGCGCGCCGCTGTGGTTCGCGATCGGCGGCGCCGACGGCCTGGGCGACCAGCTCCGCCAGCGCGCGACCCGCCTGCTCGCCTTCGGCCGGATGACGATCGCGCACCGCCTGGTGCGGGTGCTCGTCCTCGAGCAGCTCTACCGCGGCTTCCGCATCGTACGCGGCGAGCCGTACCACCGCGAATAGCGGGTCAGTATTGGTCCGCGCTCACGTGGGCCTCGGCCGGCACCTCGAGCGCGACGCGGGGGGCGTCGATCCACAGGCCCTCGAGGTCGTAGTGGTCGCGGGCCGGGTGGTGGAAGACGTGGACGACCAGGTCGCCGAAGTCCAGGAGCGCCCACTGGCCGGAGCGCTTGCCCTCGTGGCTGAGCACGCGCACACCCTCGTCGCGCAGGCCGATGATGATGCCCTCGGCGATGGCCTCGACCTGGCGATCCGAGCGACCGCTGATCACGAGCTGGTAGTTCGCGTACGAGCACAGGCCCCGGACGTCGAGCAGCACGGGATCGAGGCCCTTCTTGTCGAGGGCGTACTTCAGCGCGAGCAGCGCGTCGTCGAGGCCGGACTCGTCGGTGCGCGGGGTGGCCGGGACCTCGTCGTCGCCCTGGGCGCGCTCGGGACGAGGATCGGTGTCGGGAAAGTCGGGCTTGGTCGGGTCGGTCATGGAGTGTCGGTCATGCGGAGGGTTCCTGGTTGGGCCGCGACGGTCAGGTGCGGACCTGTCCCGTACCACGGACGATGAACTTGCTGGTGGTGAGCCCTTCGGCGCCCATCGGGCCGTAGGCGTGCAGGCGCGTGGTCGAGATGCCGATCTCGGCGCCCAGCCCGAGCTCGCCACCGTCGGCGAAGCGGGTCGACGCGTTGTGCATCACCGTCGACGAGCCGACCTCGGCGAGGAAGCGCTCGGCGGCGGCGTCGTCGGTGGTGACGATGCTCTCGGTGTGGTCCGAGCCGTAGCGCTCGATGTGGGCGATCGCGGCGTCGAGGTCGTCGACCACGCGGACCGCGACGATCAGCTCGAGGAACTCGGCGGCCCAGTCGGCTTCGGTGGCCGGCACCGCGCCGCCCAGGCGCACCACGTCGGCGTCGCCGCGGACCTCGACCTGGGCCTCGGCCAGGCGCGCGCACAGCGCGGGAATGAATTCGGCAGAGATCGCGCGATCGACCAGGATGGTCTCGACCGCGTTGCACACGCCGGGTCGCGACGCCTTGGCGTTGACCGCGATCGCCAGCGCCATGGCCTGGTCGGCGGCGGCGTGGACGTACAGGTGACAGACGCCCTTGTAGTGCTTGATGACCGGGACCCGGGCGTGCTCGGCGACGAAGCGGATGAGCGCCTCGCCGCCTCGCGGGATCGCCAGATCGATCAGATCGTCGAGGGCGACCAAGGCCCGGATCGCGTCGCGATCGGTGGTGGGGACGATCGTGACCGCGGCGGTGGGCAGGCCGGCGGCCACGAGCCCGGCGTGGACCGCGGCGCCCAGCGCCTGGTTGGAGTGGAACGCCTCGGAGCCGCCGCGCAGGATGCAGGCGTTGCCAGCCTTGAGGCACAGCGCCGCGGCGTCGACGGTGACGTTGGGCCGCGCCTCGTAGACGATCGCGATCACCCCGAGCGGGATGCGCATGCGCGCGATGCGCAGGCCGTTGGGGCGGACCTCCTCGCGCTCGAGGCGCCCGACCAGCTCGGGCTGGGCGGCGATCTCCTCGACGGCGCGGGCGATGGCGTCGAGGCGACCCTCGTCGAGACGCAGGCGGTCGACCATGGCGGGCGCGAGGTCGCGCAAGGCGGCGGCGGCCAGATCGCGGGCGTTGGCGGCCAGGATCGCGGGCGCGCTGGCCCGCACCGCGCGGGCGATGCCGTCGAGGGCAGCGCGGCGCTGGCCGGCGTTGGCCTTGGCGACGACCCGGCTCGCGGCCCGCGCGGCGGTCGCCAGGGAACGGAGATCAGGAGTCGTCACTAGAGCAGCGCCAGGTCATCGCGGTGGATCGCCTCGTCGAGGGTCCGATAACCGAGCGTCGCCTCGATGTCGGTCGAATGCAAGCCGCGGATTCGCCGCAGGTCGACGGCGCCGTAGGCGGCCAGGCCGCGCGCGACCTCGCGACCGTCGACGGTCACCACGCTGACGGTGTCGCCGGGGCCGAACTCGCCGTCGATGGCGGTGATGCCCTTGGGCAGGAGGCTGCGGCCCTGCTCGACGAGGGCCCGCCGCGCGCCGTCGTCGACGGTGACCCGGCCGGCCGGCTTGGCGCCGTAGGCGATCCAGTGCTTGCGGCGGCTGACCGACCCGGCGGCCAGGAAGAGCGTCCCGACGTCGGCGCCGGCCAGCAGGTCGACCAGCACGTCGGCGCGCCGCCCCGGCCCGATCACGCAGGGCACGCCGAGCCGGGTCGCCATACCTGCCGATTTCACCTTCGAGGCCATGCCACCCGAGCCCACGCCATCGCCCTTGCCCGCGCCAGCGACCGGGGCCGCCTCGCGCTCGACGTCGCGCACGATCGGCATGCGCACGCCGTGCTGGTCCCACACGCCGTCGACGTCGGTGAGGATGACCAGCGCGTCGGCCGAGACCAGGCTGGTCACCAGCGCGGCCAGCTGGTCGTTGTCGCCGAACTTGATCTCCTCGACGGCGACGGTGTCGTTCTCGTTGATGATGGGCACGACCTTGCGATCGAGGAGCGCGCGCAAGGTGAGCCGCGCTGACAGGAAGCGTCGACGATCGCCGAGATCGTCGTGGGTCAGCAGGACCTGGCCGATGAGCCGATCGTGGGGCGCGAAGGCGTGCTCCCAGTGCTGCATGAGCCGGCTCTGGCCGACCGCGGCGGCGGCCTGCAGGCCGGGCAGATCGGCGGGTCGCGCCGACAGCCGCAGCGCGCGCACGCCCATCGCGATCGCGCCCGACGACACGATGATCACCTCGACGCCGCGGGCGTGCAGCACCGCGACCTGATCGGCGATCGCGGCGGGCCGACCGGCCGGGCTCTCGGCGAGGAGCCGGCTGCCGATCTTCACGACCACACGCCGCGCCTCGCGCAGAGGCGCGCGCGCGTCCTCGCTCACGCGCGACCCTTCCACGCGGCGTCGAAGCGGTCGATGGCTTGGTCGAGGAACGGGTTGCCGTCGGCGGTGAGCTGCAGCTCGATGGCGGCGACGGTGCGCGACAGCCAGCCCTGCTCGTCGGCCAGCTCGCGATCGACCAGCGCGTCGACGTCGTCGACGACCTCGGCCTCGGTGACGTCCTTGCCCTTGGCGAGCAGGCGGCGCACCCGCCCGCCGCTGGCGAGGTCGGCCAGCTCGAGGGGCGCCTTGGCGACGGTGCGGGCCGCGGCCAGCGCGCCCTTGCGGAACGGCTCGAAGGCGAGCCCGCCCGGGGTGGTGGCCAGCGTCGCGGCGATGGTGTCGGCCACCGCGAGGGCGCGCGCGCCGTCGAGGCCGAGGCCGGTGTGGACGCGCGCGCAGTAGTGATCGAAGAGGGTCAGCCCGGCGAAGGTGCGCGACGCGAACTGGGCCCGGCGCAGGGCGGTGACCGCGAGCATGAAGCGCTGCCAGGTCGCGCCGGCCAGCCGCACCATCAGCGCGCCCGACGTGAGCTCGACCCACGACACCGGCTTGCTGCGCCCGTGGACGAGGCTCTTCACCGCGAGGTCGTCCAGATCGATCTGGTGATCGGCGGCGATGCGGCGATAGGCGCGGCCGAGGATCGCCTCGCGCAGCCAGTTGTCGAGGAACGGCACCGGCACCAGGCTCGCCACCGACGCGGCGAGGGCGCGGCCCAGCGCGAGCCGGCGGTGCGGGATGAGGTAGTCGCGGCGGAGCGTGAGCGTGGTCATGGCGGCACCACCGGCGCCGGCTCGGGCACGTCGACTCCGGCGGCCTTGCCCTGGGGCGGCGCGATGCCCTGGAGGAGCGCGTTGCGATCATCGACCTCGCGCGAGCGCGCCGGAGTCGCGACCGTGTTTTCTGGCGGCGGGGCCGCGATGGCCGGCGCCGCGATCGCCGCGACGGCGTGATCGACCGCGACGGTCATCGTGAGCGACTTGCCGTCGCGCACGAACGTGACCTCGGCCTGAAGCTTGCCAGCCAGCGCGATGCCCAGCTCGTCGTCGAGGGAGACCTCGCCCGACAGCGCCTTCACGACGATGGTGTCGCGCCAGGCCCGCTGGGTGACGGCGGCCTTGGTCACCGCCGCCATGCGGGGCGCGAGCTTGAGCTCGAGGCGGTGGGCGCTGCGGCCGGCCACTTGGACCGCGCCTTGGTCGCTGACCTCGAGGCCGCGCGCGCACAGCTCGAGGTAGTCGCCGAGGACGGCAGCCAGCTGATCGCGGATCGCGTCGGCCTCGTCCTCTGCCTCGGGCCCGCGCTCGTGCCACAGCGCGTAGCGTGGCCGCAGGTAGAGCTTGCCGGCGAGCGCGACGACCTCGCGGCCGTAGTCGGCGCTGTTGTTGGCGGTGGCGTGGTACTCGCCGCTCTTGGCCGACTCGATCACGACCTGATCGTCGAGGCGCTCGAGGACGGTCGCGCCGTCCTTGACCTCGACGGTGCTGTCGATCGTGAGCTGGTGATCGCCGAGCTTGGCGGCGGCGATGCGCCAGGGCTGGGCGAGCGCGCGCGCCAGCTCGCCGCCGTCGCGCGCGGCCTTGCCGACGTCGATCGGGCGCGGCGCGGTCGCGCTGGCGGTGACCAGGCCCTGCAGCTCGCGGTCGGACGCGCCGCCTCCGCCGCACCCGAGGGTGAACGTGGCGACCAGCAGGGCGGCGCGCAGGCGCATCAAGCGTTGATAGCGTCAGGCGCCCGGGGGGTCAACCCTGGTAGGTTGTTGCCGATGGAGACGTCGCCGCTGGAGCCGCTGGCGCAGAGTGCGTGGGCGCTCGGCTTCGCGTTCCTGTTCGGCACGCTGTGGGGCAGCTTCGCCAACGTCTGCATCTACCGCTGGCCGCCCACCGACGAGCATCCCAACGGCCGCTCGGTGGTCGCGCCCGGCTCGCACTGCGGGGCCTGCGGCAAGCCGGTGCGCTGGTACGACAACGTGCCGATCCTCAGCTACCTGTGGCTGCGCGGCGCGTGTCGCGACTGCAAGGCGACCTTCGCGCCGCGCTACCTGCTGGTCGAGGCGGCCACCGGCATGCTGTTCGCGACGGCGTGGTGGTTCGCGGTCGACGCCCGCATCCTTCTCGAGCCGCTCGACCTGCGCGTGCTGCGCTTTGGCATCGGCGCGGCGTTCATCTGGACGATGGTCGTGATCCTGTTCATCGACCTCGACCACAAGCTCATCCTGGCCTGGCCGGCCTACCCGGCGATCCCGGTCTTCTATGGGCTGGGGCTGCTGTTGCCCGAGCGCGCCTGGTACGACGGGCTCATCGGCGCCGCGGTCGGCTACGGCATCGTGCGGCTCATCGCCGACGGCTACTACTACCTGACCAAGCGCGAGGGCATGGGCTACGGCGACGGCGTGCTGCTGGCGCTCATCGGGACGTTGCTGGGCTGGCGCGGCGTGGTGGTGAGCCTGTTCGCGGGCTCGATGCTGGGGACCCTCGTCGCGGTGCCCGCCCTGGTGCTGGCGCGGCGCAAGGCGGCGCCGGTCCAGGGCGCGCCGGCCGACGCTCAGCCCGATGCCGCCGACGAGGAAGACCCCGGCCTGGCCCGCACCGAGATCCCCTTCGGTCCCTTCCTCGCCACCGCCGCCGTGTTCTGGTGGCTCGCTGAGCCGTATCTGACCGTTCGCTTTCTGGGCCGCTAGGGAAGCGGCTGGGCCGCTAGGGAAGCGGCTGGGCCGCTAGGGAAGCGGCTGGGCCGCTAGGGAAGCGGCTGGGCCGCTAGGGAAGCGGCTGGGTCGCTCGCTCGGCGGCTGGGCCGCTCGCTCAGTGAGCGGCGACCTTGCCGATCGGCGGGCCGACGCACGAGGCGATGTCGAAGATCATGAAGGCCAGGATCTTCTCTTGGGGCGTGAGGCCGGTCGTGGTGCAGCCGTTGGGAAACCGGATGTTGTCTGCCGAGTCATCGCCGGTCGACACGTGGATGTCCGACACGACCTGCTTGCCGCAGCGGTTGGTGGGCTCCTCGGTGAGGGGCGTGGTGAACTGGAGGAACTGGATCGACGGGTTGCCGCCGGCCTGCGCGGCCGGCACCGAGATCCAGCTGTCGGCCTTGACCGGATCGATCGAGTTGATCGTGTGCTGGCTGTCGGTGATGGCGACCTTGCCCAGCGTGGTCGACGCGCCGACGTTGAGCAGCCAGTCCGCGAAGTCGGGGCCGCGCGCGAACGAGGTGTTGACGTCGGCGGTGACGTCGCCGATGTCGTTCTGGAAGTCGAACTGCGCGACGCTCGCGATCTCGCCCGGACCGTTTTGCACCCAGTAGTTGTGCCAGTGCGACATGAACACGCGTCCGCCGAGATCCGAGTAGTCCGACATCGCCTGGAGCGCGGTGACGCCCTTGGTGCCGGGGTTCTGCCCGCCCTCACACGACATGAACACGACGTCGTAGGCCCGCAGATGCTCGACGGTGTCCCACAGCGTCGTCGCGTTGGTGAACGCGGCGCCGCCGTTGAGGTTGGCGGCGAAGCGCGGCGTGCCGCCCGAGCCGGTGAACAGGTTGACCCGCCCGTCGCCGCCGGCCGCGGTGAACTCGGCGTCGTCGAGGCCGATCTTGCGAAGCAGGCACTCGAGCGAGTCGGCACCGCCGGTGGTGAGCGCCATCAGCGGGATGTCGCCCTCGGACTTGTTCTTTGGCAGGCGGGTGACGCTGGCGGCGAGCGGCGAGTCGACGCACGACGCGACCTGCGGGATCACGATCTGGCGGCGCCACTTGCCGATCTGGATCACGACCGGGATGTCGGCGCCGACCGGCATGTTGTCGAGGGTGAAGCG
>Ga0335394_10003140_pt1 | contig 18707 bp, 18 predicted proteins | sample MAT03_FD_205741 | JGI IMG/M metagenome (GOLD analysis project Ga0335394, IMG submission 205741) | Freshwater microbial communities from Lake Fryxell liftoff mats and glacier meltwater in Antarctica - MAT-03 (spades assembly) (version 2) ... | reverse complement strand
CACCAGTTCGTAATCGGGGGCAGTCATCGGAGGCGCCTCAATACTCGGTTGTTCGAGTTCGGGAATCAAGCCAAGCTGCGAGTATGGCTTTGACGGGTTCAGTTCTTGTGCGTGGCGCAGCGCTGCTGGAGGAAGGGGCAAGCCTCAGGTTTACGCTGGAATACAACGGTCGCGAACGGGAGGCGTTCCTCTTGCGATTTCGCGGCAAGCTGCGAGCGTTTCTCAACGAATGCCCTCATTTCACACTCGAACTCGATCTCGGCGATGGCCACTTCTTCGACACCAGTATCCAACGGATCTACTGCAAAAACCACGCTGCGCTGTTCCATGCAGACACCGGCGTCTGCGAAACGGGCCCATGCCTCGGGCGTTCACTCACGCAATTTGTCGTTAGCTTGCAGGGCGAAGACGCGTCGGTAGGCCCCGAATACGATCAATGAAAGAATTGCACATGCTCGAGCAGATAACCCTTCGGCGCAAAATACAGCTCATGACCATGCGCGTAGCGGTACCCGATCGCGAGCGTGAGCACCGGATCCATCCCGTTCCACCTATAATTGACACCATCACCCAGCGGGTAGACAGGTGCGCCCAGCCAAACACCACTCATTATTTGATTGTGCCCACCCGCCGCGTGATCGAATCCAAACGTCGCACCGACCAACGCGCCCGGCTCCGCCGCCGCGTAATAGTCCGTATCTTTACCCGTCCCCAAGCTAAAAGCCTGCCCAACGCTCGCACGCGCAACCGCCCAACCCCCGCTCGCTTCCCAACCAATTCTGGCACCATCATCGAAGCGATAAGCTATCACCGGCCCAAGCCCAGCGTGGCACGAAGTGGCTAGGAGGGAGAGGAAGACCAGGGCGCAAGAACGCAGCTGCATGGGGCCACGTATCAAGATTTATGGCTAGCTTCAATCGGTTTTCAAGTCCCTGGTGATTGAAAAGTGCCGTAAATGGCCCACGCCGATGAGTCAAGTATAAGTCCACTTATGAGTCAACGCGACGGGAATGCCGCCTGTGCGGGTAGCAAGTCACCTCCTGCCGTTGCTAATCACCCGCCTCGATAACCAATGAACGGATTGAATCGAATGAGTCGACCGCCCCTCCCTCCTTTTGATGCTGACAACAGGGTTTGATGCACCGACGAGAAGCCAGCATCAATGACGTGGCCATCGCCGCAAGCGACCGCTTGTTTCATTGGCCACAAGGCCCAAGACCCGAGAACCACCCGGGCTTAACCGCGCTTGGGTTGTAGACCGTCCGCAAACGTGGGAAGCATCGGCATGCGTGAGCACAGATGGGCATTCATCGTGGGATTGGTGGCTTCAGTCACGGTAACGTTGCTGAGTCGTGTGGGGATGGCGGAGGAAGAGAGCGATGAGAGTACGCATGCGGAGGCTCCACGGGCGGTGACGCCACCGCAGCAACCGGCCCAAGCAGTGACGCAGGGGCGAACGAAGGTTCGGCTGAAAGCAGATGACCAGACCTCGTTTTACCTGGGTGACGAAGAACGCTCTTTGTTTGTCTGTACCGGTGGGTGCAGCGTGGCGTTGCTCCCCGGCAAGTACAAGATGTCGCTGCGCCGCGGGATCGGCGACCTTGTTCAAACTAATCCGCTGGAGGTAACCGAACAGTCTGAGACGATTTACGGACTATATGAGCCAGGTCACAAAAGCGGAGGTATAGCTGTGGCTGTCGTCGGAGTCTCTTTGGGCGGCATCACGGGGCTGGCTGGGATGCAGCAGGTATTTGGCGGCGGGAGGAGCGAAGTTGGTGTGGGGCTCTTGATAGGAGGCGGCGCGATCGCCACCATCGGCCTTGTTGTGGGTGCTTTGCTGCGCACGTCTGATCAAGCTGAGCTCCATGCGGGTCAGTTCGAATTTTGAGTTGCTGGTGAGGCAACCACAACGTGCAGCGTTCGCGTCTTGACCCGAAGCGGAAGCGTTTAGGGACAGTCCCTACGAAGCAGATCGGGTGATCCGTCGATACTTACGCGGGCTCGCGGATGGGATCGCCGAAGGGCTTGGGAACGCTGCCAGGAGTGAGCTGGCCTGACTGCGCCCAGCGAGTACAAAACTTGACTACCTGACAAGAAGCTCTGGTGTTAGCTTTCTGGTATGTCCCCGCTCGCAGTACTCGATCCCGTCCTGGAGTCGCTCAGAAAAGCGCCTTTGGACGATGAGCCTTTCACGGAAGAGGACAGGCTCGCGTACGAAGAGGGACTGGAAGACTACCGTAGCGGCCGGACGGTGACGTCGAAGGAATTGCGCGCTGCGCTTGATCTGTGATTCGGGTAGTGGAGTGGACGAAGCGCGCCCAAAAGGCGCTCAGCGGTCTTCCTAAACACGATGCGGTGCGAATCCAAGAAGCCATGGACCGGTACGCCGTAGAGGGCGTGGGAGATGTCGTGGCGCTTCAAGGAAAGCCTGGGTGGAGACTGTGCGTCGGAAAATATCGCGCCGTTTTCATCATAGAAGGCAATCAACTCGTGATCCTTGTCCTCGACGTCGGCCATCGCCGCGAGATCTACTGGTAGGCGCAGCCGCAAATTAAATCGTGCACGAATCGGCCCTAACTACGAGCGTGTTAATCTGTGAAGGGATAGACCTTGCTCGTGCTTGGCGGGGGCTTCCTTCGACGCAGCTGGCATGTGGGGGGACGATTTTATCTGCACGTTGCAGTCTGGAGAGATCGGAATCGAGGCTCACGGCGGACGCGGAACAAGCAGTGTTAGCCAGTTCGGCGAAGAATTTTGACGTCTCGGGTGAGCGTGGATCCGAGTCGATCTGCCTCTGTTCCGAGATCAAAGGCAGTTTGAACATTCAGCCAGAACCTCGCGCTCACGGAGCAATGCTCCGCACATACACCGCGCCACTGTCGGTGGCAGCATTGCTGCTCTGATCCCCGTTGACGCCCGTCGCCGCGCTATCTTCATAGGGGGCGCCAATCGCCAGCGTGTTTCCAGACAATGACACCCAATAGCCGAATTGGTCGTCTTCCCCCGAGTTTGAGGCCTTCAAGTAAGCCTGCTGAGTCCACACGCCCGCGCTGCGCGTGAACACATATACCGCGCCACTGTCGCCGGCAGAGTTGCTGCCCTGGTCCCCGTTGACGCCCGTCGCCGCGCTAGATTCATAGACGGCCCCCACGGCCAGCGTGTCCCCCGACAGTGACACCGACGCGCCGAACCAGTCGTAGCCTTCCGAGTTGGAGGCTTTCAAGTATGCCTGCTGGGTCCACACGCCCGCGTTGCGCGTGAACACATACACCGCGCCACTGTCGGCCGCCGCGTTGCTGTCCTGGTCGCCGTTGACCCCCGTTGCCACGCTAGCTTCGTAGTTGGCGCCGACCGCCAACGTGTCCCCCGACAGTGAAATCGCATCGCCGAAATTGTCGTTGCCACCGGTGTTGGAGGCCTTCAAGTAAGCCTGCTGAGTCCACACGCCAGCGTTGCGCGTGTACACGTACACCGCGCCGCTATACCGGGCAGCGTTGCTACTCTGGTCCCCGTTGACTCCCGTCGCCGCGCTAAATTCACCCCAGGCGCCGACCGCTAGCGTGTCCGCTGATAGTGAGACCGAAAAGCCGAAGTAGTCGTCTGTGCCCGCGTTGGAGGCTTTCAAGTACGCCTGCTGAGTCCACGCGCCCGCGTTGCGCGTGAAGACGTACACCGCGCCACTGTCGGTGGCGGCGTTGCTGCTCTGATCCCCATCGACGCCCGTCGCTGCGCTATCTTCCTCGATGGCGCCGACCGCCAGCGTGTCTCCCGAGAGTGACACCGACCAGCCGAAATAGTCGCCAAAGGGGGTGACAGGGTCCGCCCCACCGGTGTTCGAAGCCTTCAAGTACGCCTGCTGAGTCCACACGCCCGCGCTGCGCGTGAAGACGTACACCGCGCCACTGTCGGTGGCGGCGTTGCTGCTCTGATCCCCGTTGACGCCCGTCGCTGCGCTATCTTCCTCGATGGCGCCGACCGCCAGCGTGTCTCCGGAGAGTGACACCGACCAGCCGAAAAGGTCGCCGGTACCTGGATTGGAGGCCTTCAAGTAAGCCTGCTGAGTCCACACGCCCGCGCTGCGAGTGAACACGTAAACCGCGCCGCTGTTGGCGGCAGCGTTGCTGCTCTGGTCCCCATTGACCCCCGTCGCCGCGCTAGATTCATTGCGGGCTCCCACCGCCAGCGTGTCCCCCGACAGTGACACCGAGTAGCCGAAATTGTCGTTGCTACCAGTGTTCGAGGCCTTGAGGTAACCTGCCTCGAAATTGGCACAGGTCACGCCGATAACCGGAGCACAGGCATCGTCGCATCGGGTGTCGGCGCAGGCTTTGCCCCCTGTGTTGGGATTGTCCCTGCCACCCGTTGCTTTGCTGCCTCCGAATACCATCCCTCCAGTTCCATCGGGCGGGCCGGACGAAGTCGCAACGCCACCGCAAGCCTCTGCCGCGAGTGCCGCCAAACCAATTAAACCCACCCAAACCCAATGCTGCAGTTTCACGAATCCACCCTTCGTCGAGAAGTGGCGGGAGCCTAGCGGACCTACCAGCTTCCCGGATAGCCCCTTATCAGTGAGTGTCCAAACGTACGCCCCTGGCCTTGCCCAGCGACTACTCGCGCCCAACCCGTGCAAAGAACCAAGGGTATTTACACTTCAACCAGCCAACATCCCAAACTCGCCTTAGGGAGTTAGCCGCCTTGATCGAAGGGTACGAAACCCCATTCGGCATGGAGCTCCTCTCCAGCGTGCATTGGGTTGCAACTCATGATCCCAATGCCGCTTCCGCTGATGGAGCAGTGCGTGCCGTACACGCATGGAACGAGCGCAAGAAGAAGCTGATGAAGCCCGAACAAATTCACGCCGCGTGGTCACATCTGAAGGAGCGTGGCTGGCTCACCAAGGCTCTGCCCGAGGCGCGCGTTGGACGGCGAACAGGGGTCCGGTAGCCCTCCCGGCTAAACCTCAACCAAGCTTTTTTGGCTTGCCGCACGCGGTGTGGCATAAAACGAGCTCGCGGTAGGTTACCGTTGGCCAGGCTCAGAATGCGTCGCATCCCCTTTGTCACACTAGTCTTCCGAGGCAGGCGCTTTGATGGAGCGACCATGCCGCTGGAGGCGTTGCCCGAGCTAGCCGCTTACAGCGACCTACTCGCCGCGGTGGCTCGGGAATTGTTCTTCGCAGAAAAACCGGGAGGCGTTCGGTTGCCCAAGGGCTTTGCTGACTCATTCCACTTAAGCCTCGCCCGCATAGAGTCGGGCAGCGCCGTTCCCATCGTCGAACGCGACATTCCAGACGCGCAACTGTTCCCGATGTTTGATCTGTTCGACAAAGCCCGTGATGAGGTTGCTGCAGCCGTCTTAGCTGTTGCTGTTAGCACGGCGTTGCCTTCCTGGCTGAATCCCAACGTCGCGGCGAGGTTTGCCTCATTCGGTAGGACGCTCAGGGAGGACGAGTCAGTCATCCTAGCCCCTGCGGGTGAGCGACAAGGAGCGGAGTATAATCGCCAGATTCGCCGCCGGATTCTCCTGGCCGGGCAAGGCACCTACGAGGAGGATGTGGATCTAGTCGGTTTCGTCCGTGAGGCTGACGCCGACCAGGATTCGTTCGAGATTCGGCTGGGTGACGATCGCCGTGTCCCCGTACGAGCATCGCCACCTCTGCTTTCACAGGTTCAGCGGTCTTTTCAGCGAGATAGCCCAGTCCGCGTCTCAGGAATCGGCGTGTATGATGCAGAGGGTAACCTGCTGCGCGTCTCACAGGCCAGCGATGTGAGCCCGGCGGAAGAGGGCGACGTCCCATCGGGCCGTCCCGGGTGCCATATCCCAGTCGCAGAGCAAGTCGACTCGTTAGGACTGCAGGAGGGATGGCTTGACGGTGAGGGTCTTGCATTCAGTAGCGAAGCGCTTGCCTGGTCCTCGACGTTGCTCGCCAGCATCGTGAATGGCTTTGAGCTGGCAACCCCGCACATCTATCCGACTCCGGACGGCAGCGTGCGCGCCGAATGGTCGCGGCCGCAGTGGGAGATTTCAGCTGAGCTCGACTGGTCCCGCAAGCTATCCGAGGTGCGGGCAGTTCGATTGGACGCCGATGAAATGCGCGAGCGAACCTTCCCGCTGGGTGAACCCGGAGAAGAAGTCCGTCTGGGGAGCTTTCTCGCGAGCCAGATGCGAGGTGAGGGCTGATGTCGACGGTTGGAATAGGCGAGCTTGCCGAGAATGAGGAACTATTGTTCCGACAGGTTCACCCAAGCTTCGTGCGAGATGGAAGGGTAGGGAGCCAAGCATTTCGCCCGACACCGAAAGACAAGAAAATGCTTTCCGTCGCGCAAGTCTCGAAAACAACGGCGCAGGCCTCAAGGTGCGCGCTTAGCGCGGCATGCCAACGAGAGGGGAAGGCTGCATCCGCCGGAGGATAAGGAAAGCAACCCAAGGCTGAGCGGCTGAGCGCCTCGAGCGATCGCCAGAGCTCGGGTCTTCAGCGCCTCCGGCAAGAATCGAACTTGCGACCTTGGCTTTAGGAAAGCCCTGCTCTATCCAACTGAGCTACGGAAGCGGGTACTGAAAATGCTGGTGCGTTCTGCCACAGGCTGAGCCACCCTGGCAACCCGTCCCAGCGAGTCGTTTTATGGCGAAGCGGGCGAAAGCCCGTAGCTTTGGAGGAGGGCTTTAGGGTCGGGGTCGCGGCCGCGGAACATGCGGAAAACGGCGCCCGGTTCTTTTCCGCCTCCGAGCGCGAGCACCGTTTCGCGGAAGCGCGAGCCCACCTCGGCTAGCTTTTCTGGATTGTCCAGGCCCGCGTCCGTGAAGGCCGTGAACGCATCGGCAGCCAGCACCTCCGCCCACTTGTAGCTGTAGTAGCCCGCTGCGTAGCCGCCCGCAAAGATATGCCCGAACGTGCACAAGAAGCGGTCTTCAGCTAACGGCGGCAAGATCGTGTTCTCTTGCGCGACTGCTTCAGCCAGCGTTTGAATGCTCTGCTCGCCTGCTGGATCGAAGCTTGAATGCAGCGCTAAATCGAGTGAACCGAGGTGAACCTGGCGTAAGAACTGACTCCCAGCTCGATAATTCCGAGCCGAAAGCAGCTTGTCGAAGAGGTGTTGGGGCAGGGGCTCGCCGGACTCGAAATGGCGAGCGAACGTGAGCAAGGTTGGCCGATGGTAGCACCAATTTTCCATGAATTGGCTGGGCAGCTCCACCGCGTCCCACTCGATGTTGTTGATGCCCGCCGCATCCACGTAGTCCACGCGCGTCAGCATGTGTTGCAGCCCATGCCCGAATTCGTGAAAGAGCGTTTCCACCTCGCTGAACGTCATCAGCGAAGGTGTTTCGCCAACCGGCGGGCTCTGGTTGCAGATCAAATAGGCCACGGGTAGGCGTACGGAGCCATCGGCCAAAAGCTTGCGATCCAAGCACGTATTCATCCACGCTCCCTGACGTTTCTCGGCGGGGCGGGTGTACGGATCGAGGAAGAAACTTGCGACCGCTTCTCCGGCTCGATCAACGACTCGGAAAAACCGCACGCTGGGCTCCCAGACCGGCGCTTCGCCGTCTGCCGCGATAATCCTTACACCAAACAACCGCTCCGCCACGCCGAATAATCCCTCCAACACACGCGGCAGCGGGAAAAATGGGCGCAGCTGCTCATCGGTAAAATCCAAGGTTTGCTCGCGTTGGCGCTCTGCCCAATAGCCAATATCCCACAGCTTCAATTCCGGATTGGCTTCAGCATTCTGCGTGGCGACAAATCGAAGCAGCTCCGCATACTCTTCTTCCGCAACCGGGCGAGCCGTCTTTCTGAGATCATCCAACATCTTCTGGACCGCGCCGATTTCTTTAGCCATCTTTCGGGAGAGGCTGAGCGCTGCGTACGTGTTGTAGCCGAGGAGCGCCGCCTTTTCTCGCTTGAGCTTCAAGATATCCAGAATCACGGGCTGATTGTCGAGCTCGCCAGCGGATGCTTGCGTCACGTAGGCGCGATACAGCTTTTCCCGCAGCTCCCGGCTCTTGGCGTGCTTGAGAAACGGAATCAAGATGGGCGCGTCGAGCGTTAGACGCCAGGGGCCGGAATCTGGAGTGGCGTTTGCTAGCGCGGGTTCGCTCTCGGCGACGCTGCGTGCTGACTGAGCCATCATCGCCAGCACTGTTTCGGGAAGGCCAAGAACTTGTTCTTTATCCGTTAAAATCAGCGAAAAGGCCTTCGTGGCGTCGAGCGCATGGTTGCCGAAAAGTGTGCCCAAGCGCGCCAGCTCAGCTTCAATTTCATTGAACCGGGTGCGCTCAGCACCTTCGAGCGCGATGCCACTGTGTTCTGCCGAAAGGATCGCGGCATCCACCACGCGGCGCTGGGCTTCATCCAGAACGTTCCAGCCGGAACCGCTCTTTAACTCACGGTACGCGTGGTAAAGTGTCTGGCTTTGGGCGAGGCGTAGGCCAGCCGCCACGACTTCAGGTTGCAGCGCTTGCACGACTTCGCGCAACGCCTCCGTATCTTTCACGCTCAAGAGGTGGTGCACGACACCCCATGCGTAGGAGAGCGGCTCCGCAAGTTCGGTGAGGGGCTGCACGACGCCCGCCCACGAGGGTGCAGAGCTAGCTTCCAGAGCCAAGAGCGCCTGATCTTGCGCCTGAATGAGGCGCTTCAGGAGTGGGCCCGCGTTTTCGGGTTTGAAGGCTCCAAAATCGGGGATGCTGTTGAAGCGTTCGAGGGCTGGATCAGTCGGGATATTAGAACTCACTCACGCATCCTTGGTTAAACCTAAGATCTAGTGCTCTTAGCCGGCGCGCGCAATTGCGCCCTGGCCTCCCGATTCGGCTTCCGGCCCTTCGGGCTTAGCTCGGGCCAACGCCCGGTGCTTCGTGCCCAGATTGCTCGACATATTCGATGTAGCCGCCGGGATAGGCGTGCACATTACCGGGTGTGAGCTCCAACACCCGGTTCGAGAGCGCCGAGAGGAACTTGCGATCGTGGGAGACAAACAGCAGCGTGCCCTCAAAATTCATCAGCGCCTTCACCAACATCTCCTTGGTGTCCATATCCAAGTGATTCGTGGGCTCATCGAGCACCAATAGATTCGGCGGATCGAACAGCATCTTGGCCAGCACGAGCCGCGCTTTTTCACCTCCCGATAGGATCTGGCAAGATTTATCGGCTTCATCTCCGGAGAAACCAAATGCGCCCGCCAGGGTGCGCAGCGTTCCAAGCCCCGCCATCGGGAAGGACCATTGTAAGGATTCGATCACCGTTTGGGTTGGATCGAGGACTTCCATGGAATGCTGTGCGAAGTAGCCAAGCTTGACGCTCGCCCCGACGGCAACGCGCCCCGTGTCGGCCGTTGTTTCTCCAGCCACAAGTTTCAAGAGCGTTGATTTGCCGGCGCCATTGACACCCATCACGCACCAGCGCTCTCGCCGACGGATCAAGAGGTCAAAATTGTCGTAGATTTTTGAGCTCCCGTAGGCCTTCGTCACTTTTTCGATCTTCACCACGTCCTCTCCTGAGCGGGGTGGCGCTCGAAACTCAAAGTCGACAACTTGGCGGCGTTTGGGCAATTCCACGCGTTCGATCTTGTCCAGCTTCTTGACGCGCGATTGAACCTGGGCCGCGTGGCTCGCACGGGCCTTAAAACGCGCGATAAACGCCTCTTCTTTGGCCAGCATGGCCTGCTGGCGATCATACTGGGCTTGAGCTTGCTTGGCCTGGATAGCTCGTTGAGCCTCGAAGAAGTCAAAATCGCCTGAATACGTTGTTAGCTCGCCGCCGTCTATCTCCACAATCTTGGTGACGAGCCGATTCAAGAACTCGCGATCATGGGAGGTGACGACGAGCGCGCCTTCGAAAGCTTTTAGAAAACGCTCTAGCCAAATAATAGATTCGATGTCGAGATGGTTGGTGGGCTCGTCGAGCAACAGCACATCGGGCCGCATCAACAAAATGCGCGCGAGTGCCACGCGCATTTTCCAACCACCGGAAAGCTTGCCCACGTCATCGTCGATGCTCTCGGGACGAAAACTCAAGCCGGCCAGGATCTCCCTGGCGCGAGCCTCCAATGCATAGCCGCCAAGTTCATCAAAGCGCGCTTGAACCGTCCCAAAACGTTCGATCAACGCATCCAGCTCGTCCACACGAGCGGGGTCCCCCATCGCGTGTTCAAGCTCTGCGAGCTCGGTACCAACCAGTGCCACGTCGCCGGCCCCGGCCATCGTTTCTTGGATGACACTCCGACCTGCCATCTCGCCGACGTCCTGGCTGAAGTAGCCAATTGTTATCCCCTTGTCGACGACCAGCTGACCCGCATCCGGCTGTTCTTCGCGTATAATGAGCCGAAATATTGTGGATTTCCCGGCTCCATTCGGCCCGACTAATCCGACCCGTTCACCCTTGAAAGCGCTCATCGAGGCCTCAAGAAAGAGGATTTGTTTACCGTGCTGTTTTGAAATGGAGTCCAGGCGCAACATGCCGACGAAACCTTGCAGTTCTGCCGCGCAAGGGCAAGCATCGCCGACTCCACCGCGTTCAAAAGCCTGCGGCCAAGGTCGCTTGGCCGGCGTCTCTTTAGCAAACGCTCAGATGTCGAACTTGCCGACGGCGTTCAGATCTTGCAGCGCTTGAACCAGGCGTTTCGTCATGCCCTTTTCACCCAAGTACAGCCAGCCGCGCGGATCGATGTATTTCTTGTTGGGCTTGTCGTCGCCCTCGGGATTCCCCAACTGGGATTTTAGGTAGCCGCTCTTTTCGTCCATGTATTTTTTGATCGGCTCACAGAACGCCCACTGCGTATCTGTATCGATGTTCATCTTGACGACGCCGTAAGAAAGCGCTTCGCGAATTTCTTCCTGGGAAGAGCCAGACCCGCCGTGAAAAACGAAGTCCACCGGTTTGGGTCCGGTCTTGCGCTCCGCCTGGATGTGCTCCTGAGAATTTTTCAGGATCTTCGGCGTTAGCTTCACATTGCCAGGTTTGTACACGCCATGCGTGTTGCCAAACGAGGCCGCAATGGTGAACTTTCCAGCGGGAACGAGGGCATCGTAAGCCGCCAAAACGTCGGCGGGCTGCGTGTACAGCTTTGAATTGTCCACATCGGTGTTGTCGACGCCGTCTTCCTCGCCACCGGTGACGCCGAGCTCGATTTCGAGCGTCATGTTGATGCGTGCCATGCGCGTGAGGGTTTTCTTGCAGATTTCGAGATTCTCGCTCAGGCTTTCTTCGGAGAGATCCAGCATGTGGGAGCTGTAGAGCGGAGCTTTATGTTTCTCGAAGTGGCGTTCGCCAGCCTCCAGCAAGCCGTCGATCCACGGCAACAGCTTCTTAGCCGCATGGTCCGTGTGGAGCACAACAGGCACTCCGTAGGCTTCCGCAACCCGATGCACGTATTCGGCTCCAGCGATGCCGCCGATGATCGCGGCTTTTTCACCCGAATTGTCGAGCCCCTTGCCGGCGAAGAAGTGGGCGCCGCCGTTGGAGAATTGAATCACAATCGGGCACTTGGCTTCGCGTGCGGCTTGGAGCGCCGCGTTGGTACTGTGAGAGCCAATCACGTTAACGGCTGGCAGGGCGCACTCGGTGCTCTTCATGTACGCGTTCAGCTCGGTGAGCGCATCGCCTGTCACAATTCCGGGCTTGAGTTTCAACTTAGACATGGGGTTTCCTTGGTCTCACAGATTGGAAATAGGGCGCAAACAAGCGCCGTTGTCGGTTGGCCTAGCATCGAATGCATCTTGGAAAAAGCAGGGAAGAGCTCAGCGCGGCCATTGATGCACGGGGCCCACCGGATCGGGGTCCGCTGCGAGCCTTCGAGGATCACCGCGTTTTGAGTGATCAAAGCGCACGGGGGCCCGGAGGAACTGGTAAAACACCTGTGTTTCTGAGCTCCAGTCGCGTTCGCTGATGAAAAATTTGGGGAGATACTTGGAGGCTGCCAACGTGCCTGGCCCGTCCAGGCCCATCGCGAGCACGTTCATAGCGGCGACCTTTCGATCCTTTCGGTGCACAGCTACGACGCCGACGGTGTCGTAGTCTTCTCCGGTCTGTTTCTTGATGGCTAACGGATCATCATTGAAGCGCAGGAGTGCCTGTGTGATGCCCGGGGGTAGCGCTTTGGGTGGACGCCCGCTGCTGTAACAAACCTTGGACGGCAAGGAAGCTTCCTGCCAATAGAATCGGAACGGCAGATCGGGTGCCGGGTCGGCATCGGGCTTGCGAAATGGCTCATCCGAGAAACCAAACGCGTGCGCTACGGCATAGCAGGCTCCCAAGTGCCGACGCGGTGAGCCAATGATAACCAGATTGGTGGTGTCCTTCTGCACACCCGCTAGCCACGGATCGTCGCGGAACATTTCATAGCTGTGCGCGGGCCAATCGGTGGCGCCAAGCTCAGGCATTTCAGTAAAGACATCTGAAAGCGCCAGATCAGCGCGACCTTCCGTGTAGATTCTCAATTGATCCTTGAGCACGCTGAAGGCATCTGCGTCAAAGCGTGCGATCGTATCCTGGCCACCATCTGACGAACCATGGCAGGCAACCAACGCGGTCGCCCCGATCCGTGACTGAGCCAGGTAGTGCAAAACGCTCCGCTCACTGCCACCCAGAAAGAAGCCAAGCCCGCCCTTGTGGCGGAGGAACTCATCAAGCGTGGTGAGCTCGGCTAGTGTGAGCACCAGATCGGCATCCAGTGTCTCTTCACCGAGCGCCGCTAACTTACGCCGATCCAGCGCCACCAAATTGCGCTCCTTGGCCAGACGCCCTATTTCGTCCGCCAGCTCCGCATAACCGCCAGGGGGGCGCTTCTGACCTCGGATCTCACGGGAGAGCCCGCCGAAAAGGGCCTGCACTCGCTTGGGATCAAACTGCCAAGAGGTTGATTTTACTTTCATGGTTCTTTTCTGTGTCGAAAGCCCGACATGGCGGTCAGGAAGCCCCACATCTAGCAGAGATTCGCAGGCTCATCAATGACGGGTCAAAAAAACGACAAGGCCTGCCGATAGCATTTCTGCTCGCCGCCAGGCTCTTCCCAGGACGCGGGACACGTGCCACTTTCGGGGCATGTCCCAGTCCATTGAGTTCTCAGGCGTCACCGCAATCGCCAAAGCCAACGTCTATTTCGACGGCAAAGTTGTTAGCCACACGCTGAAGTTCGCGGATGGCAGTAAGAAGACGCTCGGGCTGATCTACGTCGGTGAGTTCCATTTCGACACGCGTGCTGCGGAAGTGATGCAGATCGTGGCCGGGAGCTGCCGAGTGCGCCTGAAGGGAGAAGGCGGATTCAAGGAATTTGCGACGGGCGATAACTTTCGCGTGCCCGCTGATTCGGGTTTCGATATCTGCGTGGATTCAGGGATCGCTGAATATATCTGTTCGTTCGAAGCCTGATGCGTCAAGGCACTGACGGTGTAGCTCGAGCTGAGCACCGTCAATCGCGTCGCTGTCTTCGAAAAAAAGACGGATGCTTGTCGCGGGGCTGCTGACGCGATAATAATTGAAAACTTATGGCTTCCTCCACGAAACGTTCTTCTGTAGGCCCACTGGCAATTCTCCTCTCTCTAGTTGCGGTCGCAGTTGCCGCCGCGTGTGGGAATAGCAGCGAGGAGGGCCTGAAAACAGGAACCGGCGGTTCGGGTGGCGTGCTCGGTTCAGGTGGGAAATCAACCGGTGGAGCGATGACGGGCGGCGTCATGGGGACGGGCGGCCTAGCTGGGGTTCAGTGCATGGCAAAAACCTGTTCTGGCTATGTCCTGCAGGGTGTGGCGTTAACCCCCTGTTGTGTTGACGGCAGCAAGTGCGGCGTTAGCTTTCCAGGCCAGCCTGGCTGCGCGCTGATTGACGCCCCAGGCGCCGCTGATGTGCGCTGCAGAGCCTATGACGCCAGTGAGTTGTTCATGCAAGCTCCACCGGGGTTTCTCTCTTTTGCCGGCTGCTGCACCCCACAGGGGAAGTGTGGGGCGGTACTTGATACGAGCCTTTTCAGCGGGCCTAGCTTGGGATGCACAGACGTAAGTCGATTCAACCCGAATGTTGTCAGCTGCGGACAGGGCGGCGCTGGCGGGATGAGTGGTGCCGGTGGAGCGACGGCAACGGGAGGCGCGGGAGTCGGTGGTAATGCCTCGGGCGGCAATGCCGCGGGTGGCGCAACACCGACGGGTGGTGCGGCCGGAGCTAGCGGAGCGCAACAGCAAGGTGGCAGCGCCGGGATCGCGGGCACGTCGAACTGAGCCGCCGGCGTCAGCGAATCAAGCGTAGAGGGACGCGAGCGGTCCCGAAGCGCCCGTGACTCCGACGGTATTGACGTCGGAAAGGCCCATGTATTGGATGAGCGAGACCAGCAGCTGCGCGTTCTGGCGGCCGGCCTCAGCATAGTCACTTTCCGAGGGGCCGCGCAGGTAGCGGCCCGTCTTGAACGTTCCTTGCCCATTGCCGAACAGCACCGCAGGTACGGATTTCGTGATGTGTGGGTCTTCGCTCTTTTCGTCGCCGCCCAGTTCTGAAAGCCAAAGCACTGCTGTGGAATCGAGGAGTGGCTTGCCGAGCGCATCGTTGGTGGACTTCAGCTTGTCGATCAACGCGGCGACTTGGCGAGAATAGGTGGTGGTGAAGATGCGCATGGCGAGCATCTTTTCGGGTGAAGTGGGTTGATGGGTCCAGGGGTGATGGGCAGGCCCCGAGTCCCCCGAATCCGCTTTGGGCGACTTGGGAACACCGTATTTCGCAGCGACCTTGTTGCGCGCCGCCTGGGACCCAATTTGAAACGCAATCACGTGTGAAAGCTCGCAGGCGAGGGTGATGGCGATGAGATCGTTGAAGGTGGCGGTCTGGAGGTCGCGGTTCTCGGGATTGGGCCAGTCCCGATCGGGAGGAGGCGTTCGGCGCCCACACGCTCGGCCCGAAAGCATGGGAGCGGTGAGGTTCTTCTCCAGCGTGCGAAGTGTGGTGCAGTGGTCATCCAAGAGCGCCACGCCTTCGCTGCCAAGTGCCGTCTTCAGGGCTTCGCAATCATCGATCACGAAGTCGAGGGCGCTTCGATCGCGCGTCACGACGGCCAGCGATTCTGTTGGCGTGGCCCCTGGCCCGATGAAGCTCGTGAAGAGCTGAGCCCAAGCGGCGGTGGGGCTCGACTCTGGTGTGATGTTGCGGCCCGGAGAGGCGCAGAAGGCATCCCCCGTTCCTCCCGATTGGCTGTTGGCAACATTGCCCCACACGAGCGAACGCACCATCCCGGCGCGCCCCTCTTGCTCAAGCCGTTTCCCGATCACCTGATCGATCGTCTCCCCGTTTTGGGCGTACTGATCACCGTTCGCCCCGGCATCGTAGCCGCCGTAGGTTTGCCCACCCAGGGCATGGCCATTCGCAGTTAGCTTGCCAGCGCCAGTCGACGCCATGTGGGACATGAAGATGCCCTCGGCCTTGTGGCGCGCGAGGGGTTGCCACCAATCATGGAACGTGAAATCAGTTTCCGTACCGGAGGCGGGTCCCGTGGCTCGCATCGGTCCGTTGGGTGAAAAAATGAGGATCACGCGTCGCGGCGATTGAGGCCCTGCGGCGTGAGCCTTGAGTTGGCGCGCCACGGGTGCGAGTAGCGCCAAAAGCGCCGTGTTTCCGAGTAAGGCGCGTCGACTCAACAACCGCTGCAAGCGAGACTTCATGGCAGCTCCTGAACGGGCTCATTCGGAATCGAAGGCTTCATAAATTCGGGTGCGCCAACAATTGTTTTCATGATCTCGGGCACACTCGCCTCGTGCGTTTTAACCGATGCGTCCAGCCGAGCCACGAACGAGGCGTCCCCGCGGCTGACGCCGCGCCCCAGCGACCACTCGAGTGCCGTCTGCGCGAAACAGGCTTGCACGATCGGGCTTGCGGCGAGCTCCCGAACCAATTCGGCGGGCGTCTGAAACTCTAACCTTGAGCCATCTCCGGGAATGATGTGGCCTGCAAGATCCCAAGGCTTGCCTGAAGGGTCGGCTGTTACCCAACGGCCGACCGGATCGAACGCCATGAACGCGTACCCAAGTGGCGCAAACAGGCTGTGGCACTTGGTGCAGGTGGGGCCGGCTGAGGTTCGATATTCCAAGCTCTCACGCATGCTGGAGCCGCTCGGCACGTCTTTTCGAGCGAGCGCACTGGCACCGCCTGGCGGCGGGCGTACTTTTTCACACAGCAGCGCTTCTCTAATAAAATACCCGAGCTGAAATGGGGAGGCGCCATCTTCCTTGGTGTGAGAGGAGAGAATCTGAGGATGCATTAAGAGCCCCAAGCGTTCGAATTCCGGTACGTCGCCTGTGGGCACTCCGCTCGCCGTCGAAGGCGCGATGAGCTGCTTCAGCAACGGGCTTTCCACGTATTCCTTGCCCGTCAGCAAATGGCCAACGCTAGGATCCGGACCCGAGAGGACGCCATCGATGAAGTTGTCGGCATCGGTGCGCATGTTGTGCGCAAAGTCGCCGCGCAGCTTGCGCAGGTACATGGGCGACTTTCTCGACACTTTCGATTCAGCTGCCCCCAACCATTCCTCTACCAGGACACTCTTGGCCCGCTTGCCCGCCGCTGTTTCGCTCAGTCTTTCCCATTGCCGCACCCGTTCGCTTCCGTGCGCCAATTTGCCGCTCTGGGCCGCCAGCAGCAACGCTTCATCGGGTGGAGCGAGCGTCGCAAAGTAGCTCAGCTTCACCGCGAGTTCGGTGGGCGTGAGCACCTTCTCGGTCGGATCGTCGTCGGAGGCTACGCCAATCTCGGTGCGATACAGGAACGATGGCGCAAAAAACGTAGCGATCAGCAGCCCCTCCATCGCGACCCGATCACGGCCCGGGCTGCCATCCGCGATCGCGAGCGTGGCTTCAGACTTGTTGCGTTCGTTAGGGCGTTGGGCTCTGCGTAACGCTCTTTCAGAGAAACCTTGGTACCAGCCGAGCAGACAAGTGCGTTGCGCTTGCCCTGTCAGCGCGCAACCACTCTGAGTCAACATGCCAGGAGCTGCTTGCACGGCGAAGGTCTTGATCACCTGAAAGAGCTTCCCAACTTCGGAGCCAATCAACGAGACGCCCGAAGTGCGGAGCGGGTGATGCCCAGCGCGCTGTTCTTCAGGTAGGTCGCCTCGCTCGGGTGCGAGCCCCGTGAGGCTCTGCAAGGTCGCCACGAGCTCGTCGCGACTGAGCCGACGGAGGGCCGAAGGCTTGCCAGAAAAATCGACTAGCCGGGCGAAGGCTTGCCGGTGCCCTTCGGCAGGGGCACCCGGTGCCGCGAACGCCGGTGCTACGGTGTTATTGGCGACCGTGGCTGTTGGGTGCGTCGTCGGGGCAGCGGCATTCGGCACGTTGGTGCCGCAGGCGAGGCAAAGCGCCAGGCCCCCCGGAGCGAGGAGGGCCCTTCCAGCTCTCCATTTCACACAAGCCGCGCTGCGCATAGGCTCTGGAGGATAACGCGGATTCCGCCAGCATGACAGCTAGGCAATCGGTAGTTTTGCGGGATCTTCGTGGCCTTGGACCTCAGTGAATGAAGTTGCGTCTGGTTATTTGTCTCTAAGCGGTGTTGTTTCGGGTGTCTTGAGGCGTTGGTGTTTCTCCCTGGATCGTGTCGTAAAGTCCATGGCGTTAGCCGGAATGTGTGAGTGGCGCGCACCGTCAGGCAGAATGAAGCGTTAGCTTGAGAATGTGGTTTGGAGTCTCCGGGTGGGCTCGCGTGTCTCCAAGCCGCGGCGCACGAAACTCCATCTGTGCTCCCAACGGAAACGGGGCGAGACCCGGGGACGCTGTAGGTGTGACAACGCATGAATCGGGAGCGATTTGCTTGTCGCGGTTTGCTTGCCTACTAACTAAGGGTTGCTTCCCATTCCGCAGCAAGTGACGCTTCTGGTCGCGGCGTAGCTATCCATTTCCATCGGAACGGTTGCTTTTGCTTGTTTGGCGAGAGCCTCCACGATACGCTCGCGACACTCAGGATTTTCCGTTTCTTAGACTCGCAGGCGCCTTTCATGAAAAACTCTGCTCTCGCTTCTCTGTTGGTCGCAATTGGTTTGGTCAGCGCGTGTTCTGCAACAGGGGACGGCGGAGTTGGCCCAGGTTTGCGCGGGATGTTTGTTGGTGACACAGGCGGTAGTGGTGCTGCCCTCACTGGCGGGACAGGCAACGTGCTCGGGGGCTCCGGGGGCACTGGAAGTTCTGGGACGGGCGGCAAGAGCTCGGGAGGCACGGCTGGGACTGGTGGCAAGTTCGGAACTGGCGGCGCCGTGGGAGGCAATGCGGGTGGTAGCGGAGGTAATCCAGCCGGCGGTTCTGGTTCCGGCGGTTCGCCCCTGTCGGGAGGGACAACGGGAGCCGGTGGGGTAGTAACCGGAACGGGCGGCGCGGCGACGGGTGGCAGTGTCGGTTCAACGGGCGGCGCAGCCCCAGTTCAAACGGGTGGGAGTGTTGGTGCATCCGGCGGTACGCCGGGCTCAGGCGGAAGCGGGAATGCCATCGGCGGGCTGATTGGCCACTGGAAGTTCGATGATATCAGCGGGCCCACTGCGGTCGATTCTTCTGGGCGCAACCACAGCCTAACCATATCGGGTGATGCTGCCTTGGGCATGCCGGGAAAAACGGACAACGGTCTGAAGTTGGGGGGCGCGGGTGTTGCGAGTGCGACCTTCAGTTTGGGAACGCTCAACGCGATGACCGTGGGTCTTTGGGTGAAGAGCACCTCGGGCAACTACGATCCGGCAGTTATGCTGTTCGAGTTCGGCGCGAGC
>Ga0335394_10003139_pt1 | contig 18711 bp, 21 predicted proteins | sample MAT03_FD_205741 | JGI IMG/M metagenome (GOLD analysis project Ga0335394, IMG submission 205741) | Freshwater microbial communities from Lake Fryxell liftoff mats and glacier meltwater in Antarctica - MAT-03 (spades assembly) (version 2) ... | reverse complement strand
CGGCGAAATTCCGGCACACGAATCGTCAGATGAGCTGCTCGGCTGACGTTATTACTTAAACATGCTTTGCATATATTTTCGTAATATTTTTTGAGCGGTTAGGTGAAGTATATTAAAAGTGAACGATTAAAAAAATTTGAAAGCGAGTTAAGAGACCTCGAAGAATGGCAACGACTCGGGCTAGTGCCAAAAAAAGATATCGATAAACATCAAAATGATATCCAAGCCATAAAACAAAAAATTACGAATGAAAAAGATAAATTGCAATCTTCTAACAACTGCGAAACTGATAGTTTGGGGCATTTCCTTCCCAAGCAATCAACTAGAAAAATACATTATGAAGGGATTGTTCCCGAAGACATTGAAGTTGTGGAATCCCAAAACGAGTTGCCATGCTCAGAATTTGAATTAACGGCTGAAGAAGACGAAGTAGAAAATTCAACTTTTAAAGAAATTGACACTGAATTTGAACCTTCTACGGAATCAGATGAAAATGAGCTTTACTTTAGCGAAAAAAGTCGTTGGAATAGGCTTAAGGATATTGATCCTAATAATGATCATTGGTAGTAAACATTCGCAGATAGACTCTCACCCAATCCAATAAATATCTATTTCACAAGGAAAATAAATGAAAATTAAAGCGCTTGACTTTGTACATAGGCTTATGTATAATAAAGTTTGATAGGAGCAAAATGAAAAAGAAAGATTTAGAGAAAAAGCTAAAAAAAGCAGGCTGGTGGCTAGATCGACACGGAAGTAATCATGATATATGGACTAATGGAAAGATCACAAATCAAGTCCCGAGACATGCTGAAATCAATGAATTGCTTGCTAAAAGTATAGCAAAGGAAGCAGAAAAAAATCCTAGCGAAGAAAAGAGGTAAGCATGGAATTAGAAGGTAAAATTTGGAAAAATAAAAATCATTGGCTGGTCGCAGTTTCTTCTTTAAATATTATGACTCAAGGAGAAACTCGCGAGGAGGCATTATTTATGATTAAAGATGCTATAATGGAGTATATTAAATACTACTTTGAATCTGAGATTGATGGGTTTGATTTAACAGTCAATGAATACAAAAAATCGGTAATTGGAATCACATCAAATAATAATAAATTATTGTTAGCGCTATCTCTTAGAAAGCAAAGAGAAAAAAGTGGTTCAACAGTTCGCGAAGCATCCGAACGCTTGGGTTCAAAATCCCCGAATTTGTACGCCCAATACGAAAAAGGAAAGACTAGAATATCCTTAGATCAATATGAGAAATTATTATATGCAGCGAACCCTCATCAGCACCGACTATTAAGAGTTGTTTAATTTCATATAATTTGCATAAAAGGAACCATGGGAAAGCTACTGCTAGGAATATTTATTTTTTTAGGCTCCTCTTTCTCTGGATATGCAGCGATTCAAACTGTATCTTCCTTGGGGCCTATTCAACAAGAGATTGTAAACAGTCCGAAAGAGACCCTTGTCCTTTTGGACGTTGGTGGGACCCTTTTAGAATATCCTGATGCTGTTCTCTATCCCTTTAATGAATCGTGGAAATATCATTGGTTCCAAACTCACTTCCCTACCATTTCGAGAGAAGAGAAAATCGCCCTTGATAGGATTATCCTAGGCACTTTGGGCAACTGGAAGTTGCTCGATGCACGGTGGCCCGAAGTTGTTGTACAAGCACAAGCTCATGGAGCAAAAGTGGTTGCTTTCACGAAAGTCGCCATGGACCCATCGAAAAGAGGCGCGAGAGCTCAAATATTGCGCGTTCTTGGCATACCTTTTAAAAATGATCTGCCAGAGCTTTCTAAAGGCCATTCATACGAATACGCGCAAGGGGTTATCGAGACAGAATATCAATTAAAGGGACCTGTTCTAAAGGAGATTCTTTCCGGTATTAAAACATGCCCTGAGAAGATTATTTTTGTTGATGACCGCATGAATCAAATCAAAAGCGTAAATGAAACCTGCTGCAAGCTTGAAATACCCTGTACAGCTTTTCACTATATTCCCATAACAAATAACCTCCCTTTAAATGAAATCATAGCTGACTATCAACTGTCTACCCTTGTTCACGAACACCGGTGGGTTCACGAAGCTGAAGCGCGTTTCGAGCTTGAACAACGTGAGATTCTTTTTGTAACACCTGAAGCTAAAAACCCATTTTCTAAATGAATATCTTATGTTTCATCTTAGTCTGCTGTTAAGCTCAGCTGTATTGGAGTTTGAAGGCCAATGGGACAGAAAACTTCATTAAGGATTTTTAACCTTCTTCTTAAGAGTCAGCTCACGAAACGGGAATAATTGCACGCTACCGATGGATTAAAAATGAGTCTGTTGCAAGATGAAGATCCTTGCTTTAGGGGGTCAGCTCAGATTCGGATTATCAAGCACGTTAAGGATTTAAATGCCTTCATAATAAGGATCATGAGATTCGACATTTCAACTCTGCTAGAAGCTACGACATTTCTATTTTGGCCAGAAGGGGACACAACTATTTTGGCGGCACAATTCAGAATTTTTTTTCAGAATTTTTGACTAGAAAAAATTGAAAATTACTCTTAATGTTTTTCTTGTAAAAGATGTAAAGTCCTTCAACCATGAAACACTCCTTGAGGAGAGAAATAAAATGAGAAAAGTCTTGTGGTCTATTATTTTAGTGGTGCTCATGATATGTCCAATTGCAGCAACAGAAGTTTCATTAGAAATAAGAGAAAAAGATGAAAAAGCCATAAAACAAATCGTAGAGAATTGGATAGTGGGATGGGAAAGTTGCGATTCTCAATTAGCTATAGAAGGTTTTGCAGAAGATGCTGATTGGATGAATGCATTTGGGATAAAGAAGAACGGCCGAGAAGAATTAAAAGAATTTTTAGACTGGGTTTTTTCTCTACAGAATGCTAAAGAACGGAAAAACAGTGAAACTATAACTTTAATAAGATTTATTAGGCCGGATGTGGCTTTGGTTTACGCTGATTTTCATGTAGAAAAGCAAAGATATTTGAATGGCGAGGAAATGGCAGATCGAATTGGTCATGATATACGTGTAATGGTCAAAGAGAATGATAAATGGAAAATTACAAGTATGTTTATCATGGATGAAAAATCTCGTTAAGGGATGGCAATCTTCAGAACCTCTAACGACACATAAAAATAACTGAGTTGTAAAGTTGGTGATCAGGTCCGCGTCTGATTTATTGGTCTAGATGTAGCGCATGTTAGAGCTTTATTTAAATTCGTGAGCGCCAACGTGAGGGAATCGCACTAGCGAAGCAACTTGGCGTTTATCGTGGCCGCAAGAGATCTTTATCGGATAGTGAAATTCTCCTCCTCCGATAAGCCTTGAATCTAAAAATAGCTTAAGTGCATTTACTGTTTCATTGTGCCTCATGCTTCTCCTTCGGGAATAAATCGACATATCATTTTACCTTGCTTATTTTTAAATGGACATATGATTTAAAAATATCCAGATTTCCAGTTTCTCAACCATCCAGAAATCCAGCAAAATTTTCCAGCAACCCAATCGTCTAGCCCATTTTAGTGCTTTTTCGAATAGCATCGAACGATGGGGATTTTGTCCTGACACTTATGTGATAATATTGCATGGAGTGAGCTTGCTTTTGAGCATGCTTAAATTTTTCGTGACTATCTCGATTATAATTATGGAAAAGAATCTTTATCAATGATTAAGCTATAACCCTTTGGAGACAGTTATTATGTTACGAAGACTTTTTCTTACTCTCACAACGCTTTTATTACCTCTGATTGGTGAAGCCAGAATCATTGAAACGGCTCATGTTGCTGATGCTATTCAATTCATCGATGAAAACACTTGGTTCTTGGTCGACCTTGATAACACCATGTTTGAAGCTAGGCAAGCCTTGGGGCATGCAAATTGGTTTTACGATGAGATGCAGAAGAGGTTACAAACTGGTATGAGCAGAGAAGAGGCTATTCGGGATTCTTATCCTGGTTGGATTAAGACTCAACAAGTGTGTCCAGTAAAGCCTCTTGAAGAAGACTTTGTGTCTTCTTTAATTTCATTACAAAACCGTGATATAGTCATCATGGGATTGACACATCGCCAACCTTCTGTAGCTCAATCAACAATTCGTCAGGTTGCCTCTCTTGGATTCGATTTTGTAAAAACAGCTCCATCAAAAGAATCCTTTAGTGTTCCTGCAACAAGCCCAACGTTGTACTTTCAAGGAATCTTATTTGTCAGTGATTACAATAAGAAAGGAGATGTATTTCTCCCATTCTTATCAATAATTAGGCAAAGCCCTACAAAAGTCGTTTTCATTGATGATAAGAGAAAAAATGTTGAGGAACTAGAACAGGTCTTGTCAAAATATGGAATAGAATACGTGGGTGTTTATTACACTGCTATTGAGCATGCAGAGCCTGTTTATTCACGTGAGATCGCTGAATTTCAGTATAAGTTTTTGGACAAAATTATGAGCAATGAAGCAGCTAATTTGCTTATGGAGCATGGATTAGAATGACAAAGGAGACCAATGAAGACCATTTATTTTTTTACTGTATTATTTTTATCAACCACAAGGATTCTTATGGCAAATTTAGAAGCTATTCAAAAATTTGATTGGGAACAATTGATTATAACTCCTATCGCTAATGATCAATGGTTTAAAGGAAGACAGGTGCTCAACTTTTATCCATGCGATAAAGATTATCGAGATAGCCAAGCTGCAAGAGATGTTGTAGCTAAATATTTTCAAGATGCAAAGCCCATTAACACAGATGCAGGTTTACTGAAGTATGGTTCAGACCAAGTTTCTCTTGATGGTGTCTTTATTGAAATGGGAGTTTGCACAGGAAGAACAATTAACTTTATTGCTGCCCTTAATCCAGAAAAAATCGTCTATGGATTCGATTCATTTGAAGGTTTGCCTGAAGCTTGGGTAAGGGAAGATATTCATATTCCAAAAGGTACTTTCGCATTTAAGCAAAATGATTCTTTACCTCCTGTGCTGCATAATGTCAGGTTAGTCAAGGGAATGTTCGCGAATACTCTGCCAAGATTTAAAGAAACCATCCTAAAAGATAAACCAATAGCCTTTTTGCATATCGATTGCGATATTTATTCATCGACAAAAGAAGTCTTTGAGATTTTAGGAGATAGTATTATTCCAGGAACTATCATCGTCTTTGATGAATTTTACAATTACCCAGGATCAGAAAATCATGAATTCAAAGCATTTCAAGAATTCTTACAAAAAACTGGTAGAAGGGCTCGTTATATTGCATTCAATCAATATTTCGAACAGGCTGCCGTCAGAATTGAATGAATAATATGAATAGTTGAGCTTAAGTTTGCGCTGTTTGTTAGATCCTCGATTAGGGAAGCGCCATTTGGCTGCATTGAGAGAATCGTATCCTTAAGGATGATTCTGTCTAAGAGCATCCAGACAGGCGGGCTCTTTTGATGTCCCTAGATGGCATATGGATGGATCTTATTATTCACCTTGTTTTATGCCTCAATATAAATTTGCAGCAGTCCTTAAAGGCAATGCAACTTTATTTTATCCATTAACTACAGATTTCCAGTTCTCAACCAACCAGGTAATCGCACAAAAAAAGCGCACAAAAGAACGATATCCAAGCCATAAATCTAAAGATACGAATAAAAAAAGATAAATAGCGATCTATTAGCAATACCGAAACACGTAGTTGGGAACTTCTCACGCCCAAACAATCAGCCAAGAGAATACATTATGAATGGATTATTACCAAAAGGGTTGAACTTAAATAATATTTGCCCAGCTCATATTTGAATTCAATTATTCTATTGATATCAAAGTAACTGAAAAAAATAAATTAGAGAGGATTTAATAAAAAACCTGTAACCTTACCGTTTCGAAGCCCATATCCAACAATTTGCCCTGAATCATTTATGTCTAAGGCTAGATTAAGCGTTTTCCATCCAGAAATATCCACAACTAAATCAAATAAATCATATGAAACGCCGTCGAGATATACCCACGCCTTTTCATCATCACCAAACGATTGTCTTCCTCTATCCCCAACAACTACACCATTGTTATTTATTGCAGTAGCTCTTGCATTTCGTTGGATTAACACCACCTCATCATTTTGCCGCATATAAACACAACATTGTTTGTTTATTGTTCTAGAAAAAACAATATCACCTAAATCATTGATAAAACAGGGCCCTAAATCCGCAAAGCTTTCAAACTCGTTAGCATTCCAAAAAAAACCTCGTGAAGTTGAGTTACCTAGTCGTTTATCAATAAATTGAAGAGAACCAATAACTTGCGATAGATCATTTACAGAAACTAAACATAGTTGCTGTAAATGACTATTCACCACTAAATTTTCCGCAAAATCTTGAATGAGTAGCTGTTCTTTCCATCGAACTATAGGGGTTTTCGATGGATTAATGGTTAAAAGAGATGCACAAAGCCCAAAGATTAGGTTCATGTAGACAACTAAATGATACGAGAGGTACAATTTTTTCTAAATCTGATCTTTTTGGCACGATTACTTCTTTAAAGGAAGACACAAAAAAAGAACATAAGGGCGTGGCTGCTGCGGCTCATATCGGTTTAAGTAGACTGGGTATAAGTTCTTTAAAAGAAGCACATGAATGTATAAGAAAAACTACTTCAGAAGAAGAGCGTCGGAGTAAGGACGATGTATTGCAATCCCTTGGCTTTGAGTATCTCAAAGAAAATAAACTTTCTCTGGTAAAAGAATGCTTAACTGAGATGTCTCCTGGTGCACTCTGTAATATATTAGCTTTGTATCTTTCTAGTAGGTATCTTGAGTCCTGTGATTTTGAAAATGCCCTTACTATCATTCCGTTTTTCTCAGAATCATCAATGGAAACCACAGACGCTTTTGGCACGTTTATAAGTGTGGGAAAACGAGCAAATAACATTGAGTTTGCCTTGAAAGCTTTCGAACAATTTAAATTAAAATGCTCTAAAAACGCAATTGAAGATATTTTATGTGCCTTTGAAGATTTTTTATCCTTTAAAGGTTCTTATATATGCATGGGCAAATCTATAAGAGGATTGGCCGGAATTATTGACGAAAAATGGCCAAATGAGGATTTAGCTCACTCCCTATTAAGACATGGCATTTGTTATCCTTAATGTACTTATACAAGGTGGGTTTGGGAATTTCCATCATCTTGCAAATTTGACCCACTGAGTGTTTCTTTTCATCATACAGCTTTATTGCTAAATCCATTTTGTCAGAATTAAGCGATTTAGGCCCACCTCCTTTATGCCCTCTTGCTCTCCGCTTGCGTTCTTTCATGAGGTTGCGTTCGAATTCAGCCAATGCTCCAAAAAAAAGAAGGGATGACTCTTGTGGAAGCTATTGGTAGGCGGTAAGGATTCGTGTAAAATACACACATAAGGTTAAAAAATGGGATTTTCCATGTAAACTTCTAATGGGTCAGGTTCTCGGCTGAAATTGATTTCATAATTACCAAAACGATTTATTTGTCCTGTTCGATATAGGCTAAGCCTTTCGAGGGTTTCTTTATTTATGAGATTACCATCTTGTTGCAGCTGCTTCAGGGCTTTACTCATTGTTACAAGTGTGTGAAATGATAATAGATGGGGTCAGCACAGAATTCGGATTATAAAGCACGTTAGCGTTTCACTGCTGGAGAAGAGAGAAGGTTAACCATAAGAAGATTCGCAAAGAAAAATAAAATTTTATAGGTTAAACTGATAGAATTTTTCGTCACAATCCATCGGCTGGCAATATGGAGGCATATTTCTCCTTGTGATTTCTCGAAATCCATGTTTCCCATAAAAACGATGCGCTGCGCGAAAAAAAGGGCGTTACCTAAATAAATTGTATTGACATTATGCTCTTTAGACCATACCAAAACCGTATCAAAAAGCATCTTTGCAAATCCTGTAAGAGATCCACGATATCTTTATTATATTCCCAATGAATAAATAACTGTATTTTGTCCCATTTTTTATTTTTGTTGTTTTTATTTAAAATAACTAATAAAACAGCTACTCTATATTCTAAACAAGAGGTTTAAAATGAATAACTACATAAATGAAAATTATACTGTTGTTTGGAGACATCCTGAGTCAATTGACACTGATTGGAATACATTTTTATTGGAAGAAGCTCATGATGATGAAGAAGTTAAAAAAATAAATGGGACATTTGTCTCCATTTTTTCATCCCCTGAAAGCGTTCTATTAGTCGAAGGAGAAGAAAAATTAATAAGATCTCGATGCCCAAAAATTAATATTAGAAATTATTTCATTTCAGCGCCTACTATCACGGATGATAGGATTTTCGGATGGGATATGAAAGACGATTTTCTCCTATCTCAAAGCCGAGGCCATGCCTATTCAATTGCAGTCGACATCCTATCCAGCTATGAAGGCGCATGGAAGCTGTTAGATTTTAGAACTGCAATGCTTAAATATTGGAATGAAAACGTTGTTAAAGTTGCAGTTCCTGAACTCTTAGCACAAGAAGATTTATTGAGGCAGGCTGAAGAGGTAATAGGCGCTGTGGCAGAGGAAATTCAGGAGTTTATTGAGCAAAAAATCGCACCGCTTGAGCTGAACGAGTTAGAACTAGCAGACATTTTTACGAATCCACTGGATGTATGTAAGGACTCGTCCGATGAAGCAGTCATTCGAGAAAACATCTATGCTTCCATTTCACTCTTAAAAAAAAGCATAGATTGTAGGCACCAAAAAAGGCTCTTGATTTTGCAAAAATCAGGTGAACTGATCGAGCGACAAAGAGATTTGGTAAGAAAATATTTCCCCATTCGTACCCACAGTATGGTGCAGACTTTGGAAAATATTCATTTGTTCGTCTTCATGGGAGCTGCAAATCGCTTTCTCATTGCCGGGGCACACCACCTCGAAGAAGAAAACAAATCTCAAGAAAACAAAGATCCTTTTTCCCTTAAAGAGCTACATAACTTTTTATCTACACGCAAAAACATTGTCATCCTAAGACCAAAAATTCTTAAATAAATATGCTTGCTCAGATTGATAAAGTTTTTCATAAAGCCTATTTGGGGTCGCTTCAGAATTTGTAAAGCGAAATTTTAGATATGTATAAACGCAAAAGGCTCTTAGCGTACGATTTTTTACAAATTCTGGGGCGAACCCTATAAAACCCCTGTAGCATTTCTATGTGTGTATTTTACACGAATCCTTACCGCCTAGCAGCTGGTATAGCTGAGCAAGAACAAATTGAAGAAACAATAACGCCTTCAGCGTTAAATACCATGACAGATTGGATATTGGAAAGAACGACAAAAAATAAGCATGATAGGAAACTCTTAACGTGCTTTATAATCCGAATTCTGAGCATTCTATATACAAAATGATTGAGAAAGGCCATGGGCGCATAGAAACACGAGAGGTTAGGGTAGTTGGTGATCTAGAGTGGCTGCCACAAAAAGCTTTATGCAAAAAATTGACGTCTCTTGTTGAAGTCAAAGCAACACGTGAGCAGAGTGGAAAATGTGAATCGGCTACCCGATTATACATCTGTAGTCGTCAAAGTGCAGCTATTGATTTTTCTCATTGGGTACGTGGTCATTGGTCCGTTGAAAACAATTGTCATTGGGAGGTGAATGTGATTTTTGGAGAAGACGCAGTTCAAATGGATGTAGGACAGAGTGCTGAAAATTTAGGAATATTTCGTCGATTAGCAATGAACATGGCGGTCATTGCTGATCCGGAAAGAGGCTGCCGCTTATGTCGGAAGGAAATGAGAATTTAACAGGCATTAAAAAATTACTGTAGAACTCCATTAAAAAAAATATAATTTTAAGTATTCTACATAAGAATTTAAAATTTGAGGATTTAAAGAGAAAAAAGTTACTCTGGTCTAACAGATCAAGAATGGAAATCGGAGTTGTACCACTTTAGTCTTTAAATCCACGCCTTTGCTCTCGAATCAAGCTACTTTCATCTCTAGTTTTTTTGGGGGATGAGTGACTTCCAGAAATTCCCTGAAATGCGAAGCAAAACGGTCTTCGTTAACGAACTCAGCCATAAGCAATCGGACTACCACCTCTGTCGTTCCCTGCATCCCTGTAGCTTTGTTCTCTTTGCCTTCCCATCCAGAAATGGTGGCGTGGGTCTTTAATCCCAGTATTGTTGCAAATTCTTTTTGTGATAATCCCATATAACTTCGAACAAAAGAGAGATGGGCACCTGAAAAATGCGCAGGGAGCCATAAAAGAGTTTTAAACACTTGATCTTCCAGTTCTCGGTGATTGATATCAGGTAGGATCTCACCACGAAATTCACGAGTTTTCACACCTTTCAAATCGATTGGAAAACCCAATCCGTTGTATCTTATTTTTTTCATTCTATACCTCCAATCGAATTACAGTGATCACGATAAAATGCTCCTCTTCAATAAAAACAATGCAAACTCTAGCCTGATCATCATCTAGAGTTTTTCCTCTGATTGCATAATTCCAGTCTGCATATTCGTCTTTATACTCATCTTTTTTCTTCTCGTGGTAACCTGTGTTAATGACATTTTTTACATCTCCAATAGTGAAGCAACGCTCTCCTTGCCTGAGCTTTGCATGTTTACTAATGGCATAGGCCCCTTTTTGCATTAGATTTTTTGCTAATGCAGCAACATCTTCAATTTTCTTCGTTCTCTTCATATGTCAAATAATGACATCTCAGACAATTTATGTCAATTTCATAAAATTGGTGTTACATTCGACTGCAATTCGGGGTCTAGGGGAGAATTAGGAAATTCTTTTGCTTAACCATTTCATTAAAAAATATTATTTTAAATCTCATTGGATGTTACTTGTGAACATAATTAACGTTATCAGACGCTCTTTTAGAAGGTTATGTCCTTTAACAGACTTTTTGAATGATTATTTTTTCTTCTTTTTCTCGGTTTTTCATTTTGACAACTACCCTACCTTGTGGTATAGTTAAGTCATGAAGAGACATATTATACAGACTACCGATTTTGAAAGTGCAGTTGCAGACCTTATAGCGAAAAGAAAGCTAAAAAAAGAAGATTTTGAAGATTTCAAAAAAAACTTAGTTGAAAATCCAGATCAAGGAGACATTATCGTCGGCTCTGGAGGAATACGGAAAACTCGTCTGAAATCAGCTACCAAAGGTAAAAGTGGCGGATTTAGAGTTTGCTATCTGCATATAGATGATCGATTAATTATTTTTTTGATATACATCTTCTCAAAAAATGAGCAAGAAAACCTATCTCAGGCAGAGAAAAAAGAATTAAAGCTGTTAGCTGAGGCAATCAAAAAGAAGGTTAGAAATGAGTAAATTATTTAAAGGACTTAAAAAAGGCCTTGAAGAGGCTTTAGCATTTTCGGAGGAAAAAATTACTCTTAAATCTGAACTTATTGAAATTCCAGAACCTCCAAGCAAGTACAATGCTCATGACATTAAACGAATTAGAGAGCAAAACCACTATTCTCAAGGAATTTTCGCAAAGGTATTAAATGTAAGCGTAAAAACAATTCAATCTTGGGAATCGGGATCTCGTATTCCAAGTCATGCTGCGTTGAGGCTCTTGGAAATTGTAGATAAAGGAATCTACCGACCTCAAATTTTCAAATCTTTGTAGCAATTATCATCATCATCGATTAAGAGGAAGTCTTAGCCCCCATCCTCCTACGTAGGTATGAGCCATATACAATTTGTTAAAGGACTACAGACCTACTTTAGAAGCGGGATTATCCTTCCAGATATCCCTGGAACGAATATATTTTTTTAAAGTGTCCGATCTTTTATGACCAGTTTGTTTCATGATTGCATACTCTTGCAAGCCTACCATTGCAGCGGTAGTGACAAAACCAGAACGGAGACTATGTCCAGAATACTTTGTTGCAATTAATCTCAGATGAGGATTTCTCTTAATGACTCTAGCTATACTATGCGAAGATATTGCTAGCATACCCATTTGTCCATGTCTGTTAACAGATCTAAATAAAGGCCCACATGATATTTTAGATAATTTAATCCAATCTTGGAGTGCTCTTACAGGACATGTTTCTGGATTTGCCCCATAAGGAATCGCTACTTCCCTTCCCTCCCCTTCCTGATCAGTTTTAGACCGATTCAATCGAATAACATAGCCATCTCTAAGCAACATGAGATCTTCTATTTGAATACTCGCCAGCTCAGACCTGCGAAAAGCCCCTGCAAACCCAATTAACAACAAAGCCTTATCCCGAATATTGATTAGTTTGATCTTCTCATTTGTTCCATCCCCTAAAAATTTGATCATCAACCTCAGATCTTCAATTAAAATAGGATCCTTGCCTTTTTGAGAAGTTCCATGGGTGTTTTTAATTCCTTTCCATGTTTCTTGTATGACAGTGTGTCTTCTATTAAATTCCATTCCAGAAATTTGATGGGCTTGACTGATTGCACTTAACCTCCGAGCCAATGTAGATACTTTTAGAGCAGGCTGTTGTTTCCCTTGAGAATCAGTGAATGGATGTGAAGCCCTGTCAGCCAAATAACAAGCAACCGTGTGGGGATCGGCAGGCATACAGGTCAATTTTTTTAACTTACACCAAAGATCAAAGTCTTTCCAATCTGATGTATAACTTTTAACTGTGTTTTGAGAGCGTGCGCGTTTTGCATAATCCTTTGCAAGTCCAGCCACATACATTAAATCGCTCAGATCAGTATCATTCACTTCTTTTTTTTTTAATGAAAGTATCTGGTTAGTTTGCATATGCCTTTTCAACATTTTGAGATTTCTCTAAGATTTTTAGCACATGCTGATATGCAATGCTAAAATTAGCAAATATTTAATCTAATGTTCGATAATATATATTTATCGAACGTTAGAAAATTTATGTAAAGTAATATCGTATCGCAGAGTGACAATGTGGCAATGGTACAGTATTTCACAAAAACCATTCATTTAAGAGCCAAGTTGCATGATTTTTAAATTATAATTCTTGCAATATTCCAAATTTGTGGTATACTTAATTACAGGAGGGCAGCCAAATGACAGCGTTACAAAAAATTAGAGGTCATCTGAATCCTGGACAAGTCTATAGACGATCTGACATCGAAAAATGGTCGAATGCTGTTGATCGTCATTTGAGCCAGCTTCAAGAAGAAAAATCTTTATTCAAGCTATCAGGTGGAATGTACTATTGTCCAAAGGAATCTCCGTTTGGACCAGTGCCTCCAAGTGATCATGAACTTATCAAAGCTTTCCTGAAAGATGATAGATTCCTTCTTATGACCCCCAATGCCTATAATAGCCTAGGAGTTGGGACAACTCAGCTCTATAATGAAACTATCGTATACAACCATAAACGACATGGTGTCTTCAAATTGGGAATGCGGTCTTTTCGATTTGTCTTAAAACACCACTTCCCATCGGACCTCTGTGAGGAATTTCTGTTGGTTGATCTTGTAAACCATATCGATCAATTGGCTGAAAACCGAGAACGGGTCTTAAGTCTTGTAAAGACAAAAGCACACTCAATGAATCAAGAACATCTTAAAGATGCCCTTTTAAATTATGGTGGAGTGCGCGCAAAAAAAATGCTTAAATCCATCGCGGAAATATAAACAATGACCAACTATTTGCATAATCATCCAAATTTCAACGATCTTATATTGATTTTATCAAATGAATTGTCCATCAGTCCCGTTCTTATAGTTAAGGATTATTGGATTATGCATTGTCTATATGGAATCCAAAACCAAGGGCTGAATTTTCAAATGAAGGGAGGTACTTCTCTTTCCAAAGGGTACAATCTCATTCATCGATTTTCTGAGGACATAGATATACTCATAGAACCACCTAAAGAAATATCTGTTTATGTAGGACGAAAGCAAGGTGTGACAAACTTCCGAAAAGAACATCTAAAAATATTCGACATTTTTGACTTGCACGTTGTCGATCTGATTTGTATGATATAGCAGTGAAAGGCAGACATGTTAAATCTCCTTCCCTTTAAAATTTTGAAAGACGTCTAATAATTGTTTTATAGCAAAAGATAAATTAAACCTTAACTATAGACTTAAGCAGTTTAATTTGTTCGACATTTGATCTTTCATTTAACCATTTCCAATGCAAGTTTATTTGATCTTTATTTAAAGATGTTAGCCATACTTTCAAAGCATTTAATTCAGCTGATGAATAGGCGTAGTAACCTAAGCCCCACTTGATTTGAGCAATTTTACTTATTATTTTAGGATCAGAAACATCGGGAAGTACTCCGTGCCCCTCATTGAAAGCTACACCTCTTTCATGTTGCCCACTAAGCAAGCTATAAACTCCCATGGGAAGTGTACTTTTGGCATCTTTTTTTAATCCTTGAGAAATCACCCAGTGATAGTCTTCTTTGGAAATCAGCACCACAACCTCGTTTAAAATTAAAAGTCGCCCAAGTGGAGCTCCCACGCGTTGAGGAGATTCTCGTAAAATGGAAATCATATGAGCTGTCATTCCGATATTTGCATCAAATCCAAAGTCCTTGCCTATATCCGAAGCTAGATTCGTATTTAAAGCACTGTGGGGTGAAATACTGTGCGATAAATCTTTCCAATCCCATTTCGTAAATCGGTATTTACGAATATTTCCTCCAGGAATTGCTTTAACCTGCATTTGCTGCATCTGTTGTTGTTGCTGTTGCTGCTGCTGTTGTTGTTGCTGTTGCTGTTGCTGAGCTTCCTGCACTTGCGCTTGAGAGGTTGCTTGAGCGCCCCCGTGATTGGGAACATGGCTGGGCAAATATTTCATGTGAAAGTCTTTTTTTGCTGCATAAGTGTTTTCATAAGTAACTAAAGCTGTTGAAATATTTTCAATTTCCTCTTCAATCGCTTGAAAGCGTTGTTGCACCCATACTGTTGTAGAAGGATCTGTGAGACTCATCGCCACAGCTTGCGCTTTAATCCCTTGCAAAGCTAGTTGTAGATCTGCTAGACGCTGCTTTTGCATATCGATCGTTTTTTGGATCTGTTGATCGACAGGGATCATGGTTGTTGGAGAATAGTCTCGTTCAGCATCCACCTTTTTAGATTTGCACAAGATGTCGCGCGTAGCTGTGTGCAGTTGGGAGTGAATCCATGTGTCTAATAAACGGGTAGGTGAATTCCAATAACTAGTCTCATCTTTTTCGGGTTGATGCCGGCTTAGCAAGTTGCGAATGCCCATGGGCAAAATCGTGCGCGCTTTTTCATTAGTGGCTTTTAGATTCAAGCCTTTTTGACTTTCTAAAGTTTGCTTTTTGATATCATCGTGAATATGCAACCAGTTGATTTGTGTAAAAGGTATTTTTGATTCCGCACTAATGCGCGCTGCGACTGACTCTGGCAAAAGAAATTTAAGCTGGTGCTGCTGGCCTAGCCCACGCGGACGCCAGTCTGCTTGCATAGCTCCTGCCATATTTGTGGTGGGTCCATAAATCATCACTAAATACCCCGCTGGAATGACAAAGTCTGTTCCTCTAGTATCCGGAGGGGCATAAAAAAACACACATTCTTTTTTAAAATTAGAATTTGTGGCGGATAGTTCATTTAAAGCAGCTTTTGAAATAGGGGTGGGAAAATCAGACCAAGGATACCAAATTGTTGGTTTGCGCGTCTTTGGGTCCATCAAAACATAAGTGCGCGATTTGCCTTCAGGTGTCTTCTTTAACTCTGCCACAATCTGTATCGAATCTTTGCCACCCAGAGACATGCCTTCATTGATAAAACCTTTGCACGCCTCATTTTTTAAATAGGATGCCAGAGACTTAATCAATTGAGTGTCTGGAGCAATGGCTACTTCTGGGTCGCCCTTGCTGGCGATGCGCAGCAAAGTTTGCCCTTCCACAGTTCTAGGAATATAATCAGGGGCTATCCCTTGAGCCTCAGGCAGCAAGTAGCTATTTAATGTCCCTGACATGCCTCCAGCTTGATGCACCATTTCTTGCACGTTGATGACCATCTCTTCTTCATATCTTTTAATTCTTAGAGTCTCAATAATTTGAGTACGAAGAATGAAGAGTCGATCTCTAAAGTTTTCGGGCCGATTCATAAACGCGAGAAGGTTATCCTCACCAGCAGCTGAGGCACGTTTTGAAAGTTCCAGAAATTGAGCTGTGTATTTTTCCTGAAATTCAACCAAGGCCTGATGAATAAAAGGAGTGTCAGGCAATGCAATGGCATAAAGTAGATAATGGTTTACGATGACATCATAGGCATCACCGAAGAGAGTTGATTCCTTGTCTTGCCCACTGGTTTGGGGTCCAACAGTAAACCCATCGGTTTTTTTAACTGCTACGTTAATTCCTGGATTTTGATTCAAAGCCACAGGAAACGTGATCTGAAGAATATGTTTAAGCGCTCCCATTCCTTTGCGGAAAGTTGCTTCTTCCGCACCAGGTTGTTGCAGGCCAGGAAAGCCAGTCACTGTGATCCCAGTATCACTTGTAAGATACTGCGCAAACTCTTGCTTAGATGTGGATTGTAGCAGCTGATGCATTTGACTGTGCGGATCAAGCCCTCCTACAAGATTTAAGAATTTAGGATTCTTTAAAATTTCGCCTGCTAAGGCTGGCAATAAGGTCGTTTTTAAATCTGAAGGACGGAAAGCAGCTTGGGTTCCATTTTGAATAGACTCACGCAGACGTGTGACTTGCGGGTCTTGCGAGGTAAACACAACTTCCATCACCATCTCCGCCATATCCGTCACAGTGCGATCCAACGGGATTGAGCCCCCTAAAGCTAAGTTAATTTCATTCAAAATGCTTAGCACATCGTCCACTTCATCGACAAGGGTTTGCGTGGCAAAGCCATAAAAAGCTGGATCCCCGTTCAGCAAGTTTCTCATTTTACAAAGCCAGTAGCGCTCTTTTTGCAGGGAATTTAAGAGAACCATCGTTTGTTGAGGAGCGCCTTTTACTTGGGCTTTGATCAATTCAGCCTCTTTGTCACGCAGTAAACCTAACTGATGTTCAATCGAAGCCTTGGTGTGGATGGTGGATAAAATATACCCTTTTTCTTCTTTCGCTTTGAGGAGACGGTAATATTTTTCGGCTAAAGTCACGGAACTGGCATCTGAATTTAGATCAAAAGTAAATTCACACGCAGCCTGTTGAAGCATTGTGCGCGTACTACGATCTAGTGATTCTAGATTATCCTTGAACAATTCTTCTTTAACTAAGCCAATTGGCAACATTTCATTTTCAGCAAGCAGCAATAAGGTTATCGGAAAGATGATCGACGTTTTACCTGCTCCCATTACTAACTCGTAAAAAGCGGCAGGATTGGCCTCGATCTGGTGCGTCATCGCAATTTGTTCTTCGCGCAAGTTCACCTTATTCCGCCATTGTGTGACCAGAAATTTACGATTAAAACGAGGATCTTCTAGCTTACCTTGATCAGCCCCGCTTTTGACTAAATAAAAATCGCGAGTAGAGGCAGCCATAATCAATTTCTGCAAAGCAAAGGAATGTAAGCTCCATTCTTGTATCCATTCTGGGCTGCGCTTTTCTCCCTTCTTTAAAGGTGGCTTGCTGAGCTGCTGCATCTGCTCAAGGATTGTGTTGGTGGGCGCATCTAACATTTCTGCTTCCGTATCAATAATCAGAAATTCCATAATCTCTTTTTCAATCTCTGGAACATTCAGAGACAATTTTTGATATTCATTCAACACTGTCTCAAGAAGAGATGCGAAGCCAATGGTTTTTTCATTTTTCAACGCCCATTGCAGTTTCTCTGGAAAAGCATGGGGATGTGGCGCCGTGCGCAGATGCTGGAGAATAGAATCCCTTTTTTTATCTGAAACGCCTTTCAGCATGTTGCGATGCTCTTGCAAGCTCTGTTGGACTGCGCCAAAGCTGGCTGGGTCATAGATAAAACTCTGCTCATGGACCAAACGCGTCAAATCGGAAGCTGCTTTATCCACTCCTTTCGAAAGCATTTCATTTTCATTTTTCTCAATCTCCCCTGTAGCCTTGCCTGGACTAAAAAGATTTTTAAGTTCTTCTTTAGCATGCGCTAATCTTGCAGGTGTCATCGACACGGCTTCGGGGGGCACCGGAACCAATGTGGTTTTTAATTTATCTGTGATTTGGGGTAGATCGAGGCTAAATTTTCCTGCTTGGTCGACTTTGGGCCAATCTATGCGCGGTTTTTCTGTACGTAATTTTTGCTCCAAACTAGCGATACGTTTGCTAAGTTCCGCTTCTCTCAGCTCTTCAATCGCGTTGAGCTGCACGGAGGCTTCTATGGTACTGATAAAAACTTGTAACGTAATTTGCATCGAGCCTTCTATTCCTGCTATAAACTGATGTACGGCGGGACTCACGATTGGGCCAAATAATGTGGGATCTTCAGTTAAACGTTTTTTTAACAGTTCCAGATCGAGAACTTCCATCTCGAGGCCTTGTTCTTTCTGCACAAAATCCTTTTTAAATTGTGCTTCAACTTTTGCAAAATCGGTGCCTTTCATAAAAGTAAAGGGGTCTTCTTTCTGGACCATGGCTGTTTTTAAAAGACTCTCGATGCCGCTAAGGGTGTCTACGAGCTTTTTATCTTCTTTGCCTTTGGCCGCGTGAACTGCAAGTTTGCGTCCTAATCCCCACATACCGGAAGGAAGGCTTCTTTGAAATTTATACAGTTGCTGCACATTGAATCGGCGATTGGCTGTCTTGGCAGAATCAGGTTCAGCCGCCAGATTAAGGAGCAGCTTGCGCA